>Ga0179591_1207306_pt1 | contig 13415 bp, 8 predicted proteins | sample CZOMad2_1_08_16f_FD_182891 | JGI IMG/M metagenome (GOLD analysis project Ga0179591, IMG submission 182891) | Vadose zone soil fungal communities from Angelo Coast Range Reserve, California, USA - CZOMad2_1_08_16fungal (PacBio error correction) | ecosystem: Environmental > Terrestrial > Soil >...
AAGGGGGGAGGACCGAGAAGCTGACGTCCTCTAAACTTATGAAAAGCAGAGGGGGAGAAATTCGAGTTCCGAAGGAGGGGGGACTCGAACAGAGTCACCTGCGCCGGATCAGTCCAAATGAGAATATAAATGGAGAAAGACGGCGAAGCCTTAACTCGGGGGGACGGAAAAGAATGGTTTCTCGATTCTGCATTAGAAATAGAAATGAGGGGAATGGGGTAAAACATCTCCAGAGGCGCTCGATAATCTTCCGGCCAACGAAACAGGGGGAAAAACAAATAAACAGAAAAAAGGGGGGCCAGCGTTTTAAAAAATTGAGAAAATGCAAAGCCCTTGACCCAACCGCGGGGAGGAAAATGGGCAAGACAAAAGTGGCCTCTGAACTGAACCCAAGCACAGAACGGTCTTAATCTTTCCGTCTGGTGGGGAAACCCTCAAAAAAGGGCGAAAATTCGCGCGATCTTCAAGGTACTTTCTGGGGACCGTCAGAACCCCACATAGCTGAAGCAAAAAAAAAAAGCGAGAGGCATTGGCTCGAATAGAACGCGGGTCGCGGTGACCCTACGGGCCCAAGCCTGAAGCCAGGTCAAGGGATGGGGTCAGGGGGAGGAAGCGCGCTTTTGCTTGTGCAGCCTCTATTTGAACGCCAATAAAATTTTTGTGGGGGGATTTCGGGGTTCCAATGTGCGACAAGAAACCGGCGGATATGGGGCCACCGAGGCGTTGTCAACGGAATAAGTCTCTCAAAGGGAACAGGAGGTTACGAGCTAAATTCCTTCCACCTTTGCCTCAAGGAGAAACGGCTTGAGGGTGATAGGGTTCAATGAACCGAGACGAGTGGCGATAGATACAGGAAGACCGCGCAATCTAAGCAGCTTGAAAAAAGTTCGACAACAAAGAAGACACCGGAGGACAAGCACAAGCGAAATCCCCCCTATACCAAAAAGTTGATACACGAAACCGGACGCAGAGAAAAAGAGATAGTGCACCCATGGGATTCCCATAGGGTAACAAAACTTACTTTTGGTGAAAAGGGAGCAGGAGGATAAAAAGGAGACAAAGCTCGCTCCAGCAACGACATAGGTGTTTATGAACCAAAGAACAGAGCGGAGACTGCCAGAGGACGGAAAGCCTGATAGGAGGAAGTCAATCTCGGTCTGCTTAGCAACCGGTTACTACACCTCTTAAAATGGAGAGGGGGGAAGCACGAAAGATTAAGGCAGAGAGGGGGTCGTCCGCCCGACGGCCTATTGGAGTTCATAGAACAACAGAAAAAAAAGCAAGAAGGTCCGTGGACGAGATGGAACTGAGGGAAACTGAAGCAAGGCGATAGGGCCGAAACATGGAGACAGGAAAAATGGGGGTCAAGAAAGAAAAAAGTAAAAAAAATTGACCTTAGGTTACAACCCAAGGGTAAGAGCGGTTGAGTCCGAATGCAGGGATTTGACGTAGAGGACGGTCTCTGTTGAAATGTAAGCGGCCGGCTATACGTGATTTCGAAAAGCCAAATTAAAAAAGGGAAGGAGACAAAGAAGGAAGCGGACGTCATGACGTCGAATTCGAAGACCAAATGGTTGGGGGGGGCGAAGGGAAAAGCCGAAGCTCCAGAATGGCGGACTCGGTAGGCGCCAACTCAGGTTGGGGGAGGAGCGACAACGACACAAATCCAGGACTGCGCGCCCAGTGCAGGTTGAGTGTGGTCCAATGGGGGGGACCAGGTAAAGAACAAAGGTTTGGAAATTGACTGTGCCGTGCCTGTTCAAAGGAAACAAGAAGAGGGACTGAAAAAGCGGGTGGGTTCAAGAGCCCCATGCGCGTGAAGCCAGTGTGTACGGAAACAAGACGCAGGGACGGGAGTAGCAAATAATTCAGGAGCGTGGCCAATCCGAAGTGGTGCTCGCAGTCGACGGGGACTCGTCCCTCTGGTAAGAAATAAGAAAGGGGTGAGCCGAAAGGAGTAAATGGGTGTCGGACACGATAAGGACGGTCGGTTGGGGAGGAAGAGGTACAGGGGGGGTAACGATGATCTTTAAAGTTTCAATCAGATCGCATGGCTTCTTAAAAAAAAAAACAAAAAAAAGGGGGACAGAACTATTGGGATAGTGCCGACTTTACATCATGAAGAGAGCCCGAGAGGAAAAAAAGTAAGCTACGGATGGAACGCCTCGAGTCCAACATATTTTAGCTACTGTATGCGGAGAGGAAAAGCAAGATACGGCGGGTCCAGTGGGAAAAATGGAGGTTCTCATTCCGAAAGACCTGTCTACAATCATAAAGGCTTTTCAAAAACTGGGGGCGTTCCTTTGGGAAAGGGGGGAAGGAGAAAAAGAAACGTGAAACAGGGGGGCAACAGTTCCAATAGGTAAGCAGACCCTACTTACAGAAATGAGGGAGGGAAAGGTGACGGAAAGAGGAGGAAGGAAAGGTCAGAAAGAAGTTTGGTGCTTCCGCAAGTTTCCTCTTGACGCGGAGAGGAGGGGGCCTCATTGGCATCGCGGGATTTGAACTCTCAAAAGCTAGTTGGCCAAACCGGTCGACAACTCTGCGGAGGGTAATTTGCAGCACAAGAGAGAAAAACAAAACGAGGGAGAAAAGAGATAGATTTTTCAATCCCAACTTGCAAGAAAACATAGCAGGGCCAGACACAAGTGGCAAAAGAAAAAAGCTATGAGACACGCCGCGAGGGCAATGCAGCAAAAAGAGTACAAAACTCCCACCCGAAGACACTTAAAAGGAAAAAACATAGTTAAAGAACGGGAACGCAGCCATCTTACATCCGTCCCAATTTAAAAAGACCATGAGTAGAGGAGATGGGGGATAAGGACAAAGGTCTGTGTGGGAATCACGGCATCTGCCGTCAACCAACTCAAACTTTTTAAAGTGGGGAAAAAAAGGGCATGGAGAGGAGGAGCATCCATTCAAGTGACACCAAAAAAAAGCGAAGAAGCCTAGATAAAAGAGTATGCTTTACGAGGAGGCAAGACGGACAGAGATGTCACGCATCGCGGATCGCAGTATCTATCAGAAAAAGGAAAGGGGCAAAATAAACGTTTTCCCAATATTCAAGCTGCTAAAAGAAAGGGGGGTCGTGGAAAGAGCCGCGAATTGAAATACACGATAATCACAAGCTTTAAATGGTCTATGTTCAGATGAGAGAGAAAAGGGAAGAAGAGACGTGTCCGACAACCATTGGACTAAGGGAGGAAAGCTAACATGCAACTGTAGACCTAGGAATTAACTACCATTTGACAGCCGGGACGCATGTCGCAGGCGGAAACATATCTCCTTCCTTCTCTGCCTTGCGTGCCCTAGAGCGTCGCAAGCGTCTTCAAGAGGAATGGGAAAGTTACGGCTACCACTCGCAAGGCATATGACTGTAAAGCGCGTGGGGGATCAAAGCAAAAAAACGGGTCAGTGCCTTGAAAGTTTCTCCAAAAAGGCAAAGGGAACAATGTCAAACATTGGTGGCCTGGAAGTAAAATACAAAGTAGGGAAAAATAATACTGGCTTGAGATGAGGACAACGTAAAGGGCGGAAAAACATTCGCAAAAAAGCGCCAAGTGGTGACCCCTCAAAAAGGAGGAAAAGACATTCAAATCGGCTCGGCCGGTTCAGGAAGACAGCCTAATAAGTGGAGTCTGTATTCGCAAGGACTAGTCGATTCAGGTCCTTGGCATACTCAAACTCTGGGGAGAAAGGAAAACCGTATATCCGTCTGCTTACATTTCAACATAGCCAAGAGGGCCTAAAAGAACGCAGAGGGGACATTCCATCGCATCAACAGCTCGGCTGTCAAAACACTCGAGGGGGTCCATTGTGTTTGGTGGAGGGAGGAATAGCAAGGAAAAACCACTTGTTCGGTGGAGGACAGGGGTAAATCATAGAGTGATTCAGTCAAGGGGGGAGGCAAGAGCCGATTCGTACTATCTGGAATTTGCTTGCGGGGCAGGCGGGGGGAAGGTGAAACGAGGAAATAAAAGGCGGGCGGCCTATCAAAAAAAGGCCGGATAGTCACGATCCCCATTTCTCCGGGGTACATATTTTTAGGTAACTGGGAGAAGAGACCGGAGGAAGAAAAGATCAATCTTGGCCGACCACGCCTCTGAAGAGAGAAATCTTAGAGTTGATAAAAAAGATATTACTTGGTGCAAGCTATGAGGGGCGTTACCTGGGTAAGAAAGGACCTAAAAACAAAAAAAGCGAAAGTAAAGGGCACCGTACTATGTGAGGGAACGTCTTGGGCACGATCGTCTTCTTTTCCGAAAAAGGAAGGTGAGGTATAAAGATGGGGGAAGCGGGGGTATTTCGCGCTGTCTAAATGAAGGAGGAAGGGGGGGGAGAACGTTTCAAGAAGCGTCTCAGAGTAGAAGAAGGGGTCGTCCGTATAGACAGGAAGTAGTAGCCGCTGGGCTATACCAGCAGCCTTTCTCGTTGACTGAGTGGGAAAAAGGGAGAGGACAAAAGACACAAGGTGTTTCCTTTCGGGGCAAAGACCGGAAGGGTATTCAGAAAGAGCGGGGGGCAGAATCCCCGGTGTTTGTCGAAAATTGAACGACAGTAATAACCAAAAGGGTATGGAGTAAAAACAGAAGGAGGAAGAGGCAAGCCAAGCGCAGACAGGTAATACACTGACAAAAGCCGAAAAGGATAAGGGAATTGAACGGAAGGGACTAAAGCGCAGCAAAACCCTTCACCTGAGCCCTTGGTGTCAAATCTTTAAGATTCTCTTCCTGAGAGGTTAAAGGTGGGGAAGGAGGGGAGAAAAGGACAGGCAACTGGAATTAGCGCGAATTGCGTCGGGGTTGATGGTGGAAAAGAGGAAGTAATAGAAAAGAATCCTCCATAAGCGGGCTTGGGTTCCGTTTGACGCGGAAATCTGTGGAATAAATGCAATGAACAGTCACATCTCCGCGTTTTGGGGGGGGTTGAAGATTGTAGAAGAGGGGAAAGAGAAACAGGCAGACCAAGGTTATCGCTTGTATTGCTCAGGGTTGCTTATGTTGTGTTTGGGTCCCGTCTAGGAGAAGAAGTGGGGAAAGGGGGTGGAAAAGCAACAAGTTACAGCACTTATTCGAGCCGAGCCCCAAAAACCAACGCACCATTTTTTGTTTTGCCAGCAATTTCGCGAGGCCGAAAATCCTAGGCACGAGGAGGAGGAGGTCCGAACACAAATGGGCGCATCTGATCTGTTCGAATTTCCGCAGAACGAATATGTCTCGAAAATGCAGAAGGACCGTCAATCAGGTGTTCGTGTCAAGGCGGGCGGGATGGAAAGAGGACAAACTCCAACACCCCAAACGTCGGATTGGCAAAAAGAGAGATGCAATCTGAAAGGACCATAATAACGAAATTAAAAAAATCCAAACACCTGGGCCCTGAACCTTTTCAGCAGTCGATCATCCAAGAAGGTGAGCGACTTAAAAGGTGGAAAATGCACCCATGATCAGGCCAAGTTATCAGAGTCGTGCCGAGAAGGCAGAATAAGTATAGGGAAATTGCTGCTGCCTATTGCTTACTGGACCGAAAAAAATGGAGGTAATTGGTGAAACCAGCTCCACGAGGTCGCAAAAGGGACCTAAAAAAGGAAAAAAAAAATAGAAAAAAAAGAAAGCTGAAATCCATTGTTCTCAGCGGTTTTTGCCATTTGGAAATAACGGGAGTGAAAAAAACGCTCGCGTTGGCAGTTGCATCTAAGCAGACGCCCGAGTGAAGAGGAAGGGAAACAAAGCACGAAAGGAGTCTTCATCTAAAGAAAGTTATAGATTGCACCCATCACAAAAGATACTCCTAAGAGAAGGAACGAGGGGGGGGACAAGAAACGGACCGCAAACATCTTCTAAGCGACAACCGGAGTCAGGAAAATGAACCAGGGGCGCGGTGACGGAAAGAAGAACAGAGGGCACGCGGTGAACCTACGGTGCCAAGGACTGAGACGGGTCTGTTGTTTCATTTTATTTCCCGGGAGCTGGAGGGGTGCCAGGATGCGGCGGGTGGGGTAACTCAAAAATTTTTGGTTGTAATTGACCGGTTCAAAGTGGGAGAGAAAAACCTGCGTTTGAGCGGCGTTGGCACATGTATAGGGACGCTTCGCGAAAGGGAATGGGAAGTGAGGTTCGGATAAATTAGGTGCCACCTTTGCCTCAATGAAAAAAAGATGGAAGAGGAGGAAAGAGTCGACCGAAGGAAAATAAGATGCATGATACGGCAACGTGAGAAGCATCTGAACTCGTTCCCAAATACTATACGAAAGGAAAAAAGAAAAATCAGACCCCCTAAAATTTTTGTTTTGCGACAAATGTTTGGGCACTGAACACCACAAAAAGATCCAAAACATATCACAGGATATACAAGAACTTAATTTACTGCGTTTGGTGTAGGAATAACTGTGTAGAGGCACCAGACCTTACGTTAAGAATTAGTCACTTGAGCACGAGACACTTTTGTTGTGTTTAAAGACTGAGGGAAGGTGAGAATTTTTCTTCAAGAAAGGGGGAGTTGTGTTTACTGAGAAGGAAGTGACCTAGTTTTATATAAACGTCTTCTACCATAGCCCGACAAGTGATCAGCACATATTCCGATTCCCCATGCATGTATATCCACAATATTGGAAACTTTATTCCTTTCGTGGAAATGAAACAGTAGAACAGTGCGACCCCTCTCGCTTCACTTCCAAAGAGGGTGTTGTAAGGAAAAAAAAAATAGGTCTCTTGGATACCGAGTGGAAGTAAATAACTGATCGGCTTCTGATCAAGCGTCTTTCTGCATCAAAGGTTTACCTAAAAATGAACGGGAGAAAGAAGGAGGGAAAAAGGTAAGGTCAGCGAGTGTGATCAAGAAAACCAGGAAGTAGGGGAGTTAACGAAACAGAAAAAACTTCCTGATATTAGGAGTAGTTCTTCGTGAACTGAAGGAAAGCGGGAAGGAAATGGAGAACGAAAAATGTGGTTCATTGTAGATCCCGACATAAGGAAAAAGGGAAATCTAGGGGGAAAAGAAAAAGTTTGATACAGTCTTGGATTTACCGAGGGTCGGGGGATGGGAGGAAAAGGAGAGGAAGATGAGGCGGCCGGAGATAAGGGGAGGGAAAATCACTGAGAAGAGGGTTTATGCAAACGTGAAATATACTTACAGGAAGGTACTAACAGAAACCACATGGATTGGGACCTGCAGGCCGAGCCCGAGCTAATTTCGGACTCGAATGAGGGAGGGAAAAAAAGCTTGGGGAAAGGTCGCCAAGACCAAGGGACTTCGCGCCCGAGTCTTGTTGGCTGGGGTGGGCCCCGAAGATCGAAAGAGGAGTGAAAAAAAAAAAGGGTGTTGAAATTGACATTGGCAGGAACCAGGTGGAAAGAAGAAGGGAAAACGTGAACTGGAAAATGTTTCAATAGGACCCTGCGCGTGGAAAGCCAATTTTAATTGAAACATCAGGAGACGATGGGTCGAGGAAGGGAAAAGAGTGTACAAACCGAATGGTGCTGCGCCGTCCGCTTAAGCGGCAAGGGGAAAGTATGAACTTGGGGTGGAAAATGAAATCGATCCTTCTACAATGGTTCGGAAACGAATGATAGGGGGAGCGGGGGTGGAGAAGAATCAGATAGTAACGCTTGGGCTGAGAGGTTGGAAAAAATACAAGAGCAGCCGGAAGAAAGCCCTGAGAAGCGGAACTATTGGAACGAGTGGCCGACCTGACTCGAAAGTGGAATACGATAAAAAAAGCCAGGGAAAGTGGGAATCGCTGTCGATTGCCTCCTCGAGTCCAAGACCCACCATCGGGATAGAAGGGGTAGGTCAGGCGGATTTAGCAGGGAGGATTGAAATGAGGCGCCAGCGGCCTAAAGAATTGCAATAGACAATGGACCACCTCGTCTTTTGTGACGGCATAGCTGAGCCAACACAAATGACCAGGGGACTTGCCAAGAAAGGGAACAAACCCTCTGCTACATATTTCATGTAAATTGACGGATGGCCGTGCTTGCGGTGTCACGGGAGGTGAAAAAAGAAGGGGGGGGGGGCTAAAGGGTATCGGTGTGCGGAGTCTCATGGGCCGGCAGTGACATAGAGGGGAGGTTGACAAGCGATCAGAGCGGCGAATCGAGAGAAACTCAGCGGAAGGGTGTATTGAATGAAAGGGATGAAACAGAGTATAAAAAAAAAAAAGGGGAGGGGAAGAAGAGATGGTTTTCATCAAAGAACTGCAATACCACAGAAAAGAGGGGAAACATTGGGGACAAAGCGGGCGATATTCAACGAGCCCGCAGTTCTTCATACAAAAATAAGAAAAACAAAAGGAGAAAAGTGACGGAAGAACCAAAGCGTTTCAAGAAAAGGTGAGCGACAAAGACAAAATAAAAAACGTAACAAGGAAAATTCAGACTGGGATTTTGTAATAACCATATTGGGAAAGGCCCACTTTGGAAGGTGTGCGAAGAAGAGAAGGAAAAGACGCTGTTGGGAAACACCTTCCTATTTGGGGGTAGAACAGGTATGGGCGTTAAGGAGCAATCACTTAAGGGGAAAACACGCCGATGCTAATACGGCCGAAGAAATCGATAAGATTACCAGATCGAAAAAGAAAGCGGAAATAAAAATCTCGAAGCGCTGTAAAGCGATCAGAGAGTACCAAGTCGGAAAACTAGGTGAAAAAATATCACGCTGAGAAAAAGAAGGGGGGCTTGTTAAAGAAGAAGCTGATTGAAAATAAGATCAGCAAAGACGCGCGGAGGGGAAGCTCCGCAAAAAAGCACGCCTCGCTGATGGGTCCGAAAACCAGTTTGACGAAAAGGTTCTAGATCAGGGCAGCACAGGATGAGGGTACTACCCGTGCCTCTGCAAGCGACCGCTAACCCAGGAGGGAGGAAAGTGGAAAAAAGATTACATATACGTTCGACTCACATCGGTCGACGGGGAAGACTGTCTTTCCACGCAGCAAGCCAAACACAGCCTTGTTTCTAAGTGAAGGAAGAGGGGAATGCCTTGAAAGGGTTCGCCTGCAACATGTAATTTAGAAAAAAACAAGGGGGGGGAGGGAACGAGATACAAGGCGGAACACGACCAAAGAAAATAGGGAGAGCGTCCTCTACGGGTCATGTGAGACAAATTCTCTAACCAACAAAGGTGTGCAGAAATACTTTCAATCGAGTCCTACCTGCTCGCGGGGAAGAGGCGGGCGTTCGGAGGAACCATAGAACAATAAATTGGATTCAAATTGAATTCCGCCGTCCTTGGAAAGTCAGAAGGAAAGGGAAAACACTTTTGATAAGAAAAATCTTGAGAAAGCTTTAGAACGAACCGTGAGCCGGCCGTGCTCCGGTCCACATCGCAAAGAGACAAGTAATGAAAAGAAACATTTAAGGACCTCAAGCTATCAACAGTGTAGGGTAAAGCCAGAGAAGGTCAAAGTGTGGGGAATATTAGTGTATCAAGGAACTAAAATTTTTGGGGGTTTCGGGGAGGGAAAGGTGTAAAGGTCCTAGGACTGGAAGCATTGGCAACAAACCAGAAAGCTGAGAGGCGGAAGTGCTTCATTTGTCCAGCGTTTTAAGATGACTCCAATATTGAAGCAAAAGTTTGGAGGACGGACGAAAAAGGGGGCGGCGCAAAAGGAAGAGGCCGATCCCACCCTTGCCAGTGGAAGAGGTTTGAATGAAAAGGGGGGGGCATAAATGCAGACCAGATAGGCAGAAGCCGATCATCTGGTTAACGGAAACGGACACGGATGAAAAAGGAAAAGGAAGGGCGCATCACAACCCTTTTCGTTTTACTGGGCCGCGAGAGGTCGGCAAATGGGAGAAAGGCAAAAGGACCAACGGAAGCCCGGTCCCTATTGGGGGAGAGACCATGGCCTTTGGCAACGATCGTATGAGTGTGGCACACGAGGGGATGAGAAGAAATCTGTGAATCGGGGGGAGGGCGCGCGGGTACTAAGATGAAGGGGAGGGGGGGGGTGGGGAACGTTAAAAAAGCCTCGAGGGGAGCGGGCCTTCCGGGGATATTCAGTATGCAACTTGGGGAGGTAAACAGGGGACGAAAGGGACAAGAAAAAGGGTTATCATTTGAGGCAAAGGGGGAACATGAATTTAGCTAAGGCAAAAACCAGAAAAAGTTGTTTTAGTTCGGAGAATCACTATAGGGGAAAAGCCGCGTTGCAAGGACCAGCCACGGTGGGGAGAGGGAAGAAAAAAAAGGGAAGGCAAAGAATTTGAGGGCGTTACACAAAAGGGAGTTGGAAATAGAAGGAGAAGAAAGCCACTGACCATACAGGCCAGGCTCAAGGCTTGTCTGTTAGAGAATACAAGGGAGGGCCCGCAAAACGACAACTTGGGCAAAGATCGGGGTAGAGGAGGGAGAGGGGTGAGGGTTCCAGGGGGGATTCAAAAAAAGACACCCACAAAAATGAAATCGCCGCGTCTTCTGAAATTTGGGGTCCATGAAGAAGGCGGATGAGTCTAAATTTATTTGCTTTGTGTTTTCAGGGAAAGAGTAAAGGGGCGTCGTTGATGCCCTCCCTCGGCCGGCTGGGGGTTCAGGAGGGGAGTTTGAAAAAGGACAAAACGCGGCGACCAAGGTGGACGCTTTGGGCAAAAGGGGTGGAGATTTTGGGGGGGGGGGGGGGGGGGAAATTTAGGATAATCTCTACTCGTGATTCGAAGAAAAAAAAAAAAATTCAGCACTGAGTTCGTTCTGCCAGAATGGGGTAGTAAACCCGCGTGCAAAAGTCGCCGACAGCCTAAACAGACACGCCTCTTGCTCCATGAGTGCAGAAAGAGGGGGGAGGTGCTGGTTCGAAGTTCCGCCTCACCAGCATCGGACTGAAAAGGGGGAAGAGGGATTCCCAGGTAAGAAAGGGGACATAATTCGAAGGAATCTTATTGGTATATGGTCCACTAAGTGCATTGAACTGGAAAAAAAAAAAAAGAAGGAGGAAAAAGAGAGATGCAAATAGGGACATAAAGAGAAGCCGAAGACGAGAAAGGTCCCCCTGACATTGGCCCCCATTCACTCCGCCCTCTTCGGGTGCAGAAAAGGAGGAAAGAGGAAGAACAACTGCCGTCCCATGATCCAGTCCATGACAAAGGGATAAGAACGGCTCGGCCTTATCAGAGGAGGGCAGAGTTGTGCGCTAGGCACCGGCTTCTAAAAGAAGTACTTCTTTAGCACCGGTTCGCCAAAACGGGCGCAAGAGAACGAGCCGGCAAAACAACATATAAAACCTTTACTCGCTTAAAGCGATCCACCCGGTGGGGCACTTGGCCATGTTTCCCCTAGGGGCATTGACGCCAAGCCGGCTCAGGGCAAAGCACAAAGGGGGCAAACGCGAAAGGAAACCAAGCCCTCATGGGGGAAGAGGTCAGAGAGTATAGAGGGAAAAAAGACAATGGAGAAGGAAGGCAAAAGAGAGCGCATCTGTCAAGGGACGGTCTGTTTTAACTCATAACCCGCAACAGATCAGGAGCAAAAAAGGAAACATGCACCGGCTCGGTGTGAAAGAGCATAGACCGCGTCAGCAGGGTGAAGAAAGAAGTACGGTGAAAAAGCTGAGCCGGGTCGGTATGGGTTTCAGTTGTAGTCCCGCGACTGAGACCAGGGGGGGGGAACAGACAGAACATTTTTGTTTTTGTAGGGACTGGCGGGTCACAAGGGGGGAGAACAAAGGGCGGATAGGTCCCACGCTGCGTTTGGAATCTCACGGAGGGCGAGGAAGAGAAAAAAAAGTGGAGGGGTTCTAGCAATTCCATGTGCCCCACATGGCCTAAAAGGGAGGAAAGACGCTTGATGGTAGAAGGTCAGGAAGCAGGCTAACCGACAGGTCATAAATAATCTCCTGAAGCAAGAAGAGAGAACGAAGTGAGCTCGTTCGCACCCCTGGCCGAAAAAGGGCAACAGAGAACAAGTCGTGCTAACAATCACATCCCCCAGATTCAGCCTAAAAAATGAAAGAAAGGAGAAGGGCAGGAGAATAGGAAAAGAGACGAGCGTTCCTAAAACAGCATGGATAAAAAGGGAAAAAGGATTACTAGAGGATTTGATCCTCTCACATTCTCCCCCTCTACTCGGAATGTCCCAACAATGAAGGGTTAAAAGACACCTACAAGGTCCGCGGCAGAAGGCTTGGGAAAAATCGCGGCTTCTGGGAAGAAATCTCTGGATTCTTTGAGCACAACCGGACAGAAAAAGTTTAAGGGCGAAAAGCGGGGAGGACTATGCCGTTCCGCGAAGTGGGGATCTGACTCAAAAGAAGTGACGATTTGGGAAGACGTGAAGGAGACAAGCACGAAGCAAACTTGACCGATATTTGCGATGGAGGGAAGGATTGAAATGAAATGAACCCCGAGTGGAAAAAGCACGATCCGTTTTTATAAAACCTGAAAAATGGGGTTGGTTCAGGGCGGCCCCTAATAATAAAAAAGGGACGCTCTAAGTTTTGACAGCCACTTTGGACTCGGGGGGAAGGAAGATCGAGGTATGTTCGCTACATCCTGAAGCCGGGGGACGTAAAACGCCGTAGATCGGGGGGGGGAAGGAGGAAGAAAAATAAGGCGTGGTGGAAGAGTATCAATATTGACCGTGAATCTACAGGTGGAAGGGAAGGAAAAAGTACATAAGAACCATTTATTACTGCCGAACGGAAACCGGACCGCGCCCGCCCTGTCGGGCTAACCCCCGCAACACGGCCATCCAGGTAAGAGTCAAGTCCCCCACTCTTTTTGGGGTAAACATGAGTCATCCCAGACGACCCCTTAGCCAATGAAAGGTGCGAGACCGTGTCGTGTGACTTGGGAGGAAAAGGTATTGCGTTTCAGACACCAGTTTTGGATGTGGGAAAGGTGTAGGAGAAAAACCTTTCAGCACCGCGACAAACGTTCGTACTGTAGCAAAAAGCGGGGAAAAAATGGCCAACGAAAAAGGTGAAAACAAGGGTCCTGAACCTCAGGGCGACGGAGTATGTCGCACTTATAGGAGAGCCATCCGAAGGGGGCTCGCGGAAGTACGCTTTGCACGGCAACGGCGTTAAAGGAAAAAGGGGGGAGGAAAAGACATGACCTCGCAACCTTCGAAATGGGAGGGAACAACGAGCGGCTCGGGAGGTTTGTGTGTCCGCTGGAATCAGCGTAACAAAGATGCGGTGTAACGCTTGTGCTTAGTCGTTAGGAAAGAAACTCGAACTGCGGGAGGTGTTAAGGCCCTTGATCTCAATCGGTGGACGGTTACAATGGGAATTGACGGACGCTGATCGTGATACTCTCCGTCCTCGATCGAAAAGAGGGACGGCAAGGAAGACTGGAGAGTATTTTTCGAGTATCCGGAGGGTAAGATAGCGGCTGGGTTAAGGAATGGTCGCAAGAGACACTTGCTAAAAATCATGAAGGGGCGGTTACAAAACCGCTTCCTGGGGGTTAAGAGAAGGAGGGACACAA
>Ga0179591_1293945_pt1 | contig 13415 bp, 9 predicted proteins | sample CZOMad2_1_08_16f_FD_182891 | JGI IMG/M metagenome (GOLD analysis project Ga0179591, IMG submission 182891) | Vadose zone soil fungal communities from Angelo Coast Range Reserve, California, USA - CZOMad2_1_08_16fungal (PacBio error correction) | ecosystem: Environmental > Terrestrial > Soil >...
CTGGCGCGCAATCTGATGGGCTTAATGCCTAGAAATGTAAGGGAATTAAAAAAAAGCAGAGTGGCAACAAAGTGGGGATAGGGAGGGATGGAGAGAACCAAGGGGGGGAGTACGATTTTCTCAATTGAAAAGGCCGCTGAATTATGAAGGACCACGTCGAATTTGCAGGGCAAAACAAAAGACGAAAAAAAGCAGTAGAAAACACCCCAGTTTGGAAAATCGTATGTGCGCCTACGCCCGCCCAAAGGAAGAAGAAAGGGAAATTGAAAGCCCCAGAAAGGGATAGCGAATTACGACAACAATCGCCAGTAACCCCCCAAACCGTCCCCACAAGAAGGCGACGCTTCTAGCGAAAAACGGTAGTTGTTTATCTATTAAGGGGTGGAGGAGAGATCGCTGGGAATCCCAAAAGAAGATCTGGAAAAGCCTCATCTCATATCAAACATCGCGTCCACTCATAAACTTGAAGGGAGCGCTCTCATCGCAATCAGTGCCTGAGGGCACCTGCAGTATCAGAGGGACCTTCGACCACACGAAAGATCATGAGAAAAGCGCTCCAAAGATAAAAGAGGAGTTAATCGAGACAGGGAAATTTTGCACAATCCTGGGCTCTGATCACGGGCACCAGAAAGGGAAAGAGAAAAGAGAAACGAACAGGAACAAAGGCACACGAAGCTCCATTTCATGGCAAGTGGGGGGGGCGTGGCTTATGCAAAAGGACTCGCCCTTAAACTATCATCACGTGAGACCACTTTTAATCGATCTAAGAAAATAAGCGTCGGCTTTTAAGACGGTACCCTCCTTAGGGGGATAAAAAAACTTTCGTAGGAACTACGACCTCACGGGGAAAAAAAAAACGCTTCGAGGAAAAAAAAGGCGGGGTAACAGAGAACCAAATTTTCTAACTGTTTTCAAGGGTAAACACGAAAAGCAAGCCGTTGTGGGGCAAAAAAGACAGAAGGACAAACCACTCTGGCTAAATTAAAAGCAATGAGCGATGAGGGGGGGGGAAAGGAAAGTAAACACACAAGCTACAAAAAGACAACACTCAAACGATTAGTGCTCACCACGTGCAAGAGGCTTGACACAAAATAATCTTAGTGTCTCGGAACAAGGAAACAGGGCGGGGGAGAAAAACGTACATCTCCGCACCATTTCTAAGCCCACGCTTCCATCAAACATCCAATGACGGCTGCAATCTTGTGGGAGGTTCTTCAGACCAGAGGGTGGGGTTAAACGAAAAAAGGGGCTTCCTCCCCTACCAATCCCGTCGGCGAATTCATCATCAAAAAAAAAAAAAGGCGGGATGGACACAATCTTCAACCCCGCGCTTGAGCGCCGATGGTAGAGTTTCCATCGTCAAGCTGGGGAAAAAAACACGGAAACCGCCGTGCTACAACGTTGGCATGTGCGAAAAAAGAGCTGGTCTATATCCGGAAGTGATTGAGCGCGCGCGCGAGGGTGTCGAGGCGAGTTTCCAGAGGGCATCAATCTGGGAGGTGAGCTATGAAAGAAAGAGTCCCGGCAAGTCGCCAGTCGAAAGTTGGGGGAAACTCCAATTTAGGGGCCGCTGTCTGGTGCTTTGGGAACTAAAATGGACAGTTTGCTGGGAGCTCGCGGAGACATGTGTTGACACACTATCTGTCAGGGGAGAGCTAGCCGTGAGCCTGCGCCAGAGCGCCAAAGAGGAGAAAAAAAGGGAAAAAACGCCATATTGGAAAGAGCATACGATGGGGTTTCGCGCAAAGTCGCAGAAAAAAGTAAAATCCGTCAAAGATAGCGCCCAGCGGGGAAAAAACGCAGGCCCAAATCATAAACATACAAAGGAGACGAGAAGGAAGTTGGAGTAAAGAACGGTCCACAATTACAATAAACAGGACGGTCTTTGCCGGGCGGTGTAGAGTCTGCGGGCAACCTGGTCACTCTACAATGTTGACATTAATTGAAAAGAAGGAAAATCAAACTATTCGTCCCAAATAACTGCGCCGGGATTCACTAAATATGAGGGGGAGGGTTTATTCACCTCTCTGACGTTTCGGGAGCCAGACAAGGAGAAGAGGTGGAAGGAAGGATTGACAACCTGGAGTGAAAAAAAAGAGAAAAGCGGAGGGGAAAGGCAGGGGCAAGATGTTTTTGTTGGGGGTGCATGAGCAAAAGCTTGATTTGGGTTAAAAACGGGTGAGGTTACGTGTCACGATTAAATTGCAAACAAAAAAGGAATGAAGGTTTCAGAAACCGTCGTGTTAAAGTTTGTGGGGCGCTGGCGAAGCAAAGAGGGCGGAGGCACGCTGGATAAATGGTTGGGGGAAAGTGACTAGCTCTTAAAGGGGGCTTGGGCGCGTCACCCTCAAGGGAATTTTGGGAATCAAAAAAGAAGCCGACACACAGCATTCATGACAGTTGGTCACAGCACAGAGGAGAAATCGCAGTCCACGCAGTACAGAAAAGACAATGAATCACCCGCAAGGCATCGAAAGATTTAAAAGCGGGGGGGGGAAAATGTCACGATGTCTAATAAGGTCAGACAAAAGGTTTATCAAGAAGGGCGTGCAATCATCGGGCGCACATCTCAGTTTGGGGAAATCTCAAGACCAAGGACGACAAACCAGGAAACTCCCGGCGAGGCCGTAAGGGGAAGGAACACATGGGGCAATTCAAAGTCTGATCGAAAACCACTGCACGACAAGCACCGTCGTTTATCCCCTCAAAAGGAAGTGACACAGACGAGCAGTGGGACTTATCCCAGAAATTCAATCAGACACAGAGAATGACATCAAGACAAGAGAGATTGAGGCCGGCAAACTGCAATGCCGATCCATTCAGGGCAAACTGACCGGGGGGGATGACAAGACGCAGGCAACAGGCGACCCCAACCGGGAGAGGTCTTCAAACAAGGTCTGAACAAAACGGGTAGGGATATTAGCTCAGGAAAAGGGCGGCCCTTGACTTCCGGGAGGGGGATAGACGCAGAGAAACACGAGGGTCGAAAGAAAGCAAGAGGCATGTAGAATAAAGAAGGTTGGGAGTCGAGCAGTCTCAGAAAAGGTGGGGGACTCCGCCGAAGGCGGAAGAGGACGATTCCAGTCCGTCGATCAATTTTGACCCGAAGGGTGGGGCCGACGGCGAAAACGCCGATGGGTGGGTTCGTATCAGCCGAAACAAGAGTGCCAGCCCTACCCAACGAGGGGGGAAAAAAGGGGGGTTTTTACCCTTTAATACCACGCATGGGGAAGGGAGCTCCAAATCCATTTATTTGAGAGGGGTAAAAAAAGGGTTCAGCCCGTAGAGAGACCCGGGTTTACATTCAGAAAAGGGGGAGATTGGGAAAAAAAAGGAGTGTTTTCAACAAAACATTAGTAGTAGAGATAAAATCCAGAGAAAAGAACGTCGATATGAATAAGAGGGTCCGCGCTAAATGAGGAAAAGGGTAAAAAGGAAGTCATCAGAAATGAAATCTAGGGGGTAAATTTGTGTTATTGTGAAAAAATTCCTAGCTTGGTTGCCGACTGGGGTGGGGGAGGTACGGGGGTGATCAGGGGAGATCCGACATCGCGTTTCGCGTGGACGAAAAAACCGAAGGTCCAAAATTAGAGAGGTGACGGGAGGATACGTTCGGCCGGGTCAGAAGGGGACAGGAAGCATAAAAAAGGAGATCGGACTTCTCTTCACGATAAATCGGGTGGGTAGCATCCAATTGCGCGGTAGTGGTACAGCAATCGCAGTTGGGCTCGGAAAAATGATTCAAAAACTCCCTAAAAGTTCGTCGGCCAAGGCGCGGAAAGAATACAGGGGTTGAAAGGGGGGGTGGTCGAATAAATTGGCCTTGTTGGGGGCCAAAGTCGCTGGATCGGACGGCAGTGTCAGACACCTGCATTGGAACCGTCAGATTAAGGTCCTGGTGTAGAGAACCGTTGGGCCGGAAGGAAAATCTCGATCTGAGCTCATAATAGTGTCTACAACGCCTTCGGGGAGCAAATTACAAGGCTCTTGACTGGAAAAACGCATAAGTTGATATAAACGAGTGCTTTGATGGTGGGAGGGGGTGGGGAGATGCCCTTGGGGTGTACCGCATTCTTGGTGAGCGCACATTTCCTGAAAAGCGGAGTCCTGCTCGGACTTTTTTCCTTCTTCAAACTTGTGAGCGAGGGCACCCGGGCTGGGGGGACATGGGAAGGAAGGGAGAACGAGCGAAAAAGGGACATTCAAAATGCCCTTTGCCACGACTTGTAAACTGCGGTCGAAAATTGCGGGGACTAGGGGGAGGCTGGGACATGAGCGGCAGGTGACGGCGCTGGAGGAAGTTTGAATACAAAAAGGCCTGAGCGTGCTGGCATTAAAGGGGCTCTAGGGCTGTAGCCAACATTCATCAGTCCAGCTGCAATAGGACATCGAAAGTTAAGACCGTTCAAGGGTCAACTTACGAAAACAGCTTGTCCTAAAGAAATCAAGGCCTAAAAACTGGAAACGGCCACCGGCGGTCAAAATGGGGGAAAAAGGAAGGAGGTTGGTGTGTTTAACCCGTAATGAACCGTATGTTAACCCAAATAAAGATGGATCAATGCAAAAAAACAAAAAAAATAAAGTGGGGGACTGCTAAACGCATCTGATAACAAAAAAGGGGGTCTGGTCAGGACGTCGATATTTGCTCGCATGAAAGAAGAGGCAGGCTTGCGGTGTTTCGTTTGTTAGGCGAGAAAGGGGGCATCCCGTCGCCTAATAATAAGAAAACTAATTGATTTGAAGGCGAATGTCCCAATGGACTTAATTTCTCTTTACCAAAGGGTTAACCGCAGATCGTACAAAAAAAGGACAAAGAACGGAACAAAGGGTTAGGAAATGACCTTTTATGGACCAGAGGCTTAGAAAAGACTTCTCGCTAGACCGGTGTAACAGATGGGAGTGTGGCGACAGCTGGCGCCGAGGGGCGGAGGGGACGTTTCTTCGAACGTGGCTCAAAGGAAAACAATCGCGATAAAGGGGTGCGAAGATTTTGGAGGGAATTGAGGTTTTACCGGGAAAAGCGCGATTTGGAGCAAATCACGTGACGGAGAGGACGGAAGATATTTGGGCGCGAGCTTGCAAAAAGCAACGGAATGTGGTAAAAAAGCCGAATCGGACAAAAGCAACCGAGGGAAAAAAAGAAATGGATTTTAAACCGTTGCGAGAGGGCGACGGAGGGCGAAGGAGTGGTAAAAAGAGAGGGGAGATGATGCGAACTTCTACGACAACATCGCGAGAGAGCTACCAGGCGATATAGGGTAGAAACAAATGTCAAACTTGGAGAGCGCGGGAAAATGCTTAGGATGACGCTGTAAACTGATAACATAGGAGAGACAGAGAGGTGGGTTGGGAAGAGGGGGAAGCAAGCCGGGGTCTTTTATTAATTCCCTACGTATTGGGGACGGCGTCAAACGGGAGTTAAAAACCCAGACTGTTCAGGGGGGGGGACTAAATTTGAAGTTCAAAGGATGGGTCCGAAGAGGGGGGGGGTTTGAATTTTTCTTATCATGGTGATGAGCAGTTAACTGGCGGAGTGGATGCTCACAGTATGGTGTCCGCGGGCAACGTCACGGGTATTCCGGGGCTACGAAAGCGGGGGTGAGCAAGGGACGGGGAAAGGGGGTTGAGTCTCTTTGGTTACTCGAACTCATCCGAAGAGGGGAACGTAATACTTTTGGGCCAATGGTATGAGTTTGACAAGCCTTGAGGGTAGGGAGTGATGAAAAAATGTATGAGAATGCAAGAGATTGCGTTTGAGACGAAAGCAGGGGGTAAGTGCGTGTAGGTCCCTTTCTAAAATTGACCTCTAGTGAGATCAACTATAAGACAGACGCAGAGTTTTGAAAGAGAGAAAAAGCTCATGTCTTAGATGCGGCGTGTATTAGGAAGGATAAAGTTAAGACGGACAAAGGAATTCAATTGAAGGGCGCAAATTGGACGAGGGGGTAGCTGTCCTCAGCGGGGAAGAGGAAAGTGTCCGAGAACGAAAAGGGGGGGAATCAAACGATTCTCCTTCTATTAAAAGAAGATTTGATTAATGCGGGAGCAGTAGGGGGGTCGTGACCGTGCACGGGGGGTGCTAAAGGAAGATGGTTAACTCTCAGGTTGCCTAATGAACTAAAAAAAGATGATGAGCGCGGTCCTTAAGGGGAGGGACGAGAAAAGAGGGAAAGGAAAGCTATGAATTTCATCGATGAGTGTTTGGGGAGACACGATCTCTGAAAACCACTCACTCACCAAACAGGAGGTGACTGGAGGAAGATGCAAAAACCTAGGGGGCGGGTTTGGGGGGAGGGGGACGAGGGAGGGGTGTTGCTTAATTCTCTTGAATTCGGTGAGGGAAGAGTGGGAGGACTGCGGAAGAGGTGGGCGCGGGGAGAGTCTCACTCAACGAATTGTGGTGGGGGGGCGGAGGGTTGGTAGGGAGGGGGGATCGCCTGATTAACTACTTCCCCAGGTCCTGCAATTTTTAAGGAAGGAGTTAACGGGCGAAACCTCCGCCGGAAAGCAATGCAGGGTGAGAAATACAAAGACGAAGCACTGTTGTCAATCCTTATTGGAGGAGGACAAAGGGGAGAAAGCATTTTGTGGCATCGAGGAACGGAAAAAAAAGCCTGAAAAGGAAAAGGAAGAGAGACCAACAAGGAGGGGGGATTATGTAAAAGAGAATACACTTGTCTGATCAAAGAAGGATTGGGCTTAAGGTGAAGATGAAAAAAAGGCGGTATTCAGAAGGGGGAATGTCAAGGGGGGGGGGAAATAAACCATTTCTTCGGTAGGGGGGGCGAAACAATGGAGGGAGGGGAGGAGGGGGGTCTCAAAATAAAATTCCGCGTAAGGAGGGGAGGGCCGTCTTGCAGCGAAAAATCAATAACAACAAATATACCCTCACCAGGGGGTTCTCGAGAATAGATCATCCCGAAAAAAATGAAGAGACTCAATAACCAACATAACCTACAGCGAATAATAAAAAAAAAACAATCAGCCGTCCGCAAAACCAAACCATGCCCAAATAAAAGCAGGATGCGAACACAGTTCTGAATTGTGAGACGAGTTAGGGGGGATGAAGAAAGAGATTAGCCCCCAACTCTTCTTATCACTGTCTAATAAGCCATCGCTCATAATAGACCGAAATCACTTCGGAGAGCCTTCTCAGAAAAGAAGGGATTTCCTGCGCAAAGGAGCGTAAAGAGTCCAAAAACTTAAAAAAAAAACCGACCCAAAGAGCGACCCCATGTAATAAAAGTATTCTGGGAACATGAAGGTGTCAAACTGTAGCACCAGGACAAAATCCTGAAATGAATAGCCCCCATCGCATTGCATATAAACCGACGACCGCTCCAGAAGGCCACTCCGCGCGACAAGGGAATTTCATGCTTTTTAGTAGTACTGCACTAGCAGGAACAGGACACTGAACGATAAGGACGCTTTGACCAGCTGGGGGGAATCGGGAGCCGAACTCGCTGTCTTTGATCGACCTCCTTAGAGGTATAAGTACGACCTTCTTAGCACACTGCAAACACGGAAAACCCTAGGAGGATAAAAGAACTCGGGGAAAGGACGCAGAAAGGGTAAGAAAGGTTTTGGAAAGAAGAATAAGCATGTCAAAATCAGCTCCAACAAATTAATTACAGAAAGTAAATCGATGAGCGGAAGGAGGATAGAAAACAAAGCAATACAACTTTACCAACTAAAAAAAAAAAAAAGAGTCACATCATGACTCACCAAGGGACCACATTCCCGCTTTGAAAGACAAGAATCTTATGCGCGAAACTAAGAAAAGTGATCCGAAATCCTGCCAGTAAATGGAGCAGAAAAAGGGGAGAAGGAAAACTCTCTGCACCCAGATCGCGGCTTGTAGGCACAAAGGTTAGCAAACCAGTAAGGGGTTTAAAAACCAGTTTGCTGCGCCCAGAACAAATCCTTCAAGAAAAAAAGGAAGACATAAACTAACAGAGAGTGTAGGACAAAAGCAGTAAAAAAAGCGACTGGTCGCGCAGAGGGGATTTTTCCGTCAAACTTCCCGACACTCACAGTGCAAGGTGTCGAAAATAATCGAGGCCACATGGCAGTGAGGCGCGGTCGAGAGAGGGTGTTCTAAGAGGGGGGCATCCGTTCCCGCTGTCTCATCTACGAGAGGGAAAGAGGGGAGGGAAAACGAAGGGGGGTCGGACTGTTTCCCCATCTGGCAGAGGGAGGGGACGGGGAAAGGATTTGTCGAGTGGGGGGCTGTGAAAGAGTTCCGCGGGACCAGTGGCAGTAGGGTAAGTCGAATAGGGAATTTATCGCGAAAAGCCAAAGAAAGGGAAAAAAAAGGGCACCAAACCCACTCAAAATATTGCACCACTTATAGCGATTTGGGGGGTTGGGAGGCGCTGAGAAATAAAAACGTCAAAGACACATCGTACGCCAAGCGGGAACGCCAGGACCCACGAAAAGGGGGGAAGAAAAAGAGGAGGGAAGAATTCCACCTCTTTGTCAGGTCATTTTCAGTGAGTGTCTTGGACCGCCGGTATGTAAATTCAGAAAGGAACTCAGGAACGCGACACCGAAGAAAGTGGGACAGTTAGCACATGGAATCAAAAAAGTTGTTCTCGTTAAAATTGGCTCCGGGGTCAACTAAATATCGATTGGGGGGTGCACTAGACTGAAAAGGAATGGGCTGGAATGTCAATCTATACTCTAGGGGAGGGGGAATCGGGGAGTGAGAGATGGGAGGAAGTAAGGGGACTGCCGTCAGGGTTTTTTTGGGGGGTTGCATTGAGTCAGCCTTGAGTTTGGGTAAATACGTTGACGAAAAGGTCCAAAGTGGGCACACCCATTAAGTCCAGTCCTGTAAAAAGTGGGGACTTTTAAAATGGGGTTGGCGACTCGACGAAGGGGGGAAACGGAGTGGCTGAATTGGATCTGAAGGACAGTTAAGATAAGGGTGTAGGGCCTGGCGCGGGGGGGGGGGGGCCGCGAAATTTATGTGGTTGGGTCCCATCCAAACTCGAAAAACGAAGCAATGCCAGCAAAAATCATTAAAAAGGGGGGGGTACTAGGCATCATAGAAAGCCGCAGGCCAAAGGGTAAGGGACTAAAGGAAATAAGGGGGAAAAAATCAAGATCGAAGGAATAAGGAAGGCGTGAAATGGCATTGGGGAAAATGACCCGGAGGAGAATTGAAACTCAGGGATCCAATTTTTTCAAGAAAGGGAGGGGCAGGAAAGAGAGGGAAAAAAATATCATCGTCTGATGGACGCCCAAGGGGGGACAAAAGCCCGGCGCGGCAAGAAATTGGGTGGAAGTCCCTCAGGGTGGACAAGGAGCTTAAACACTTCAACACAAGCACGCGTGTTAGTCCCAAACTTAGGCAGAAAGGAACGATTGGGGGACACGGTCACGAATGATTCTTAAAACAAGATATTATCCTAAGGAAAAACCATCGAGATTTGAGCTTCCACGGCCGCATACACAGGAGCACGGAAGCGCAAACTTACAGATGGGGATGAAAAAAACACAAGCAAAACGGTGCCCACCCAAGTCATATGATTCGGAAAGTAAAAAAAAGGAAAAAAATGCACCACTTTTCTGGAAAAAGAGCGCCGTTGCCTACGAACGACCAAAGGGACGAGAGGTCGGGGATCTAGAAAAGACAGCCGAAGGCTGAAAGGAGCAAGAGCAAGGGGAGAAAGAAAAAGAGGGAATTCAGAATTATCAATCTCCCGTTTTCGAATGCCCAGGGCTGCCAGAGCCGAACAGTGGACTTGGGACATTAAGGCAAAAACTATCCAAATAGTTTTGGACCCTTCGGGGGTGGGGCAGACGGCCGACAAGGAAGGGGAGGGGGTCTCCGCCTGATCATACAACCATAGATCGTCCAGAATACACAACGGGAAAGAGGGAAGGGGGACCTTGTCAAATGCAATAAAAGACAATGGTGAAGAGGGATAAAACATCTTGCTTTGCCTTTACCGCAGCATTTATCGGGGGCAGGGAAACCTTTGTTCATTCATTAGGGAGGAACTGGATTTTTTCTAGACAAAAAACGTAATGAAGAAAAGGAGATAAAATCAAATAGTAGAATCTATGAATGAACAAAGGGAAAACGAGAAAGAAAGAAATTTGAATCAAAGGCATGGGGGAGGACCGTACCCAGGGGGGAGGGATGAATGGTCCGGGACACAATGACTAGGCGGGGTTCAAAATGGTCGGAACCGGAAGAGGCGACAGAAAAAGGAGGGGGGCCTTCGGCAACCTGGGTCCAAAGTGGGGGATCGAATAGTTACTGGGGAGAAGCCGTGCGTATCAGTTCATCCATTTGACGGGGTAAAATGAGGAAAAGAGTGAAAGGGAATTCAAGATAAAAAAGAAAAACAAAAAAAACCGAATCTTTGTCTACATACAATTGGAAAAGGATTGATTTTCAGCATCGCCGGGGTTCGGAAAGGAGGAGATTCGAACACCGGACGTTGAACTTTTGGGTCGGGCTGGACACGGCCGCGAATAGAAAACCGGGGTGCCGAAGGTAGTGGAGAATGCCTTTGTGTGGCATAGTCCAGGTTGAGGGCGTCTTGGAATAACATAGTCAGTGTGCGCAATGGAAACGGTCATGGGTTACTGGTTGATCTGAGGGGCAGTTGGGCTGAAAGAGATTCTTTAGTCAGGAGAAATGGAGTGGTTCCATCACTCGGTCCGAATGACGGGGATCGATTTGTCCGTAGGGAAGGGGAGAAAAGAAGTGAGGAAAAGGGCAACTTGTTTTGATGAGACAGATTTGAATTGCCGCATGCGGGGGACCGCGCACAATTTGCAAACTGTGCCCTCTGGCTTTCCTTTCGGGATTTGATTAAAATTGTACTGAAATGAGATGTGGCAAAAAAAAAAAAAAACCTATTCATCTGGATAAAATTGGAGAAGGAGGAGACATGCGACGGGTAAATGAAAATGCCTTTTCACAATTTGAAAGAGCTGGGGAATGTTTGGAAAAAGGCCAATTGTAAGAGTTTGAAGAAAAAAAAGTCTGAGCTTTGAGAAGCGGGGGAGGGCGAGACCAAAAGGCCTGACTGAACTGTTAGGGCATTTCATCTCTGCTTGTTGATGGAAGCAAACAGGAAAAGGAAAAACGCAAGCGCAGGGGGGACCTGGTATAATGTCACTTTCATAATATCCAGCCGTTCCTCAGACACGCGTGGCCTGCTCATAGCGAAACTGCAATAAGACTTTCCAGAATTGGAAAAAGGATCAGGGGGGGGGTTTCATGATCGTGAAGAGACGAAACCCGTAGTTTAACCCAAGCAAGCTTAGGAGGCAAAAACAAAGCTATTCAACGAGTAAAAAAAAAGCGGGTTGACTCAGCGTTGTACTCGATTAGAGAGTAGGTGCTCTCGGCAGTATAACCTCTTTCATAAATAGGGAAATAAACAATCATATTGGGGGAAAATCCGGCGAAAGGGGATCAGACGAAACGGGGGGGGGGTTACTGCTAAGGTCCCAAGAGGCAGTGGGAGCGGTTTACCATGGTGACCCGCATAGGAAAGACACACGGGAGGAAAAAGAAAGAACCAGTGGTTTAAAGGGGGAAAGGGAAGGGTAGGTAAGCTGCTGGAGGTCTCGAGAAAAAAGGTGCTGCAATGCGGGATGGGCCTGGCGTTTAAAATGCGTACCTCTCTTCTTGTTTGGAAAAGGAGAAAACTTTGAAAAAAGAAAAAAAGCGCATTTTAGGAGTTGGCCTTTGGACGTGGGGTTTTACCTGGATCAGGGGGGGAGAGATTTGGGCGCACTCAAACAAAATGAGAAATATTCAACGCAACGAAAAGAGGAAAAGAATTCATTTCTCCGAAGCCGACATGCCAATCAGCGGAACCTAAATGGAGGGGAACACTGGCGAAGAGGGGGAGGAAACGTTAGACGGGCTTTTTAAAAAAGCTCGGGAAATAATTTAACCGGAAAACAGATCTGGAAAAAATAGCGCACGCGAAAGAAAGAAAATTCGGTGCGATTGTTCAGGACAAAGGCAACAAAGCGTTGAGAAGGCGTCGGGCACTTGCGGTCTGCCAGTCCAAGAAAGTATAAGAGTTATCCTCACAAGGAAGGGGTTTAAAATTGTGTAAAAAAAGGAGGGGGGAGGGATGTCCTAACTTATGTCGGTCAGCAAACTGGAGGGAAACCACTGGCAGGGACTAAAGGGGCCTTACAATCTGGCGCCATTTGTCTTGGGGAAGGCAGGGGGGGGCGTAGCAGGTGCTGGGGAGGGGGAGAGTTGGGAAGGCGAAAAGGAGGGTTCGCAGGCCACTAATATTAAATGGGCCGCAGCGGAAAGTGGTGAGCAAGAGAGGTGAGTGGTAGTGCCGAAGGTTTGGTGTACTCATCACTCATGAATCTCATCGCCTTTTCACTTCAGGGTAGTAAGGGGGGGGATGTGATTAAGGTTGGTGAAAAAGGCCGTGGCAGGGAAAAGGGGGAGGGGAGGAAAAAATTTATGAAATGGAAAAAAGAAAATTACCCGGCTTGAGGTTGGGTAGGGGAGAAGCATGGTTGACGGGCGGTTAGGTCGGACCGAGAAATGGTTGGTGACCTCTAAGAGAGGAATCAAAGCCGGCGGAGTTTGAGGATCGGGGGGGAAAGAAATGAAGTTGCTGGTGCCGGCGGTTATGAGAAAAGATAGGAAGAAAGAAAATAAATGAACTGTCGCCGCGGCGTGTATTCTTCTCTGGCCGGTACGCTTATCTTCAAAGGCGGAGTGGGGGGGGGGAAGAGCGCCAAAGGGGGGGAAGGGGGGAAAAGGGGGAGGTGGGACAAGTCCCGCATTAAATTACGAATTGTTAAGAGGGAGCGCTTTGGGGAAGATGCCGGGAGGGGGTACGACGGAGAGTACCGAAAGTTTAAAGAAAGGCGATGAGAAAGGTGCTCCTTAAAAGGTGAATGAGTAAGGGAGGGGAAGAGGGATGAGCGAGAATTATCATCTATTTTTTGGGTAAAGGATCAGCTGAAGAAAACGAGAGCGACACCACTCAGCACGGGGGGAGGGGAGGTCATAATTCGTCAGGAGGTCTTTGTCGGGTTTTGGAGGGGGATGGGGGGGGGGGGTTGCGTTATTAATATTGAGGGTGAGGGGAAAAGGGGGGATCCGAACTTTCTTCGTGGGCCCGGGGGGGGTGGGGGGGGGCGGGGAAAAAAAAGGAAGATCCCCCAAAACACACCCCAAAAAAAAACCAAAAAAAAACAAAAAAAAAAAAAAAGGGCTACGTTTACTTATTTTGTTTTGTTCGTAGGGTGGACTGAGAATGCAAATTTTCGACTGCACCTTAATGACCCAAAAAATTGTACGCTGCCCTAAAGTCCGTCAAGCACTGCGTCTCCATCCATCGACACAGGGTTTATGAATCGGAAGAACGGAGGATAATCATGAAATTACCTTTAAGCCGCCATGC
>Ga0179591_1279387_pt1 | contig 13414 bp, 17 predicted proteins | sample CZOMad2_1_08_16f_FD_182891 | JGI IMG/M metagenome (GOLD analysis project Ga0179591, IMG submission 182891) | Vadose zone soil fungal communities from Angelo Coast Range Reserve, California, USA - CZOMad2_1_08_16fungal (PacBio error correction) | ecosystem: Environmental > Terrestrial > Soil >...
GTGTGGGGGGGGGGGGACCTAACGATTGGGTGAAGCAAGGGTGGGCAACACAACCTTCCTGAAATCCTGCCAAAAATGGTCGAAGGGTCATGGCACTTGAGCACTTCCGGGGACGGCACTTCGGTGCAACAGGGAGAGGCCACCGACATAAGGAGAAGTCATCGCTATTCAAGGGAACGACCGCAGGATATAACCAAAAAGATGGCGGTTCAAAACAGGAAAAAAAGGATAGTGGAACTGGACGTTTCCAAAAGGCAAAGCAAAAAAACAAAGCCAGAGAAGCGACAGGGAACATGTTTAACCGTTAATCTGAGTGTTGGCTCGACCTTAAAAGGAAAGCCCAAGGACGCAAGACGAAGATCTCACGGAGTAGGACGACTTTTTAAAGGACAGCCGTATGGCTCTAAGATGGAGGTGTGTCCGGCAGGAGTCGGGCGAAAAAAGAAAAAACTATCGGGAAAAGACGGAACTAAATATTCGTTTACTGTATCAGAATCAAAAGGGAAACAACTCTCTGATGTTCGGGAGAGGACGGCCCGGGGAATGCTATGCATCGAATCGGGAAAACACACCTATTAAGAGAAAGGGGGGAGTCACTATTAAAACTGGTAAGCCAAGAATTCTGGGTTCAGTCTAAAGACACGTGACAAAGGCGTGAAAGTTCTCCAAAAAGGAGACGCCGAAGAAGTGGAGAGAAGGAGCAACTGGGTAGCCCGAGGGATGTAGGCTCGCCCGATGTAGGGGCAAACCGTAACTTGCATAACGACCTGAGGTAGAATAAAAAAAGAGAAAAGGTCACAGACACTGCTCGAGTCGGTCAGGAGCGGGTGGTCGGAGAAGCTTCCTACCGGAGCTTAGTCAGGGGCAGGGGAGTCGGAAGACAGGCTCGGAATAGCTGATCGGGGTGGGTGAGGATAATGAGAATTTCTCCATGAGCATAAGAAACGAGGCGTACACGGAAGACCTGTGCCTCTGAAGCCGGCGGCGGTTAGGAAAAACGGGGCAAAGACTGTAAGCTGCGGTAGGCTGAGACCGGAAGTGGTATCACTTTCCTCAAAAACGGGAAGAAAAAAATAAGGTAGGGATACGGCCACGCCGTTCAAGGAGTGTCTGTAAAAAGAAAACTCTACGGAGCTGTTTAAGGGACCGCCCCAGCCGGTCTTGATCGAGGGAGGCGCTTGTCGAATAGGGGGAAAGGAGAGTGGCGAGTCAGGGAGATGAAGATGGAAAGGAAGGGGCGCCGAAAATCTAGAAAAGAGGGGACGCACGAGTACTTGATTTTGGAGGGTCTGGCGCAGCGGTGAGCGTAAACACTACGGGACCCGAAACCAGGGACCAAAGGGGGGTTTGGAGACTTGAGAGGATCATGCGCCAGTGCACAGTACAAATGCAAACCGATCTCCTGTACAACTTCCTCGGATTATTCGCAAACTGAGGTCTCAGGGAATCGTGGGAAAGATGTCTCACGGTTGGGGAGGAAACCGCCAAAGCTTACAAGGGAGGTTTCAATACTCAAAAAATAGGGATATCTTCGACGCCCAATTGCCCTTCTAAAAAGGAAAAAACGGAACCCTTCCAATAATAAGAGAGACCTTGCTAAATTGGAGAGGACCGCGTGAGCACGAACAAGGAAATATCTGAAACTCCACCTTCAAAGGGACGATCCAATCGACATTCTTCCGCACAAAGGGGTCTGCGCCCTGGGGCGAAAGTGACCGAAACAAAAACGGTCATGTGTGTCGAGCATAAGGGCGAAATTGGGAAGCTTGAAAAATCAAGAAGGAAAAAGTCAGAGGGGGGCAGGACGTACATTACAAACGAGAAAGGGTGAAATCCCAATGCCGTGGGGGACGGACTTGACCGGCAACGGGAGGACGGAACTCCTAAGGTGTCTTCATCCAGCGGAAATTCAACCAGGAGAGAGTCAAGAAAAAAGGCAGGAAAACAACTTGGGATGTGGGTCCGGTATCTTCTCACGGGGGGGGAATCTCTATGAAAAAAGAGGCGAGGGCAAGAAAAGAAAGACGCTGAAGAGGGGAGAAACATAAAGGGAAAGGAAACCAACGTTATCGTATATTTTGATTGGGAAAAAAGTGACAGCGATTCTTTTTGACTAATACCGACGGGGGAAAGGGGGTCAAACGAGCGGGAGAGCTACGAAAAACCAATGTTTGCAGCTTACTGAAGAAACTCGGGGGGTACCTTTTTGGGTCGCGGTGGGACCGAAAGACCAACCGACCCTAAGGGAGGGTACCGTGACGGGTCGGACCCCGCTAACGATTAAAGGCCCAAAAAAAGCAATCGTAGTCCCGGGATCTGGCCGAACGTGATTCCGAGGGACGTGGCAAAAATCAACAAATAGGGGGTGTTCTTCAAAAAGGATGGAAGAGGAGGTAAAGGGGTCGCGGCTGTCTAGAAAACGGGTTAAAAGGGGCAGGAGTTGCTCGCTTAGGAGAAAGTTAGGGGGGGCCACTTAGGGCCGGGGGGAGGGGGGGGGGGAGTGGCTGCACCGGATTCACAAAAGTCAACGTTCTAAAAGGAAAAAACCTGGAGGAGAACTCTTGTGAAGGTGCGAGGGGGAAGGGGGCTGAGTCCTCACTTCATGGGGGCGCCGAGGACGTTCTGGGGGGGAAGGCGACAAGGGACAAGGGGGCGGTGTGGCGGTTTGGGGGTTCCTCTAACTTGGGTGGTTCGACAGCTAGAAAAAACGCATATGCACCTTCCTGTCCGGGGGAAATAAGGGGAGTCTTGGAAAAGGGGAGGGAGGAATAAGGGGCGCGATGGTTTTTCCAAAGGTTCCGGGTCCAAAAGCCGTAGGGCCAGTACTAGGTCTTCAAAAACAGTGGTCGAAGTGCTGTCAAGAAGGAGGGGCGGGGGAAACACAACTATGCTAGAGGGTCACAAGAGCACTTTGGGAGGACTCTTGAGGAGAAAAGATAAGGATTGGCGAGAAATCTCAGGACCACTGGCTGGAATTTAAGTAAAAATGTTAAGAAGGGCTACAAGCGTCGGGGGAGTAAAAAATAAGACGCGAAAGAACAGGCTCTCAATCATGAAGAGAGAGTTGGAGGGGAAAAGAAAAGCCGAGAAAAAAGATGGTCGAAGCGTTAGAAGGGGAAAGGGGTGGTATTCTTAAACTCTCCGGAGTCCGCATGATTTATAGGGGGAGTTGAGGGCGCTACATGGCGGGAGTACAACCGTAATTCCTGCTATCCGTCTGAGAGGAAAAGGGGAAAGGGGCACCGCAGTCAAAGGGAAAAAAAATGTCGTGGGGGGGGTTAGAGGAAGAATGGTGTCCTCCTCCGGTACAACGATGAGGCCGAATAGGGTGCTGTCGTTAAACGTGGAAGGCATCCCGAAAAAAAAAGGGGGATTCGGTGCCGGCCGAAGAAAAAAGGGGGGGGGTCGACTGGCGCTACTCTGCAAGGGGGTGGGGGGGGGGACTTTCTGAGTTCGCCCGGGGGCGAGATTTAAGAAAGACACGGGGATCACGTGGGGGCATCCAAAGAAAAAAAGGGGGGGGCACTATTAGAGGCTTGCTATCACAGTAGTATTGAAAGGGGGTCTCTGTCATTTTAAAGCAACGTGCGAAAACAACGAGGACAGCTCTGGGCTTAGGGGGGGATCTCGAACGGGTGTGGGCCTTGGGGCCGAAAGAGGGGAGGGGGGGGAAACTTATGTTCACGTAGGGGGGGGGGTAAGGGTTCAGGGGCCATTCGAAAAAAAAAAAAAAGCTAAACCGATTCGATTCCTCAACAGGAGAGAACCGTGGTTTTGGGCGGAGGGATACATAAACCCCGTGTAGTGAAGAGTAGGGATATTCTTTTCTCTAACTCTATGAGAGAAAAATTCTTCAAAAAGAGAAGGGTAAGCCCGCAAGAAGGGTAGGAACTAGGTGAAAAAAAAAAAAAAGAGGGGGGGATAATCTCCTTCTCGCTGGGGGTAGATGGGGCTCAGTTGTTGGGAGCAGGAACGACTCATTAAGAAAGACATCTTCCTTGAGGGGGTAGGGATTGGCTGGGAGTGGCGGATTCTGGTTCCCAGGGGAAACGAGACTGGGTGCCAGAAACGAGGGGGCATGTCTCTAATCGACAAGGTCTACCTCTATGGATCTAGACTTTTTCGGGTGGGAGGGGGGGGGAACGATTCTGTGGGACAGGAAGTCAAATTATGATCGGTCTGCTCAAGAATGGTGTTTAGGGAATTTTGATAAGCATTATTGGAAAGCCTGAAGGCTGAGGGCTGATAAGGGGGGGGGACCTCCAATCATCCTATCTTATTAAGTAGGATCTTGGGGGAAGTCCGGGGGTGGGGGGTGTTTCGAGGCTGGCTCGTCATCGCGGCCAGCCAAAAAAATGGCGACGGCCTAAGAAGGGGATGTGGATTTCCATCTTCTATAATGGGCTGCTCTGACGGTCAATGTTCCGTGTGGAAAAGGTCAAAACTCTTCTGCGATATGCTTCGGGCAAAAGAGTGGGGTCATGTGAAGGAAGATTCAGCTTCGCAAGAAAGGATAGTCAGTGGTAAGCGCTGAGGAGATGAAGTCTGTCATGGAAATAGAGGAACAACAACTTTATTGGAAATATATGGGATTATTGGGTATAGGATTGCCCCTAAAGGGGGAAAAAAAAAATGGAATGTTTGAGACGGAAGGCCCTCGGAAAGGCATATATGTGGGGGTCAAGAGTGGAGAAACTTTCGTTTCCTGAAGGAGGGGGGACTAGGGGGGGGGGGCGAGAAGCCCTCGCTGAGGGATTGGTCGTTGAACAAAATACAGGGATCCTTCTTGTTGGGAATGCCGTCCGCTTGGCGCGCCAAGAAAACAAAATAAGTGGGGTGACTCACGTCATAAAACACGTCAGAAGGAGAAAAGACTTCTCTGATTGGGGGACAAAGTCGAGACGCTAGAGGACTTCCTCACCTAAGTCTTAAAAAATCAATGAAGTCATTGGTCTCTGAGGTCCTGAATTCACGGGAATAAAGGGTTGTAAACCCAGCGAGAAGCGATGGAAATCGATCGGACTACGGGTCATCCGGAGAGGGGAAGGTTGCGGGGCCGGAGGGGGAAACATTGGGATTATGCTGGGGGGTAGACGTTTCAAGAGCATCGTACAGGACGCAAGACCGGGAGAAGAGGTCGTGTACTTCCTTGAGATTCGGGGGGTGATGGACAACGTGTTCTCCCCACATCGAGAAGCTCGAGGTATCTAGCCACTGGGGGTTTTCAAGAAACTTAGACTGGTCAGAAAGCGACTTACTTGCTTGTAAAATGTTGGAACAGGGGGGTGGTTGGTAAAAAAAGGCGGAAACCTACGCGTAAAGTCGCGTGAAGAAGGAGTTCTGATCCTCGTCAAAAAAACAACTATCCACTGCGTGAGGGGACGCGCTATCCGAGAGGGGGAGAAAGGGGGGGGGCGAGCGGACAACCCGAGGGAAGCACCGTGGTAAAACGGGCACCGAAGACAAAGCTGGGGGCGCCGAGAGGAAGAGAGAAGTAATTTTTTTGAAAAAGAAAGTGCTGACCAAGTGCAGTCGAAAATAATTCTCGAAAAGCGTGGGGCAGAAGTCTCCCTTAGTAAGCTGGACGGGGTCGTCAATCCGGTAAAATGCGCCGCTTCCTTATCAGGGGCACAAGAAAAAGCGTTGGTCAGGAAGCTTTCTGCTCCAAGGGAAGGAGGGACCTCCTGAGGGGGCATTGCCTGGATAAGGAAGTCGGGGATCTAGTGGTTGGGTTATTGACATTATATAAGGTCTTCCCAAAAGAAAAGCACATCAACTCTGCGAAAGAGCCATGAAAGGCCTTATTCACCTAAATGCTGCCCGGTCTGACGGTAAGGGTCACGGAATTACCTTCTGGGAAAAATTCTTAACGTTTATTCACCGGACACAGGACAGAATAAGGTAGACTAAGAGCCGAAGAAGGGATGGTAGTCACGCCTCAAATAGAGAGACCTACGGTGGGAAGGTTCAAAAGGACGTCCCGAATGGATTCGGACTTAAGGGGAGGCAAAAATATGCCCTTTGTCAGGAGGAAAATGGGAGGAAGGGCAGGAGAAACGCTAAGTAAGAAGAGTCGGACGAACAAACCCCGTGATTGTAAGTGTGGCATCGTGAGAGGCAAAACAAAGACCACGGCGCCCCCGTCCATGGGCTGGGGTAAGAGATCGTTACGAGAATCCACCGGAGGTGGAAAAAGAAGGGGCACAGTCGCGGCGGCGCTTTAAAACCGAGTGAACGTCTTCTTTCCATTAGTTTAGAAGGCACTGGGGACTCTCGAAAAAGTTAGGCTGAAATCCAGAGCGGGGGGGAACGTGTCGGTCTCGAGGGCCGCTCAAAGAAGACCTGCATCCAATGCAGGGGTTAGGGGGTCCTCAGACGGAAAGGGCCGGCGAGAACTTTTATAACTTTACAGGCAGGGGGAAAAACGAAAAACTGAATACGCGGCAATGGCGAAGACGATGGGGAACTCGAAATAGCGAATATTCTCTCACCTCAGGGGGCGAGGATTAGCGGTGGCAAAAGGGAAGTTTCATCTGGGTAAAAAAAAAAAACTCCATTCTAGGACTAACTGTGAAACGAAATCCAAGTCTTTATACGACCGCTTGGGGACCTAGTCGATTGTGAGAAGGGTACGGGCAAGGGGAAGAGGTGACTCCGTAAATAGGGCAGGTGGGGACTCCCCGAAAAACCTGAATAGAGAAACGCTACTTTACAGGTCTTACGGAACCGTGTTGGGGTTGAGGCAATCAGGTGGTTGGAGAAGGAAAATTAGGGACCTAAAGAATCTCGGGCGGGGAATCTTCGAAACCAACCTCTCAAAACAGGAGGGGAAATTTGTGGAGTCACAGAGATTCGAAGTCGGCAGTACGAAGGGTCAGAGATTTACCACAAGTGGAGCTGACGAAGGACACCACGGTCAAGGGGACTTGGTCGAGAGAGTGAAAAAAAAAGGGGCCGCTGCCTAGACGCCAATCGGCGCGAGGAGAAATCATTTAAGGGGCATTTTCGAACCCCAAGGGTAAAGGAGAAAACTTGAAGAGCCACTCTGGGGAAAGTGCAAGGGGGGGGGAGTTGATTCTGCTTAGAAAGGATTTCGGTCGTCTCAAGGGTAGTCTTGCTCAGCTAGTTTAGGGAGCTGAGGAGGACTGTGCGAGGGGACGCGCGCAAAGTCTGTTGGTAAATACGCTTAGTCTGGGGGGAGGGTCTCCCTCTGAACTAGGTTCGAGCAAAAAAAGTTAGTCCAAGTTATATTCCGAACCCTCTTCATTTCATACGAAGGTGAGAGCCTTGGGAGGGTCAGGGGGGAATCAAAGTCTGTTTGAGGCTGGTCTGTGATCGTAGTCGGAGAAAAGTCTATATGGGAGACCACCGGGTTTTTCGAGTGGAGGGGTTGTTTGGGGATCAGACTGGGTGGGCGACAAGCACAGGCCGAAAAAAAGCTGACCCCAGGACGGGCCCAATTCGGGGGAACGCCGCGAAGGTCAACGGTTGGGCCATGTTACCTGTAGAGGGCGATAGGCACCAATTGAATTAAGGTACAAAACATAACAGGGTTCTCAAATTGTGGGGCGGTAAAGGGCCTTAGGGGGAAAAAAAGTTACTCTAGAGTAGGCGGAACTTAACAAGAGTTCGGGGGAAAAAAAGATGGTGAGGGAAGGGGAAGAGGGAACTTTCGTCTAATTCAAGCAGGTGAAGTTGGGAGAACGAATGGGAGCTTCTGCAAAGGGAGGAAAGGATACTGCTCATCAAATTTACTAGGAGGGGGTTCTTAAAGAATCTCTGGTGGTGGGGTAGTCGCGCGAAGCTAACCGTAGGGAAAGATGAAGGACTAGATTCCGTGAAAGAAGGATTGATCCGGGGTCTGAACTGTAGTGAAGTACACAGCCAGAGTACCAAGAAAATGAAGTGCAAGAGACTTATACCCTTTACATGGACTTCCGATTCTGAAAGAGGGGAACATTGTTTTAAGCAGGTGCTGAGAAGACAATCTGGAGAATACTAGGAATCGGGAGGTCTAGTTGGAAGTAATCTGACTGAATCCTTGTCCTTCCTAAGTGGGGTCAAAAAAAAAGGTTGTGGGGGCTGAACTGCGGGGGGGGCTCCCCTTTTAGTTTCTTAGTCTTCAAATGTAAGTGGAGGGCTACGGAGGGACACACACTAAAAGGGTATCAACGACGGGGAGGGTTGAAAAGATCCGTGAACAGGGGGGGCTAGGGGGGATCCAGTCTTTACTTATAGATGTCTGTCATGTTACGACTTTTTCAAAAAAGAAGAAAGAGCGGGCGCCCTTCGAAAAAAAATAAAAAAGGTTTTGGGGGAAAACTAATTTCCAGGGCTTAATCCAATAAAGTGTTGATGGTTAACTCGTTTGGGGGATGCCGTCGAATTGTGTTGGCTGGACCCGGCGGTACACGGGCAGTGGTGGGCTCTTGGGTTTTTCGTGGTAGGAAGGGGGGGAAAATAGAAAGCGCCACTCTGTCAACTGTTGGTTATCCTGGGAATTTCAGGGGGCAAAGACTCTCTATAGGGGCAACCTTATGGAAAGGGGGGGACGCCAACCGCGGGAGGGAATGTTAAGTAATTCTCTCAAAGAGAAAAGTTACTTCGGTTCACAAAGAGGGGGGGGGGACATTTTTGGCTCATCAACAAAAAGAGAGAGAAAATGACGTTTTTTAGATGGAAGGGATTGGAAATCGGACGATTTCTGAAAGGGGCAACTGGTAAAATTCACAGCTCCTGCCGACACTGAGAGGCGAAAGAGGGGGAGGGGGGTTGTTCAGGAAAATCGCTCCCCAAGCGCAAGGGGGGGAGCAAGCTCCATTTGGGGGGTGTGTATCCGAGGCGGTTGGGAGAAGGGGAGGGGGTGGGGGGAGGGGGGAAAGTGGTGGAAAGAAAGTGAAAATAGGGTCAGTAAGTTCGGAAGCTGAAAAGAGGAAGATTCTAATCTGTGTTTTTGGAACAAGGAGTTTAAGGAAGGCTGATAGGTAAGGGGCGGCACAGGAACGCGAAGAAGAGTGGCCTGCGCTGGGGGGGGCTTGATTGTCAGAACTGAAATGTGGGGGCGGTGCGGAAAGGAGAAGGAGCCGTTCCAACACCAGCGCTGGAGGGAAGGGAAGAAATACAAGCACTCACATGCGAAACTGTCCGTGGCAGACAGTCAAAACCGAAGGACTCAGGCTGGATCGAGAAGTGATTCAGAGGTCCGTAAGAAAAAAAGGGGGGGGATTGCCGGGTTCCGCGGTCGGCGTCTGGGAGAGATGCGCAAAAACTACATCATGAGAGAACTAGAACAAACGTGTATTAAGAAGAGGGGGTGAGGGCAGAGCCTCAGCAAAAAAAGAAAGAGTATACATTGCAAGGCTGTCGAAGGAGTCGGAATGGGGAAGGGGTCACTTCAGCATATCGGGGGGAAAAAAAAAGGGGGGAGGAAACTTACTATTAAAGATCTCTTCTTAAATTTAAAGAGAGGGGGGCTTATGAACTACGAAAACCACAGGGGGCGGCTTGGGGGATTCCGGAGGAAAGAAGTAAAACACTAGAAATCATTTACTCAAAAGGGGGAAAAAAGGAAAGATAATACAAAAACCGTGGTAGGGCAGCGCCGATAATCACTTCAAATGACTCCTGGGCTAATTCCATCTACAGCGTCAAGGGGAGTCCTTCATTAATGTGAAAGAAAAACATGAACGCACTAAACGATCAAAAGGGGGGAATAATGAACTAACAGCTAACTTGGGGAGAGTGACGGCCTAATGATCTTCCCGAAAGAGGGCGTTGTCCGCGCAGGAGGGTGAAAAGTCAAAATCACAGGAAAAAGAAAGACATCAATCTGAGCGGGGGTATTACGGAAGAGCGGAGGTGTCTTTCTGAACCATACCAAATCTGAAGAGAAGAGAGGGGGAGGAAAGTAGGAAAAAAGCGCGGGCGGATCAGGAATACTGTACGGAGAGCGGAACTCTTTCACTTGGGGGGGGGGGGGGGGGTCGCTATACGTCTCGACGGTAACTAGGACGAAGAAGAGGACTTTTGATCAAGCAAAAAAAAATCTCTAGGGTCAGGGGGAAAGCGAAATAAGGGGAAGGCTAGGGGAACATGCTTAAACCCAAAAAAAGGAAAGGGAAGAGAAATCCGTGGTGCTAAATTGCTGCAAAGGGGGAAACAAACAACGCGGAAGTTCGTCAGAAAAAAAGGACGGGATCCGTGTAGCCAGCTGTTGGATACAGAAGAACCAAGTCTCTACCTTCAATACTTAACTTTAGCACAGGTAGAAAAGGAATGGGCCACTCTTAGCTGGGTTAACTACACGGTCAGGTGATAATTTCCTGTAAAGGCAAGACGCGCATTTCAGAAACCATACAATTTCGAGTTTCCTCAACACGGCGGGGCAAGGGGAAAAAAAGGGAATTGGCTTCAAAGTAACTGACAAGTGGAGGGAAAAGAACGCCTCGCGCGAGTGAGGGAGTGGGGGATTGGTGAGGGGTTTATTGTAGGGAGGGGTGTGTGGGGGTCATGGGGAAGAAAAGATTTTTTGGGTGGAAAGATGGAGTTTTTTTGTGTTGAAGAACCGTGGTTCTTGTGTGAGGACTGTGGGGGCATGGACGAGGTTTTTTGGTATTTTTTTTCTTGGTGGAAGTTTTTCAAAAAAAGGGGCTTCATCAAAATAGAAAAAGAGTGCAAACGAGGAGAAGATCAGTCCTCTGGGGGTAGTCCGGGTGGAGGGATTAACTTTGAGTTCTCCAGAGCTCGTATGAAAAATAGTCAAGAAAATTGAGTCAAGAGCCTAAAAAGGATAAGACTTGTAGCCAAAAGGGGAAAGGCGGCGAATTGCTTCTGTATTTATTCGCGAAAAGGAGGCTAGAGGTTACTCACTCGCAAGGGGAGACGGGAGGGATCTGTGTCACAGGGGGCCGGGAATTGTCGTTGTATGGGGAGAGTAATGCAGAGAAGAGAAGTATCGGCCACGAGGAAGGGTAAAAACTCTGGGAAAAAGGTCTTGTAGGAATAGGGGGGAGGAATTCAAAGTAAAAAACAAATATTCGGATAAAGAAACAAGGCCAAATTTTCTGCAAAAAAAATTAGCATGCTGGAGGGGTGCCTGGACCTGGGGACAGTCGAGTCCCCGAGGAATTAAGACATAAGGCAGTCTTCGATCGCTGGGAGACTCTGAAAACAAGTACTACTCTCTCCCCGGTATTATCTGAAAAGAACATACTACAACGGCACTTTCTTTCTCGGATGGAAAAACTAGTCGGGACGCATTCACATAGGCCAGCAAATGAAGGTAGCTTCACAGACTAATCCGTCTCTAAAGGGGAAATCTTTACTTCCTAATTCTACCTTACCCCGTAGAGGAAAAAATGCGAGGGAAAAAAAAAAAAGACTCGTCGGCGACGCTCCAATCGCAAGAGGTTAGCAAAAAAAGTGCTGGGGGCGAAAGGTTAGGGGGAGAACAATGACTCGACTATCATTTATCAAAAAGAAAAATGGCCGAAGTTACGAAGGACGACAAGGAGCTAGACGGAGGAAACTACGAAGGGACGTGAGGAATCTCAATAAGTGGGTAAGACGGACCAGTCAGCGATTTTCCGCCCTGAGAAAAGTCGTTTGCTTCCACGCCACCGGGGACAACGCGGGGCGAAAAGCTGAACGGGGAAAAAATTTGGTTGGGGCTCACCCCTGCGAAAAAGGGGGGGAAAAAAGCGCTGCCCATAGTGAGACTCTCTTCTTCAAGGAAAAAACTCGAGGAAGCACAACAACAAAGGGAGGCAACAGAAAGAGGGGGGTTTTCGTGAAAAGTTGAAGTCTAGGAGTGTTTTAGGACCTACTGGGGCAGAGTTTCACCACTCGCATCTTACTAGGCAATAAAGAAATGGTAAGAAGAGCTACAAAAGTTCGAGGGACTGGAGGGGTGAAAACGTTGTGCATTTTGCCCTATACGGGAAAAAGACTTAGTCTCGGGGGCGTTCGGGGACGGGAAAAACAACAGCTGGGGGGGAACAAGGTATAATCAAAAGAAGAGCTGGAAGGGGAAGAGAGTTCTTCTTTGGAGGGAGGGGCGGAAAAAAGGGTTCGTTCGAATAAATGAAAAGTTCGGAGTCAACACCTTAGAATATCAAAGCCACTTGGGGGAACAAAAAGGGACAGGTCCCAGCACCTGGTTTTGCGGAAGCTTGGAAAGGGGAGCGGCCGCAGACTAAGAATAGAGGTGGTGGAGAGATAAAGTGGGGATTGTATACAACTCTGAAGGAAGGGGGACTACATTGGGCCTCTATAGTTATGAGGGGTGGAGGGGGAGTCAAATTTCATTTCTGCCAATTCATTTGCCCAGAGACAGGTTCGGGAAGGTACGGGCAAATCAGTGTCACGCGACTGGGGGGGGAGTGTTAAAACTGGAAGACACGTTTTGAGGTCGAGGGAGGTTACCGAAGGGCACCCATCCTCCTCTTGACTGGGGGAAGGAAGAATAAGAAGACTTCGGGAGATCAGGACGGAAAAACGACTTAAAAAAGGTGAAAACACGGACGGGACAAGGCTAAAGGAAATTTACCCCCATAAGGTGGGGGAGAGGGGGCGTAGGCGAGTGGTCTGAAAGCGCAACCAGAGGGAAAGTCCACTTCAGGAATAGTGGAGGTAAGGACGGGGGAAAGCAGAGTCTGGGGGCACTCTCAGTGACTAGAAATTTCGATAGAATGGAAAAAAGTATAGTGGGGACGAACAGAGTATACTCACGGAGGGAGTGGGCGCCGATTAGTTTAAGTTGGGGGGAGGAGAGCCGTGAACGGCAATTCCGTCGAGAGTGGTCAGGCCAGACTTTTGGGTTTTGTTTTTTTGTGGTGTTGGGTTGTTTTTTGGTTGTTTGTTTTGTTTTTGTTTTTTGTTTTTGTTTTGTTTTTGGTGTTTTTGTGCTTTTTATGTTTTTGTTGTTGTTTTTTTTTTTTTTTGTGTGGATTTTGAGCCGGGGGTAACTCTGGTCCAGGCAGGGTATAGGAAACTAAGAGCTTCCTACTCTTCAGTAGAAGGAAATAGGTTAACTGAAGAGGAGTCAGAAAAAGATGGTGGACTTTAGTCCTAGGGGGGGCTTCTTTACTTGGGAGATCATAGTTTATACTAACATAGGAAATTCGCAGCGAGCGTTTCGTGACTGGGAGGCGGGAGTAATAACTTCCGCCGGAGTAAAAAGAAAAGGAGGCGTTGTTCAGCGTCCTACTCGGGCAAGGGGGGGAGGTCTTAGAAATGCAGGAAGAAAAAAGTGCCATTCACAAAACCTGATGATCAAAGAAGTGGCGGTGTGAATTCGAACCGGGGGGGACAGATGAAAGGTGCTTAAAAGGAGGGCTCAAGAAGCCGGGTTGGGGGAATAAATGAAAGGTGAGTGTGGGAGGCACCTTCTAACACAGTGAAAAAAGAGCTCGTC
>Ga0179591_1188473_pt1 | contig 13412 bp, 20 predicted proteins | sample CZOMad2_1_08_16f_FD_182891 | JGI IMG/M metagenome (GOLD analysis project Ga0179591, IMG submission 182891) | Vadose zone soil fungal communities from Angelo Coast Range Reserve, California, USA - CZOMad2_1_08_16fungal (PacBio error correction) | ecosystem: Environmental > Terrestrial > Soil >...
TTCACCCAGTTCGAAAAAAGACAAAATTTAAAACGAGTAAGGGGGAGGTCAATCTAGCTAAATTGGCTTTATTGAAGGTGGAGCTACAGAACAGCCCCAGCCTTTCTTAACAAGGGACAGTGAGAAGGGAAAATTCTACGGCGCTGCTCATTGTTCCGGAAACCAATAAAAGATAGTTGGAGAGAGGATGACAACTCAAAAACTGGGGACGGAACAAAACCAAGAATCAACAGAGAGGGAAGCAGTTAACCCGCGCATTGGGAAGGGGAAGGATGTCATTATCGTCGAGTGGGGATCAGACGGGGAAACGCGAGTGAAAAGGGTAGGAATGGGGGGCCACCGGGTATGGAGCAAATAAGGGGGCGAAGAAACTGGACATAGTGAGCAGAAAGTGGGGGCAGGAAGGTGAGAATAAAAAGCTGGGTGAAAGAAAAAAGGCCTAGGACTGCTTGTTTCAAAATGGAAAGTTCCGCAAAGCGAGAGTGGAGGAAAGGTCCTTACAAGGAGGCGCCCGGCGGGATCACTGGGGAGAGGAAAATGGGGTAAAACCAAGCTTGCTGGCGGGCAGAACAGTGGCCATAAAAGAAACCACCAGGTAAAAGGAATCACCATGTACAAGAAACAAAAGTCTCAGTAAGATTGGGAGGTGGAGGGTCAGTTTTTCCAGAAGCACTTTGGGGATGGGACTATCTTTTCAGAAGACAAAGTTGATTCGGAAGACCAAAAATTAAGAAACATGGCCTCTTGAAGGGAAAAACCGGGTTCTCGGAGACGAGGGAAGGGGGGTCTTCGTCACTCATCCGACAAAGGAGGTCAGTAGCAAAAGAAGCACTAATATTGGGGTCACAGTAGGTCCACTGCGACTGAGCTGTGAAAATACTAAAAAAACGGTGAGCTGTTAAGTGGAAGTAGACTCGAGAGAACGGATGAAGATAAACAGGAAGAAGAGAAAGGCAAAAATCAAGGAAGAAGCGATCTTGTGCAAGGTCGACTATTCAGCGCTTCATGCCGAGATCGCACAAACATCAAGGACAGAAGAAAGATGGAATGAGAGGGGGAATGAAAGACCATTCGCCCGCTAATACGATGAGAAGTCGAATCTGAAAAAAGAAAAATCTCACGGCTAGATTCAACAGAACCTCGGGCCGAAAGGTGAAGACTGTGAGAGAAGCTGTTCGCGGCGAATGTTAACCGGGGGAAAAGGTAGCAGCTGAGCAGGATTTTACATAAAAAGGAACGCCGGGCACTACAAGTGGGCCGCGACCAATCACGCCGTCGGAAAATACCAAGAAAAGCGAAAGACCAAGTTCTAGAAATTGGAAAAAAGAAGAGAAGGCAAAGCCTGGGAAGTCCAGCTGCTCGGAAACCGCAAAAAATGGAAAAAAAAATCATTGAACAAGCAAATCTCAGATGGAAGATCTAAGGCCCAACCAAAAGCCGGGAGAGGGGAAGTGACAAAAATTACAATTGGAGGCGTTGTCAAACTAAACGAGAAGGGAAAGGAGGGGGACTAAATACATAAGAAGGACTTGAAAAAAAAAAAAGATATCATCGAAAAAGGCCCGAATTCGCGTATGATCGGAATACAAAAGAGGCCAAGAAAATAGAAGTTTATGGGGCAGGTGAGTATGAGTCAACAAGGGGGAAAAAATAGTAAAACCGAAACGTCTAACTGTTCAAGGAAATCTGCAAGATTACGTAGGAAGATCATGAAAAACAGTACCTCTTGCAGGGGGGGGAAAAAAAATGCTAGGAAAAAAAGGAAAGCAGAAGGCACGGGGAAAGAAAAAAAGTGACCAACTCGAAGTCAATTGCATGGAAACGGCTGGAAAACAAACAGAAAAAAACAGCACTAAGGAAGGGTGCGACATGGGGACTCGTCTGGAACGCGCGACTTAATGATCGGGCAAAAACCCAAGAAACAAGGAGATAGTCATGACGGGGGATTTCTTTAGAACAACATTCTGAAAAAAAAAAAAGCGTGAAAGGGAAGAGGGAAAGGGGGCATCCGGGGCAAATAAAAAAAGTTCAGCCGCCCAAAAAACTGAAACAATTCCGGGTAGGTCCCAGAATTGAAAACCAACCGGGAGGACCAGGGGAAGAGGGAATTGCGCGCTTGCAAATTTAGGTGTCAGCCGGCTCAAAATCTCTAGGATGCTGGAGGTGGGCATCAAAAACTAAAAGAAAGAGGGGAGGTTTGGGGACATGGAAGATAAAGGTCCATCATCCCAAAACGCCCGAAATGTGTCCGTCATCATAGATAATGGTGGGGTGAAACAAAAAAGAGATGAAACGGTCAAAGCTCAGAACCGCTAACCCCGAAAAAGCGAGGGGGGGCCTAGATTTGACTAATTGTCCGGAGTTGGGATAACGATAAAGAAAAAGAGTAAAACAGATGATCGGAATAGGTTTGCGAGAAATTGAAAAACTAAGTGTAAGCAAGAAGAGATTCCAGTCCGAAGGCGCTTTTGAGGTTACAAAACACCAAATATCTACGTGGACGCAGATTCGACCTCGGTGCGGGGGGAAAAAGGAGCATCGGAAGGATGGGGGAATGAAACAAAACTCAACGTGTGCTGGAGGAAGTAAGAAAAGGGCAGGGTAACTTCAGTCTCGAGGAGCCGATCGTTATGGAATCGAGGGGGGGAAACAGGAAGTTTTGTGAGTGAAGGGAGGCGACAAAGAGGAGGAGTCAAGCCTCGTTTGGGATTACTCATTACTTGGCCAACGACGGGGGAGAAGAACTATCGAATGTGGTCGGCAGAGAGACACCGGTAAAGAAAGTGAAGGTGGAGAAGGAAATGGGGGGCGTCTCATCAATCAAGAGGAGAACATGTGGGCCAACGTGCTGGAAAAAGACTAGATTCCGGCTTGGGAAGATAGAAACAAACCTAGGACCAAGGCGTCGTAAGGGAGGGGAGGAGGGAAGACCAACGACTCGCCTGAGTTCAGGAGTCAGGGGAGAGAAGCATACTAATGGGACGTGGGGCAAAAAGTGGCATAATAATCATAAAGGCAAACTGGGGAGACAGCAAAACTGAGGGGGAGGAGCCGGAATGGGTTCCAACTGTACATACAGAGCCAGTGGGAAACCGTTGTGATGTCTTTTGGGGTATTTTAAGTATTCAGGCGGATGTAACTGCAAGGGAAGGATTACTACGGTATTAAGCGCCAGGGTGGTTAGCGTGAACTCCACCCGAGAAAAAATAGCACTGAAAACCTGAGCAGCGAAGGTCAGAAAACCAGAAGGGGGGACTTCATCTCAAGCTTGAGGCATGAATTTCTGTTGAATAGGTGGTGGCGGGGACTACAACTTCTTGCATAGGAGGGAGAGGGCACAGCCAAAAACCCTCCTAGAGACGTGGACGGACCCACTCATCAAGGATTACAGCAAGGGGGGATGGATCACTTGGGGTAATATAAGCCTGGTCAAGGCGGTTTCACTCATATGGAATAAAGCGTGAGAGAAAAGAAGTAGAAGACGCAAATCCGTCATATACGAAGTGTGCGGGGGGCAAGGTCAAAACAGCACGGTTGAGGACGGAAAGAAAAAAAAAAAAGGAGTTGACGATTTCCCCTCCGGGAGGGGGACCGAGGAGGCGTGCAGAAGGAAAAGTTCGTGCATCGGTGAAAAGGGGGGGAGAAGGCGAGCAATAAAGGGCGAATGTAGCAGTCATGAGGAGGGACATGGGGAGGGGAGGAGAGGGGGGAAGGCCAATCCAGAGGGCAAAAACTGACTACCGTCGAGGCCAGAAAAAAGGAAAAGAATGGAGATCTCGACGAGGAATCACGAGTGAAGAGCGGTGGTGCAATGACGCCAGTGATTGGCGTATCTGGAAAGTGAAAGTTCACAAGGAAAACCAGGGGGGGGGGGGGGCGGGGTCTCGAAGCGCCAAGTTGGGAAGGCGGAATGAAAAGAGGGTAAAAAACCGCAATAAGTAAACAAAACACTCAGTGAACGGCGTAGTCGGAATCTAAGGAACGTTGGGGCATCAGAAGTCGTTGAGAGAGGACGTGGGATCACAGTTGGGAATAGAGGCTAACGCGAGAAAAAAGACCGAGTCGATCGAAAAGTCCGAAAGAGATTCACGTGACCTTCAAGTTTACGCGAAGGGGGGGAAGGGGATCCCTCTTGATTTAAGGGGTTGGCAACACCAAGGGAGGGGAAGAAGTAGAATACTTCTAGGAGGACGAAGGTTAAAAGGCCGGGGGGGGGAAAAGAATGACGCAGGAGGAGAGCTTTTCAACTGTATTATCTAGAGAGTGTACTCTGCCGAATAAAAGGTCCGACGTGATCGTGCGTCTCAACCAGTAGAGGAGGGAAGGTGGGGAGTTTCCGAGGGGAAGGGGGGGGCGTCCTGCTGCAGTTGCGGGAGTACCAGTTCGCCAGTTAATGGACCAAATCCTTTTCTCAGAAACAATGAGGAGAGAAGAAGGGGGGAATACTATGTCAAATGCCGCCTGCATCTAGAGTAAGCACATGGGAATTGAGGGTAATGACTAACAAAATTAGGGAAGATGGGTTCTTACTTAAAGAGCATCGGTGGAGAGGGGGGGTTAGAGGTAAGAGGGAAAGAAGAGCATGGATAAACTAAAAATAGGCTTCCTTTCAGGACTGGGAAAGAGAGAAAAGGGGGAAGTTCCGGCTAGGAGCCGAAGGTGTGCCAAAAAAAGAAGAAAGGGAGAAAGCTTAGGATCAACAGAAAAAAAGCCAGGAGTTAGGGCCTTCAAAAAAGAGAAAGGAAAGGGGAAGGATCGAACGGAAAGGTTCAATCTGCCTCCCGTTAGAAAATAGAAAAAAACACTTGGACCGGCCAACTGGCAGAGAACCGCTGGGATTTGTGACAATGAGGCTCTTCAAAAAATCCTACTAAGAAAGGGGAGGGGTAGACCCTAACGTGAGACTGAAAGGGAAAGGGTCAACGAATTTCAGTTGAGGGGGACCCGACACTTGAGAGAACGACGAAAGGGTGTGCGCTAAGTGGACCGTCCAGCCATGAAAAGGGCAGAAGAAGAAAGGTTAGAACTCGAGGGCAAACGAGCAGACGGCGGCGCAAGTAGGTGGAGAAGGAGAATGGAGACTGCAGCGACGGGGAAAAAAAGAAACTGCCTCGGTCTGCCTGAGCCCTCGATTACCAACAGAAGTGCTGGAGACGGAGGGGAAAGAGAGGACTCGCCGGGAAAAAGAACACTCAAAAAAAAACGCGTCGACCATTCTCCGCCGAGAAAGGAAGGGAAAAGAAAACGAGGTAATCGAAAGCTGAGTTCTGGCCGCCGTCAACGGGCCGACCATACATGCTTGGATTTGTCAAAAAGCAAAAGATTAAAATGACGGGGCAGGGTAGGGGGTCCATGATGAAATCTCGAAACCCAGCTGTTTAGAACCAGTAGAAACAGGGAAAAAAAACGAACCTGCACCAGAAAACGACAGGGGAAAAGTAATTCTGGTGGGGGCGTTCTCATAGTACAGGAGGCAATCTGATCGTAATCTACGAAGGGGGAGGGGGGAGAAAAGCGGGTAGAAAGACCCAAACGGATGCCACACAACCTAAGGGAACCAATACAGCGGTAAAATAACCACGAGGGTGCGTGAGGGCATCTTCTTCACCTCTTTCGCAAGGGTGGGGAGGGGGAGAACAAAAATTTTCAAAAAACTTAATAACGGGGGAAGAGGCGCTCTTTTCCGCCCTCGACTGGCCGAGCCTAAACACAAACAGACCACCAAAAAGGGGAAAAAAAAAGAACTCCGACTATCAGCAGGGTGTTACACACTGCCTGCGAGAAGCTCTTGAGTCGGTGCGGGAAGAACCTTGATGAGTTACTTAGAAGGGGGCTGGCCAAAGGAGAACAGTGGATCGCGGCAATGTGTCCCATATATCTTAAAATCATACGTCGGGGGGGGGGGAGGGGCCAGAAACTCCCGGATTCAGATAGGGCTCACTGTATTAATTAGCCAGCGTTGTCGGCTACTTCGGGAAGGGGGGAAAGAACGGGGAAAGCCTCGACTCGCATCGGTAGGAGGAAAAAAATGCAAAAACACAAGGATTCTAGTGAAACGAACAGGGGTAATTTGGAGGGCAAAAAGTGTACCAGGGTTGTCGCGGGAGAGAAAAAAAGCTAAGAAATCTACGTCGTGGGAAGGAAGGGACATCCAACAAAGAAGACCGCCGAGGGGCCGGAATTTGTGACAAACCAAAAACCGGGAAAAATCACCAAAGAAGAGAAAGGATCAGAGAAGGATAACGATCGAACAGGAGATAAAAAAGTTTCGTTAGGCCAGAAGAAAAAGGTTGCCGGGGGTCAATTAAAATCGGCATCGGAGAAAGAATAAAGAGAAGAGAACTCGCAAATTCAAAAGGGACCGGGGCATTCAGGGTGTTCAACCGCGAGAAAAGGAAGGGCGCCCATCTGCAAAACGCGGAACTCTAGTTAAGTGCCACTGGAGCTCGGCAGAGTCTGGGGATCGTGTGTTGAAAATTGATTCTTGGGAAAAGAGGCCAAAGACGAGGCAATCCAAGGCCAAAAGAAGCGGCTGCAATTCGCGTCGTAAGCGACTTGGCAGAGAAGGATAGAGAGAAGGAGGGTTGGCTGTCCACAAGGGAAAGGAGTTGCCACCGCGGGAGCTTAGCCCATGGACGAGGGCCATCACAAATCAAAAAGGGGAAAGGGGAAGGAACACAGGCCCAAAGGGTTAGCAACAGCGAGAGTGGGGGGGGGGAAAAGGCAGAAGACTCAAAAAAACAAAAGGGTGACACGCGGGAAAGTAATCCTCTTTACATGGAAATGACCAGTGGGTGGGGGGAAACGTGACGTTGGGAAGTCAAGCCCCTAAAGGGGGGGGGTGATTCGAAGGTAGAGTGTGTCGCCTCCACGGCAACTTTAGCTCAGGTGCACACGAGGGGCAGCAGAAAATGGGCGTTGTCAGAAAGGGGGGACAAAAATGACTCGAAGGGGAAAGGGGGGTCAGATGTAACGATCAGGACTCCGCGCCTTTAACAACCACCCGGGGCGAACCAGCAGACAGGAGGAGTCGGGGGTCCAAAAAGAGGGGAACTTTCAATCTAGCATCGTCTCAAAAGAAGAGGGAAACTTTCATACAGGGGGGGGAGGCATAAACCGCCGCGCACCGAGTACTACGGGGGGGTCTGGAAAAACGTTAAACTTGTTGGTTATGAAACGGAGGGAAGAAGCAGGTGACAGTCTGACTTTTTTCGAGTCCAACAGCAGAAAATAAAAGAGAGCTGTCATATAGGGTTTTGATGGACAAGCGCGCAGCGGGGACCCGGGGAATATGACCTGCATCAGGGGGGGGGGGGGGAGTCGTCAACCAGATATTAGACGTTGGCAGGGAAAAAGGGGAAAGTGTAAGGGTCGCTACCACAATTGCTTCAAGAAAACTGCAAAAAAAAAAAAAAGGCGTACGACGCAGCGGAGTTGGACTTTGCGCACCTCATGGTTGGTGGGAAAGAGCTCAAGGGAAGGAAGAAGAGGTGCAGCTTGGGACGAGAGAGTCCTTACCGGTTCTTCAATAAAGAACGAAGTTTTTTGGGAGGGGTAGTCAAAGGAACTGGGAGAATGTTCAGTCCACCTTGGGAAGAAGGAGGAAGAAGTGGCTGTACAAACCGATCGGGATTAGATTCGACCAGCGGAACCGCTCCTACCCACAAGAGGGCCAGGGGATCGACAGTTTAATCTGAGAGGGCACATGAGGGGTCTGTCCACAAAAAGAGGCGAAGTTGATCTTTCTTTGTTGAAAGACTAAGTCACGAACACGTAGTAAAGTAGGGGGAGGAGGATGCGGCATCAAGCTGGTTACTGCGAAGGAAGGAGGAGCGGGCACTTGACTACTGTCTGTCTGGGGGGCTCTAGTAAGACATCGCGAAAATCGTCACTTTAAAAGAAGAGAAGAGTTGACGGGGAAGGAAGGGAAGAAACAGGACAAGAAGAGAGCGAAGCATCACAAAAATTAGTTGGTCCGACTTGTAGAAGGATCAACGAAAACTCAGAACCGGATTAAGAAAAAAACAGGAGGGAGTCGGGGAAAGGAAAACCGCCCCGTGGCCGGACCTCGGGGGTGGGGGGAAAAGAGCCCCACAAAATCCAATCTCCTAACAAAAGCGCCCAAGGTAGGAGAAGGAAAAAAGGGGCTGAAATTGGTGAGTCTTCGGATTCAACCCACAAAAGGGGGGAAGTTTAAAGAAAGAAAAAAACCCAACAACTGCCCGACACAACGAAAGGAGGAGAGAAGGGGGGATACGGTGAGTTCTTGATTACAACGGGTGATGGACGAGCCCCAAATGTTGGTGGGCCCGCTCTTCGATCCCAGCCAGCAAAGAAAAGTGTTTGGGACAAACCTCAATACCGTGAGCGAACCGCCGTTCGCCGCATGGAAAAGGAACTGGGCCAGAAGTCAGTTTCGGGCAGGGTAAAAAAGCCGGCGAAACGTTTAACGTGCACCAGCGTCATAAATGAACAATAAAGGAATGACATCCTCCCAAGGACTAGCCAGGGCGCACGCATAAAGACCGTACGTTCGCAACTGTATGGGAGGACGAAAAAGGTGAAAACCAAAAAAACCCTCGCGCGGGGGGGAGGATCCCCAGATAATCATCGGGTTCAAGGGGACATCGTTCCTCGTGGAGACTTGGGAAATAGTAGGAACAAGGTGGTGTAGAGGGGATATTCATCTCGTATAGGGAAACACGAAAACTCTTGGGTAAGAAACAATGAGACAGATAGAGGCATGAGAAATTTCCCCGGAGACGTTACCAGGGGCGGGAAGAGACTGGTCATAAAGACGCGCCCGCACTAAGAACCAATGGGGGGAACAGGAGACAAAGGGGAGAAAAAATCTAATTTTGGCTGTTTGTCGAGAAAAAGGGGGAAAGGTCAAAGCTCTCTCAAACCACTTATTATTATTAGTTAGCCCCCTTGATCTCGCAACAGCCACTTTAACCGGGATAAGGGGGAGGGGTCAAATCCTAAAGGGAGGGGAAGGGAGGGAAGAGAGACACAGGAGGAGACCTGGCGGACAGGACCTGTTGACAAGGGCGGGAATGCGCAGGGCGAGGGGGCTGTCTTTCCTGCCCCAGCCGCTAGGGGAGAGGACGAAAGAAGAAAGGAAGAGAAAAAAACTTTGTTTCTACGCCACTACTAAAAGGTGAAGGGAAAAGCAGAAAGACGAAAATCCCCGGATGAAGGCGGAGACCCAGAGGAACCAGGGTTCGAAGGGGCAAGTCCCTTGAGAGACCTAAAAGGTGCGCGAAGAAAGGGTCATTGGACTGGGCGTCAATCGTGGCTGAAGAGACGGGCGATGATATCAAAAGGGTTCAAGAGATCAAACTGTCCTAGAGGACGAGTTGGTGGTACCAAGGGCCCGTCCCGCCATCGAGATTGGAGGGCAAAGAAAAGGGACGAGAGAACCCTAAGTAACGAAGCACTGAGGGGGGGTGTTAAAACCAGCTTGTCGTTGACTATAAGGGGGACCGACCAGCGTTGACCACCATTTGTTCTATTAGAACAATTGGAACAAAGAAGAAGTTGAAAAAACTCCGATCCGCAGAGATAGAAGGCGCGTTGACGGGGAGCCTTTTGCAGATCACGGGGGGGGGTACGAGCTAGCTTTCAGCGAAAAAACGTCGGGGTTCGCGGCACGGGAAGACTCACGACAAGGGGAGACCCTGGTGTCCAAGGGAGAAAGAAACGGGTGCGCGTAAGTTCTCGGCGCGGTGGGTGGGAGGAGGAACAATCGGCCTCAAGAAATATTGTTCACGCAGAACAAGCAACTAAGGGGGGGCTGGTTTGGGAACACCTACGAGTAGGAAGACGGAGGACGAAAGGAGACGGCATAATACTTGTTCAGAGGAGAAAGTAGCGCTCACCGTTCGTAGAGGTAAGCATGGTAAATCGTTCCCGAATGTAAAACCCGGTAAGAACGACGCTTGAAATGGGAAAGGTGACGTCCTAATGGGAAGAAGGGAGCACCCGCATATGCACAGTCATATTTCATGCAGTCGCAAGAGAAAAAAAAAACTGGAGAATCCAGCAGGAAAAAGGATCGCTCGTTCTAAGCGAAAAATAAAGCTCAAACGGGAGATAATGGTGTTGAACAGCGAAACACAAGAGCGAAGGGAGTGAAACGGTCAAACTTGAGTCGGGAAAAAAGTCATTAATTAGGCGGGGGGGACAGGAGGGAGTTCGAGGCTTTCACTCAAGATGCGGGGGGGGACAATGGCCAATTCCGAGTCGAGGAAAAGGGGGGCCCTCGCCAAAGGATCAGACCTCGACGAAAACGCGAACACCCGAAAAACTTGCGTACTGACGGCCAAGGAAATAAGGGAAAAAAACGAGGCCGTAAATCGGAATTAGCAAAGGATCAGTGGAAAACAAAAGCGGAAGGCTAGAAGGAAGCGTCTCCATCTGCGTCGAACTCACCTTTCTACCGGCAATGGTTGAGACCACTAACAAGACAAGGGGCGGTAAAGTACAAATCAACAGGGACGGGAGGGGTCAAACACCATAATCATAAAGACGGATGCACGAGACCCAAACGTCTTACAGTCGATTGTTCCATAATCGGGAGGAGGACAAACAAATATGTAAAAAATCAGGGGAGGGGCGAAGATTCTGAAATGCAAAGAAAGAGAGTCACGAGTAATCCTCATACGGTTGTAATTCCATCGGAAAGAGTAAAAATCCAGATCGAGAAGGGGAAATCGATTCGAAGGAGGCGTTCTACACGGAATGAAGGCAAAGGTCGATTCCTCTTTGGAGCCGAATGGGCCTACGAAAAGCGGCAGTGGAAGATTCATCCGTGCTGGACACAAGATAGTAAAACTACGGGAGGGGAATTGTGAAAAATTGCTGCTTGGAAGAGGAGAGAAGTCCTGTGCCTCTAACAACGAAAAATATCTCGGAATTCGGGAGGGAGTGACACAACGAAAGGGGTAAATAAGAGATTGCAAGTCACGCGTCCCAGTTGAAACCTGCGGCTCAATCCAATAGGGCCAAAGTCTTCACCCAAACCGTGATCAAAAAGGCACAGGGCACAAAGGGAGTCCAATGGGAACACCAGACCATACCCAGGGTAGGACCGGGCTGCAATGGACGGGTATCTGGTCAAATGTTGTGTTCTCACCGGAGCGGCAACCCAAAGGACGCAACAGAGGGGACTACCATTTTTGGAAGAAGTGCGAGTGGGGGAATTGGTCAGTGCGGCCAGAGCCAGCCACGAAGCGGGACAGAAAGCACGAAGGTTTGGGGGCGCCGACCAAAGTCATCAGCCTCGTCAAGGGAAGACACAAGACTCGGACCGACTCTAATCCAAGGAGGCGTCGTGGGAAAGAAGGGGTGTGGAAAGTCTTGATTCTACCTAAGACAAGATCACAAGGCGGGATAAAGGAGTTCCACGCTAAAAAGTAACTGGAGTGAACCGGTCGAGCGGATGGTCGACTAAAAGGGGGGTGGCTGTTACCCGATCTGCGAAAATTTCAAAGGCAATTGGTGAGAGAATCAGAGGGCGAGGCTTGCTGCCCGAGGGGGGGGATACGCACTTTTAGGGGCGGCATACAACCAGGGAGAGTAGTGTGCCTGTACCTATCGTGAGTTGAGAGGAGGGGTGATGTACTACGTGGAGTGACGAAGGAGAATTTCGACCGAAAATTCCTTCTTAGGGCGAGGTGTTCGCATGATTTTAAAACTACTTTATATCCCCGATCATCGTGCTGGGGGCAAACGGGGGGGGGTGTAAAGGAAAAACAGGCGGGTAGAAGAGGGGAGGGATAATCTTGGCATAAACAGATCAAACGGCGAGTAAAAAAATGGGAAAACGTAAGGCCACTGGCGAAAGAAGGGAAAAACACGAGCATATCACAAGATCATAGGTTACGGCGTCAAACCGGGCCACGGGTCGTGCTGTAACAGACAAAACGAATCGCCTTTCAATTAGGCTGTTAATCAGAACGCGCGAGCTCATGGTGTGGGGAAGACAATAGGAAAAGAAAGGACTGGAAGTGACTTAACTCACAAGAAAAATGTATTCCTCGCGGAGATGGTTTTCCAAAACTGGGGGATAGTCCCAGTGTCCTGTGGAAAGGGGGAATGTCTTTTTGGAGGATTGACGGGTGGCCTTTTATTGACCGCTTCAGGCAAGGACCTAGGGAATGCAAATTCTGAAAATGCCGGTGCAAGAAGGACATATCACCCTAGGGAAATCTACATTCAAATCGTGGGCTGTGTCGATAAAGCAGGGGGAGGGAAGGGATTGTTGTGGGGCCAAATATTGTCGTGCCAGTACCCGCGGTTGCGCGCTCGGAAGGGGGGAGAGGTAACTAAGAATCTAAGCCCGCAAATATAAGGAAAGCCACGCAATTAGCCCACGGAAAAGACGGGATCTTGGGGTGGTTAAAGGTTACTCCGGGAAAAGGAGGGGGGGGGGAACGCCGGTCTAAACGTTCAAGGCCGATCATGATAAGAGAGACTGATCTACATGGGGAGGCTTTTGGCAAAACACGAAATTAAGGGCGGGACCGTGAAGCTGCCAGTCGAGAAAGCGGTGTAGAGTTAAACGGGGAGCCCATTCTAGAAGACTTTTCTACTGCTGCTGGTTGCGGGGGTCCCTCGTCCCGTCGGAGGAGAGGGAGCTGGCCCCGCAGCTAAATTCACTGCCTGGACATTGGAGGGTAGTAAATGGGACATGCAACTCTTCAGGCTCCCGTCGCGGAAAACAACTGACATTCAATCACTAGACATCGATCTTCAGGCAGATTGCCGATCTGGGTGAAAAAAGGAAGCATGAAAAAAGGCGGAGAGGGTCATGCCGGAAAAAAAATTCGCGAAGGGCACAACGCTGTGCCTCCGAAAAGTAAGAATAGAAGGAAAGCCGGGAAAGAGGGACAAGAGCAGTCCAGTCAAACACAAACTTATGAGAAAATGAGGAGTCATATTTCTCTCTGTCAAAATGTTTCGGCAATCAGGACAGTCGCATATCTTTGGACGGTCCAGAAGGCCGACCTACAACCATAACTGAACAAGGGTGCAACGACGATCAGAAAAATGTACTTTAGGATTCGTAAAGCCCGCCGGAACGGGTACAAGGGCAAAGGGTTCGTTTTTATCACGGGGATCGCCTGGCGAAAGGGAAACACCCTGTGCTGGCCCAGGAGAATGAACCTTCTTCAGGGACTCACGCTACCAGGAAGGGGAAAGGGGGGGGGGAAAGAAGGCCTGGGGACCCTGTTTCTAAGGAAGAATGCTTGATCCTGCTGTCCAATCTCCTCTTTCACAAGGTACTAAGTGATTATTGTCCACCAGTCGCTTCGGGGTGCAAGTTGTTAGGGGGGGGACGTCCGAAAGATGGGCTTAGACTTACAGTTGCTGAGGGCGGGGGCAAGGGAAATTTGACCCTCCTGTGG
>Ga0179591_1156189_pt1 | contig 13411 bp, 16 predicted proteins | sample CZOMad2_1_08_16f_FD_182891 | JGI IMG/M metagenome (GOLD analysis project Ga0179591, IMG submission 182891) | Vadose zone soil fungal communities from Angelo Coast Range Reserve, California, USA - CZOMad2_1_08_16fungal (PacBio error correction) | ecosystem: Environmental > Terrestrial > Soil >...
AGGACAAAAGAAAAAACGACTGTGGGGGGGCGATGGGGGGGAGGGGGGGGAGAAAGAGCGCAACAGAGCCCCCACAAACGAGACAAAACAAAAAAAAAAAGGATCAGTGAGGGGGGCCCGCATCATAAAGGAAAAACAGAAAAACTAAAAAAAAGCCGCCCGGAGGAAGGACAACAAAAAAATGTCCTGGGCCAAAAAGCGAGGGGTATAGACATCAAATTAAGAACAGGAAGAAGAGGTGCTACAAGCCCCACGGGGGAGGGAGACTGGCAAGTCGGTGACGCAAAAAGGGAGACGGAACGAAAGAACTGACGACAACAACTAAACTATCCCAAGGAAAAGTGGAGAACCAAGGAGGAAAGAAATGGCTAAGTTTTCCGCTGGAAGAAGGAAACCGAACAAGGGGAACATTACCCTCTAATTACTTAAAACGGTTGAATGTAACGGAGTGGGAACCCCCGACCTACTCCGATTGAAAACATGGGGAGAACGGTTCTTCTTTGTGGGGAATGAGGGAAGGAACTGACCCTATAGGGTTGTCGGGTGGATTATGATTTTGGGGACGGGGGGGGACTTCTACTAAGTTACGTTACTCGGGCAAAGGAAAGCACGCTTCCGGGGGGGCCAAATGGGGGAACAGAAGAAAATAAAAGAAAGGGAAAAAAACAACGACTTGATAAAGGGAGGGCCACAACAAAGGAATCCCTGAAAAGCAACACCACAAAAAACGGAGAATAAAGGTCATGTGGGGGGGGAGGAAAATGTCAAGGAAGATTGATCCATCAGGGAAAGGGTCGTGTCGGGGGGGGATGTGGGGACCGCAAGCTGGGTTCAAAAAGGAGGTCCTAGACGTCCCTACGAAACAAATCCCGACCAAGAATAGAGAGACTGAACCTAAGAGGGAAGGGAAGTTCCCCTTCAAACTTGCCGTAAGAAATCAAAAAAAAAGAAACGTCTCGAAACCAGTGTTTCATACGAAAAACACAATGGGGGGATAGGTTGCAAGATCCTTGCCTTCAAAAAAAAAAAAAAAAGGAAAGGACTTCCGGCCCGAAGTTTCGCCAGTTTAGGACATCGTGGTGGAAAAAGGGCTTCGGTAGAACGGGCAGGACAAAGGTTATCTTTTGTTGAAGATGGGGGGGAAGGGTTCAATAGACTGGGCAAGCAAGAAAAAGACGTCCTTGCGGGGTAAAAAAGAAAAACTGGGAGACAGGAGACAAAAAAAAACGGGGACAGGAAGAGGGAAACACAGCTCACCTTTCAGATGAGGGGGGGGGGTGGGGGGGTAGGGTATACAATCACGTAAAAAAAAAAAGGGAACTAAAAAAACAAAAAGCAGCAAGAAAGTGGCGTACAAAATGTGGAAAGGGGGGGAAGGGAAACTTGCGTGAGACCGAGGAAATGAAAGAAAGAAGATGTGTTGGTAAAAACCTCAGGAGAATAGAAAGAAATAAAAAATTTCAGGTGTCCCAGTCCTTTACTCAAACCAGATCACGAGCATAAATGAAAAAAAAAGGAGTCGACCAATTTAAACGTTTGGGGGGGTTAACAGAAAAAAGAAGTCCCTGCATCGAGCGCTGAAGAGGGAGGGAGTTCGAATAAAAACGTTTGGAAAAAAGGAAGTCAGACAAACACAAAAAGAAGGATAATTACGGACCTACAGGGCGTGGGCATCAAAGAGGAAAAATCAAAAGAAAAACGGAAAATGCCTAGGAGCCCGGTTCAACGCGTTCAATTTCAGAAGCAACATAACGAACGGCCCGACCGGAAAAAAAGAAGGGGGCCCTGAAGGCGGCGCCAAACCGCGATGCGAAAGCAAAAAATACGCGATGGGGGGGGGGAAGGAAACCTCAACCAGCAGCGATGGTGGAGGAGAAGAGAGGCCGTAAAGTCTTTCTTCCGAAGAATATGGGACAAGAGCACGGGAAAGAGGTCACAAAAACCAAGTTCGGTCCATGTTCGTGGGGTTGGGGGTTCGAGAAAAAGGGTCTGGAAACTGGAAGGGGAGGGGGGGGACCAGAGGGAAAATAGTATCCACAAAGATCCAAAAACGAGATCCTCTTAAGGTAAAAACTCTCGCTAACCTGACTGGGTACCGCGCTTGGGGAAAACATATCGGGGAGGTGATTCTGCGGAAAAGGGGCAGACATAAGGCCCTGGGGGAAAACATCTAACTGAAGTAGGTGGGAAAAACATTGTGTGGGGGCGGCGGTGTAAAACCGTCAGTAAAAAAAGATGCCTCAAAACGAACAAGGGGGACCTTTACTTGCGGTCGGGGATCCGAAAAGAGGTCACCAAAAAAATCATTGGCACTCTGAACAAGAGAAAAGTACCAACTCAGAAAGGGTTCCCGGGGGAACTCTAAAGGTCACTTCGGCAATAAGCAACCGGGGAGGAAATGCAACGAATCGATTATTAAGGGCCCTCAAAGGAAACAAGTAGGAAAAAAGCTTCTTAAAAAGGAGTCTTGGTGGGATTTTTGGAGACTGCAGCAAAAAAAGAAGTATAGCGTTTCTATATGGAGGAAGGGAAGTTTTTCAAGACGGATTGGGGAGGCGGAAGACGGATACGCCTGGATAGCGAGAGGACGCACCTGGCAAAGCAACAGGGTCCCGAAAAGGGATCGTTACCGAGAGGGCTCAAATGGGGAAAACGAAGACCGATACGTCAAGCCCAGGGGGCCTGAGCTAGGGGAGGGGACAATCTGGTCTCCACCAGGGGGGGGGGGGTCAAGAGACACCGCCTAAAAAAACCAGGGAGTGGCAACTGCCGAGATTGAAAAGCGATGTTGACGAAAATACCAAAACCGGAACACGGACCGGGGACTTCGTCTAAAAATAGACCCGACAAAACAGGGATACAGAAACATGGGGCTGTGAAAAACCCATTGGGGGGAGAAGAAGAGGGGGACTCTGGGTGTTGGGCGTGGGGAAAAAGAAAAAAATCAGCGTCCTGCGGGGGAAAAAATCTCTAGCTAAGGATGGGGATCCGGAATCCGCCCTTACAAGGAAAAAAAAGACCACTACGCGGGGGGGTTTTTTCACTGACAAAAGATTCAAAACACAACCGCAATGAGTGACTGAAAAAAGAAATGAGATCAAACGCGCAACCGGTGTAACCGGGGAAGGGTTAGTGCCGGGCCGATTACAGGAGCGCCCCCAGCAAAGGCGCAGGGCTTAAGCAATGAGAATCACCAGGGGGGGAAGCAAAAAACACGGGTCGGCAGAGGAGGGGTCTGGGGCCCATCGAAAAAGACTGAAAAAATCAAAAAAAATAAGAAAAGGTAAAAAGGGGTAGAAGGCGGAACGGTGACAACACAGTGAGTTCAAAAGTCAAATGGAGTAAAGGGGTGTATGCGAGAAAAGAAAGAAAATAACAGTTCACATTAGGGGGAAAAATCGGTGAAAAAACGTAAGAGAGGAATGGGGTCACTTGGTGTAAGGCAAGCCGGGGTCGTCTAAAAAACCAAACAAAAAAAGGGGGATAGAATAAAAAGACTGCATCACACAATTTCTTGAGGGGAAGGGGGGGGGGGGGGGGGGTGGTGCGGCCTGCTCAAGAGAGAAGAAGGGGAAAAGACCGAATTATATAGTCAGGCAACAAAAAAAGTGCGAGGGGGGGGGGGTCCCAGCAAAGGGGGGCTGGTCCGGAGACGAAGAGAGAGAAGAAAAAGTCGATGAAAAAAAAGTTACACATGTGGTAAAAAAAAAGGGTCAAAAGCGAGCGGGACAAAGTTTGGGGGCAGGAGGAGGGGGCTTGCGTCCTCGGGTCAGGCGAGAAAGTGGTTAAATTTTCCTTGTTATGAGAGGGGGCGCTGATATGTCCGGAATACGGAGGAGGGGAGGGCGACCCGGACCGCTCGACACCTAAGGGAAAAAAAGGGAAAGATCAATGCCCCGGTGAGCAAAAAAAAAAAAAAAACCAAATTGTGGCACTGTAGGGCTAAAAAAAAACAAAACAAAGCAGGGGAGGGGGAAAAAAGGACAAAGTTGGGGGGAGGTTTTGGTCGTGTCTAAGGGAAGGCTACCATTCTTGCCAGTAAAAAAGGGAACCTAAACGAGGGTTTGACTCCCTTAGAAGGGGGGACGAGTCAAAAAGAGGAAAAGGGTCAAGGTAATAGGGTGCTGAAGAGCCGAGCTGCAAAGGAACCAAACCAGGAAACGACTCGAGCCCAGGAGGTGAACGGAAATTCACGCAGGAGTAGAAGAGGGAGCCCGGGGGAAGGGGGTGCGAACCACATGGTGGCTAGAGCTCAGTGTACCGTATGGCTATGAGGACAAAAAGAAACTATCCGGTTTAAAAGAAAGAAGAAACGAGTGTCAACCCAATATAAGAAAAAAACAGGATCAAAAAACAGAGGGAGAAGAAAACATCGTCTAAAACTTAGAAGGCAGGAAAGTGCGGACGGGTTCCTGCAAGGAGAAAGGCGGACGAAAGAGAAAAAACCAGAAGTCCTTGCACCCGGGGGCGCGGGGGGGGGCAGCTTGGAGAAGCAAAGAAAGGGGGGGAGGCTTTTGGATATCGTGAAGCACAGGAGAGAAAAAAAGGGGGTTCACGACGTAGAAGAAAAAAAAAAAGGGGGAGGAAAAGAATGCGTCCCAGGTTTCCATGCAAGGATCTCCTGGGATTAAAAGGGGAGAAGGACTTATCACAGGAAAAAAAGGGCTAGGCCGAGATCTCCATTGACAAGAAAAAAAAAAAGACAACCAGTATGCCAGACGAACCGGAGAGGGTGTGGAGGGGGGCTACCTGGAAACTTAGCTGTCGTAAAAGGAAAGACAACCGCAATGAGACGAAGCAGATGCAGTACCGGGAACTTGAAGGAAAAAAGGGGGGAACAGTCTAGCAGCGGTCAATGAAAAGGGGGACCAGCAGGGGGCCCCAGAGAGAAGGCAAGAAAAAAAAACATGCGGCCACAGCACTCCACCAAGTAAGGGAAGGAAAATAGAGAAAACGGGGAGAGTAACATGTCCCAAGTTGTTGTACTATGGGACTTTCCACGTAAGGAGAAGAAAGGGGGGACTTTAAATCTCCACCTCAGGGAAATGAAAAGAACTCTCTCACAACAAACAAAAAAGGAAAAAAGGGAGAAAGGAGAGTACGGACAAAAAATGGCTGGCGGGGGTTGGAAAGAAGAAAAGCAACTCTTCTCAACAGACAAAACGTGCCCGCAATCGACACAACATATCTGGTGCATAAACCGGCACTCCTGCCCCAGAGAAATAAACGAAAAAAAAAGAGACACAACTAGGAGGAGGGGGTCACCCTCAGAGGGCCTCACGGTAGTTGCTCACAGGGGGAAGAGTGGCCGTGGAAAAAACTCAGGTAAAAAATAGAGGAACGGAGGAGCACAAAAGGAAGAAGGAAAAAAAAGGGGGGGCTAAAACGTCTCCCCTGTTGGTCGGAAGGAGGAAAACTTTGCGGTCATAAAAAAAAAAAGGATGGGGCCTGAGCCAAAAGCTCCAGTTTCCTGGGAAAAAACCCAACGGAACGAGAAGTGTGGGTAACCGGAGGAAAGCAAGGGGGCGGGGGAAAAAGGAAAACGGGGGATGATGATCGGGCACGAGACCTAAGTCGGGGTCCGACGATTCCTTTCATCAAACGAAGAGAAGGGGAAAGACGAATTAGTGGAAGCGGAAAAAGAGGCGTGGCTTGACGGGGGGGTCTAAAATAAAAACCAAAAAAGAGATCGTCAACGGAGGAAAAACAACCATCAAGCGAAGCTGATTGCTGAGCATCGGAAGAACAAAACCTCAGAAGGGGGACCTTGGGGTGCAGGAGCGGGGTGGTGAGAGGGTGTCAAAAAATGAGGGGACCTCCGGCCAAGCCGGAAGCACTCTTGCAACATGACGGCTTAAGAATTTTTTCCTCCAACGCTGGGTGAAAGGAATGAAGGAGAGCTTGGGGGATCACTTCAGGGGGGAAAAAGGGGAAGTTTAATGCAACGTATAATTCGGAAAAAAAAGGAAACTCGACACGACAGGAGCAAGAGAAACCAAAAGAAATACTTGACAGGAGAAAAAAATGCTTCCACCATCAAAACGGTGATCCATAGGGGATAAACTAGAGAGGGGGAAAGGAAATCGGGCCTCTCGGTGACAGGGGCAGGAGGAAAGGGCGAAATTGGCGATGCAATCAAAGGACGGACCGGTTCAAAAAAAGAAGGGCAAAACCGAGAAAACAAATGGGCTGAAAAAAAAGTTTGCAAGAGACTACCGGAGAAAAATTGTAGGGGGACAGGGAAAAAAAAGAACAAGCCGGGACCAAGGGAGGTGTAACAAGGAGGAGGGGGTTTAAGAGCGACTAAGACCTTGGGAGGAGAAAACAAAGGGCGAAAAAAAAAAACAACAGAGGACTGACAAAAAACCGAAGAATCGGAAATCTGGGGGAGTGGACCGGAGGAAAAACGAATCAAAACCCAAAAGACATCTACAGTCAAAGTCCTGACATGGAGAGAAATAAAAAAGGAAAAGACAACCAAAACCCCATTTCCACAGAACCAATGGGGGTCCCTCCTAACCTAAAGGGGGACCCTCCATCATCCACGGAAGAAAGGGAGTCATCCAGAAAAAAAGTTGGGAAGGTCAAATCCCGCATCTGATCAATTGCCTAAGGTAGGTCTGGTCTCATCTAAAAAAACCATCCTTAACCTCCCCCACGACAGTGGGAGACAGAGAGGGATAGGAACAGATGTGGATGTCAAGTTCCCCTGTAGAGAAGGGTGAAAGCTGAAAACGAAAATAAAGAATAGCCATACAAGCAACTGGGGGGGGGGATGAACAGAGCAAGACCACCTATCCATTGGGGGGTGTCACGCGAAAAGAGCGGTGGGGCAGGAAAAGACAACGGAACCAAATTAAAAATTCAGAGAAAGGGACCGGTTACCCATGTTCCCAGGAAATGTGAAGTGGGAGGGGGACAAAACAGTCGAATGAGGAAAGTTCCTCCGACACAGGAAAAAGAGAAAAAAAGGGCATGAGGGAAAAGGGGGTAAGGAAACTGTCCACACGTAAAAAAGGGAAAAAGGGATTATCCATCCGGGGGAGGGGGGAGGGCAGAAAAAAAATGTTAGGGAAAGACGAAAGAAAACTTCCTCCTCCAGCTTGTTGGGGACGACCGGGAAAAAAAGGGGAAAAAAAAAAAAAAATAAGCGCATGGGGGGGACCGAAAGAAGAGAAGGGGGGAGATAAAACTCCCACGTTAAAAAAACCTGCAGCAGGCAGGAGACGGTCCATCATGTCTCAATAAATGAAAAAATGGCTTTCTTCAATCACGTGGAAAAAAGAAAAAAAGGAGATTTGGGGTGAATCCCTGGTGGGGGGTGACCACAACCAAAGCGTCGTTCAAAAGCATCTAAGGAGGAGAATCCGTACTAAGACGCCTGGGGATGGATTGAAAAAAAAAAAAAAAAAGGGACAAAAATTTCCCAGTAAGAAAAAGAAAGAAGGGTGAAAAAAAAAAAAAAGGTAGATGAGGGAAAATATGGACTTTCCTCGAAAAGAAAGAGCTCCTTGTCTGGGGAGGGCGGGAAATCATTCCGGCCTCGATCAGGGGGACGCAACGGGGGACGAAAGAGAGGGTTCCGCTGGAAAGGGCAATAGAAAAAAAAGGAAGAAAAGCTGATTCAGGGTCAAAAAGGGTCCCCTTGTTCGCTAGAGTCAAAGGGGTCAAAAAAAACAATCGAGGAACGATATCCAGGCAGTGTAAACAGGGAGAAAAGCGGTATAAACCGAGGCAAAAAAAAAAAAAGCCCGGACGACGCTAAAAATAGAGAAACAAGGAAGACCGCAGATGACCCATCTATCTTCCGGAATGCGGGGAAAAGGGAAAACGCAAAAAAAAAACTACTAATCGCACCCAGAAGGGGGGGGGGGAAAAACGGTTTTAAAGAAAAGGAAAGACACCGCTCCATTTGTCGTTGGGCAATATGTCAAGAAAGGGCTGCGGGGGTACAAAAGGAACCTTCCGAGTTGGGGCAAGAAAAGGAGATCTTGAGCTCGAAAAAAGAAAAAAAGAAACAAAAAACGTAATCCGCCCCGAGAGGGAGAAAATCGCGGAAAAACAGACAAGATCCAGAGGGGGGTGGTCGGGGGGACTTGCGCAGGGGCCGCACCCGCTTGCGCGTGGAAAAAAAAAACAAGCAATAAGGAAAGCAGAAAAAGCGTCCCCAGCACCTTTATTGAAAACGCGTGAAAAGAGAAAGGGACCCCACCAATCTACCACGAGCGAATAATGGGCGCTGCTGGGGCATGGGAGCGACCGGAACCCTTTGCCAAGAAAAAAAAAAGAGAATGAGAAGAAAGAGGATCCGGCTCAGAAAAATCAGAAGACCAAAACCGAACTGGAAAAATACCAAACAACCGAAATTTAACCGAAGAACCTGCGGGGTCCCCTGGAACAACGGAGACGGGGGACCGATTATCGGCACAAAATAAACCACCTGACAAAAAACAGGATTGTTCACGAATCCAAAAATCCGCCTCCTGGGGGGAAGGGGGGGGGAAAAAAGAGGAGCACCTCCGGGAGGATGGGGCTTTTGACCGGGCAAAAAGGGGGAAGCCGGACACCCGGGACTCTCTCGCACGGGCATCATGGGACACCAGGTGGGGGAAGGGAGTGCAGTGGGTATTTCTCATGGAAAAAAAGAGTCCGAATTATGTGCGATTGGGCCTAGGAGGTGCGAAAAGGAGAAATAGCAAAAGTGCCGTTCATACGATCAAAATCGAGCCCACAAAAGGTCAGAGTTGGGGAGGGGTGGGGGGAACAAAGCTCGCCTGAATGTACACCAATGGAAAGACAGAGGGGATGACCGTCTACAAGATTTGCCGGGAGGATTCACGGAAAAACTGAATAAAAGAAACTACGACAAGGTGGAAAACGCGGGAGGGGGATAAAAAAGGCATCTTGTGTGGGTCATAAAGCATCGGAAAAAAAGAGAAGGGAAGAGCCAAGGCAGGCCCTGGCCCATCAAAGGTGGGGGTTAGAGTGCGGCAGCAGCGGGGTCGGCAAACTCTCGAAAATCCCGAAAAAGAAAGTGACCTAAAACTCCGGTTGGAGAGCCAGGAAACTGACCTTCAGCAAAGTACCCGGACTCAAAGAAAGACATAGGATCCAGAGAAAACTCGGAAGAAGGTTTTGGCCGGGACACCAGCGTCGCGAAAAAAGGCGCTTTCGAGAATACAAAGACGAACGAACTGTGCTCTACTTGGGGGGGAGGAACCAGGTCGGCAAACGAGGGGGAGGCAGTGAAAGGACGAAAAAAGAAAAAAATGGTAGGGGGGCTTCCAAAGAGTTCCTACGGAAAGGGAAAAAAAAAAAAAACGCTCACAAAAACCTATCAAGGTGCCCGACAGCGAAGACCACGAGGAAGGTCCAAGGAAAGAATAATCAAGGACTGCGGGAAAAAAAGGGGGTAAAAAGGGGACTGATGTAAAAAGGGGACGTTGTCCCCAGAAAACCATAATTTTCAACTGTCACTAGGGAGGTTAAAAAACAAGGGGACAAAAGCTAATAAAACGCCGGCCCCGCTTTACCGCGCAAGAGGGTCAAAAAAAAGTCTCTAGTAAAAGGGGGGGGGTGGCGTCTTGGGGTGGGAGGAGACTGTGGGGGAAGGACTGGCAAAGAAGGTACAAAGCGTATGGTAAGGGGGGGGTCAAAAATGTTGACCAAAAGGGGGGAGGGAACATGTCACTGAGGTAAATAAAGGATTAAATGGAAAAAAAAAAATGGAAGAGATCAAAAACACAACTTATGAGAGGTAAAAAGGAGGGAGAAGGTTTTTTCCCCTTGGGGGGGAAACTGTGATCAAGCCACTTGAGGGGGGGGAGATGTGTGGTCACACAGTTGTGTACGGAAAAAAAGAAAGGGTCCCTGGTCTTTTAGTTCAACCGAAGCTCGCAAACAAAAAAAAGCAGGAGGAACACAGGGAAAATCACCTAAACTATATTGGGGGCCATCGGCCGAAAAAAAAGGGGAGGACAACCGCCAGCCGACTACAAGGGAAAGAAAAAAGAGTTGGGAGGGTTACAAGCCCATCCTCAAAAAGGCAAAGTACGCGTTAATTAGAACATGGAACGGCAAAGGGGGTGAGGAAAAAAAGAAAGCGTAAAAAAGTAAAGCACATGTGAGGGAACAAAGGACGACTTGTACATTCCCAAGGAGGGTTCTGTGAGCAATGAACCTTCAAAAGGTGAGGGAAAGGGGGTTCCAAGGAACTCTGACGTGAAATAGCCCGCTAACAAGCGCGAATAGGGGGGGGAGTCCAGCCAAAAAAAACAAGGAAACTTCTAAAATCCCACGAGGGGGGGGGGGTTGATTGAAAGAGACATAAAGAGACATCGATCAGGCAACCCAGTACAATATATTCGTTCTAAAAAGGGAAGGGGGAAGAGTGAATTTCTTGAAGGACAGTTGAAACTCTTGACCTCATGAATAGCCGGTGTATGAAGTGAAACCGAGAGAAAGCAAAGTCAGAAAACAAAGTGGACTTGTGCTGACAACAGGGTGGACTCGTTCCTAATCACGAAGAAGGTGACATCACTCAGCGGGCATCCCAGGGGGAAAAATTAATGGGGGGGGGGGGGTAACTATTCAAGAAAAAAAGTTCATGCAGTAGAGTGAGAAAAAACGGCGTGTGTCCTCGTGATTGAAAGGGAAAAGTCTTTCGGAAGGAATATAAGAAAACGAAAAAAAAAAAACGACCTTTATCTCGGGGAGGATCAGGGACGCTGCTGGGGACAACTTAAAAAAAAAAGGAAAAAAAAGTAATCCGTCAGAGGGGGAAAAGGGGAAAAGCCGGTGGTGCTGCAGACCCTCAAAAGACTTGAAAAGGGAACTTCCACAGGGATGTGTGGGGGGCAAGGAAGGTCGGCCGCGGGAACCGATCCAAGTCCGGGGATCAGCGAACGGCTATTGGAAGAAAGAAGAGGAAAAAGCGAGCCGTGGGATTCAACCAGACTTGAAAAAAAAGAAAAGTAGGAAAAATAGAAGGAGTACAAGACCTGCCCTCTACAGGAAGCTTGGTCCCCAAGGCTTGTAAGAGGGAGGGGGTTTGGGGGGAAAAGAATTCATACTGGTTAACCGGACGGTGAACGCGGCTGGAGAAAAGAGAAATATAGCTACCAATAAGAAGAGCCTAAAACCTTCCGAAAAAAACTGTCCTTCAGTCTAAAACAAATCGGGAAAAAGTGAGTCAGAGGTATTAGGAAGGTTAGTTTCTGGGGGGGTTAACCCGACACTAGAAGTGCGGAGCATTTGCACGGAGGGGGAAAAGAAAAAATATCTAAATGGGTAAGAGCTCCCAAAAAAACCCAGGGAGAAAGGTGTGGGGGGGAGAAGCACAAAACTCGGACTGGAGAGGGGCAGAGCAACAGGAACTAACAGATGGGGTATTCCAGTGAATCTTAAGGACTAAACTTGGGAAAGGGGGGGAGAGAAAAAGGGGACGAGGGTGCAAAGACATCGGTGAGAAAGTCCCATGAGGTCAACACAATGGGGGGAAAAAATTTAAAAAAGAAGGAAAAGTAAAAGAAAATTTCGTGATGGTTATGTGTTGTCGGAGGGACAGAAAAACTGCACAGAACGAGAAAAGGATATGTTGAGGAGGCAAGTGTCTAAAATTGTAAAAGAAGGGGTTTGAGTTCAAAAAATCCCTGGACGTAGAGAAAAGGGAAACATTCGCGCAAAAAACAAGGGAAAAAACAGGTGGGGAAAGGTTTCCGCGGTGTCTGTGGAAAAAGGGGGGGGGGGGGAGCAAAACCAAAACGAAAAGGACGGTGGAAAAGGGCAGTGGGGGAGAATTCAGGAGACCGGGGGTCAGAAAACGGACGGAAAAGCCGTGCTGGGGCAAAAAGAAGAGGGAAGGACATCATAGGTGACAGAAAAAAGACCAGAAACCATTACGAAAAACGGGACTGAGATAAAAAAAAAAAAAGGGGAAAAAAAAACAAAGATGTACAGAAAAAAGGAACACGCACAGGGGCGATGAAGAGGGGGGGGAAAAAAGGGGTTGTTGGGGGCAGAAAACGTTCCGCATCAAAAGGACAATGAGGGAAAAGCTTAGCACAAAAGAAGGTCAAGACGGGGGAAATGTGTGGAAAATGGTCAAAAAAATGAAAATAGGGAAAAGGGGGGGGGGTGGCTCCCTGATTTGCTAAAAGGAAAGAAACAAGGGGGGAAAAAGTGAGAGAATGATACGGAGAGTAGACGAGAAGACGTGTGGGCCACTTGAAAGGGGGAGTGCTTTAACAGTCAAAGGAGGAGGTGAGCCAAGGGGAGCGCCTGCCGGGGGGAAAGAACCTTTATGGGGAGGAAAAAGGAAGGGGAGAGGAGGGGGTTTCTTTCAAATAAAGGGGAAAAACCCTCTGACGCCAGAACAAGAAGAGGGGGGGAAAGTAAGGGCGGCGTGAAAAAAGGAAAAAGGGTGGGGTTAGAAATAATCACATTGACAAAGGGTGTAAGGGAAAGTGACACGCTGACTACCAGACGAGTCACCCGGTACGGAATCTGAAAGGGCCCAGAACGGGAGGGTCCGTGTTTTACCTTATGCAAGAGGTTGTCGACGTAAAAAAAGACAAGTTTAGGACAATTGGAAAAAGGAAAAAAACAGGGGAGGGGGAAAATCTGGACTTTATTTCGTGTTGAGGGCGGGAGAGAGGGGTAATCTCTCCACCCGGTGGTCCGAAGGAAACATATTCGTTAAACTTCTCAAAAAAAAAAAAAGGGGGGAAGAAAAATGTGGTTTTGCCGTCTGTCCCTACGCAGGAGGCACTGAGTGTAGAAATAGGTGCGGGAAAGGGGGGGTCAGTGTGTTCTTCGAAGAGATGAGGAAAACGTCTCTTGCTGGTTCTTCCAGAAAGCGAGGGGGGGGGAAAGGCTGACATTCACATGGGGGGTAAATGGGAAAAGTGTTGATGCACTTATCCTAAAGGAAAAAAAGGTCAAATGGAGGGGCAGGTCCTTGCCTGAGAGCACGGAAAACACAGCGAAAAGCAAAAGATAGTCAAGTGAAAAGCGGCGCGGCAAAAACAAAAAAAAAAAAAAAAAAAAAACCAACCCAAAAAAAAGAACAAAACCACACAACACAAAAAAAACAACAACAGGGGGTCTCGTGAGAGGAAAGGGGGGGGGGTCACCAAAGAGAAAAAGTCATTACGACAGACACTGTGACAAACAAAGGGGGAAAAAAAAAAGAAGGTTGCGAACTGTTCGTGGTAGTGGAAGGAAGGGGAAAAAGCAAACATGTTCTTTGGGCCGACTAGGAGGAAGCCAAAAAAATGTTTAGCACTTCTTGTGGATCAAAAGACGGAAAGAGGGGTCAATTTTGGGAAACGGGTAAAGCAGTGGAGGAAAAAAAAAAATACGCCATCCGCCGGAAAATTTACGCGCCCAAACAACAAAAACCAACAGGAAA
>Ga0179591_1220467_pt1 | contig 13410 bp, 15 predicted proteins | sample CZOMad2_1_08_16f_FD_182891 | JGI IMG/M metagenome (GOLD analysis project Ga0179591, IMG submission 182891) | Vadose zone soil fungal communities from Angelo Coast Range Reserve, California, USA - CZOMad2_1_08_16fungal (PacBio error correction) | ecosystem: Environmental > Terrestrial > Soil >...
TCACCGTCAAGGAGAGTAGATTGAGGAAAAGAAAGGGGTTTCTGGAAATGAGTTAGAGAAAAAGAGTTCGTCAAGGAAGGGGAGGGAAGATGCCGAGCAAAGGGTAGGGGTGAATCATCTCCTGACTGTTCACGCACTCTGGATCACATAAAAGGAAAGAACCCATCTAAAACAAGAGGTGGGACCCAAGGGTTAGAGGAAATGGGAACAAAAAAGAATCAACCTGCCCCCTGCCATCGGTAAGCGGTCAGACAAAAGAGGTCGATCAAGTAGAAGGAAAGAGAAAGTGTAAATTTAATGCAAACAAGAAGAAACACACCCTCTACCATAAAAGGGACTTCAGGATCGCCGAGTGTGACAGGAAGACACCTAAAAAAAGGGGGGATGGGGAATAAACATGCGTGGTCTTCGAGGGAAGAGAAGAAAAATAAAATTATTCCATAAAAGAGGAAACTTCATCCAGTCGAATGAAAAGAGACGTACGAGGGGGGGGGGGGTACCTTTCCATTGAAATCCATGTTATTTGATAGCTCGAAAAACATATGTAGGAATGGGGGACGTCAGGGGGAAGAAGGTTAACTAAATACTACATCGGGGATTCGCATGGGTCTGCCGGATGGACCTTGGATTACTGAAACGGATGAAGGATGATGCGAGAGGTAGTGGTGGACAGTACCCTGCATCACCTACGAAATGACGCGATATCAAGAGGAAATTTGAGAAAACAGGGGGTTAATAGGAAAGTATTTCGTGAAGTGCGTAATATCAAGAGTGGGCGAGGTGATGGTGGACCATTGAGGGATGAGTGTTAATGGGTCCTGAGGCTGTAAATCTAAGTTTTCCTGGACTGAGGCCTGGCTCAAGCGTTCTTGACTAACCTTGTAAGAAAAATATGACAAAAGTCCCTCAAGATCTAACCATTTTACAGCATTGTACAAAGGGGGAAAAAGAGAAGGGATACCAGAAATTGGGAGGAGAAAGGCATCTATCTAATATTGATGCTGAACGGATGTTGCCAAGACGTGCAGACGGGGGGTTGGGCGGCGCGGCAGGTTATTCGAGGCGAAATCCAAGGAAGAACAGGGTAAGAAAGAAAAGACCTCTGATTTTCAAGAGCAACGTTTGCGCAGAGGAGAGAACCTAGCCCCCTTATGGGGAAGGGAAGGGCCTCGGGGAGGAGGAAGAAATCCAACACATCGGGTTTGAGATCCTCTTCATGGAGGATAATCAAGTCTCTATACGTAGATGTAAGTCGGATATTCACGTGTGTGGTATAAGCAAGGAAATAAAGAATAAACTCAAAGGGCCTTCGTTTCTTGTTCTAACCCGACACAACTGGGGGGTATACCTGAAAAGTCTCTAAAGGGTAATTTACCGTTCGATTCATAACCAGTTCGAGAGCAACAGAAACTGAAAAAAAATGAGCTCGGGGGCGTCGACACCGCTGCGAAATCTATTTACTCGGTACAAAAAGACCTACCGAGAGGGGAGGGGGAAGGGAGATCGAACCGAAGGTGTCGGGTCCCTGCGGGATCTTCAGGAAACGGGACCGAAAGGGGTGGGGGGGGAAGAAACCATCCCAAAACCAACATGTGGCATGGAAAGCAGCAAAACAAAGAACCGAATCGCGTCCAAAAGTTACTAGCTACTCCTAAATCTGGGCTGTAGTTTACAGACAAGCAGGGAGAACAATCAGCGTCAAAAATCACCTGAGTCGTGGAAAAACTAAGAGAAAAAAATGCGCTCTTTGAGAGGAGAAGGATAAAGACACTGCGGGGGGCCACGGTGATACTGGTTGTCAAGGGAGCCCTGGGAAAAGGAAAAATGTGAAATGAGAGAGCGGCAAACCCATCCTTCGTAGTTCCAAGAAACTGACAGGCTGAAATTTATCTCGTCGCCTTATGGGAAAGGGGAGCACGAAAAAGACCTAAAAGCGCCCAACTGAGGGCAATGGGAATACGGTTTGAGAAAGGAGAAGGAAAATCTGTGCGACAGCGCGGGATCAAAATGAAATGAAGCTAAGGGGACTTCCTGTCACGGGGGGAACGCCAGTTTCTTCAGGACCCGGATAAGTCCAAAACGGGGGAGAGGGTCTCAAGAGAACGGAAAGAACCCAACGACGGAACATGCCGCTTGCAGGTGTGGGGAGACGGAAGGAGTTCCTTGCACGGAGGGCGGTTCCGACTACCCAGAACGCAAGGGAATCGTAGCTGACGGCTTAGGTCAAGAAGGTAGGCGGAAAGGAGAAAACCATCCATACGCGACACGCAGCCTTGGAAGTGTTCAGAACAGGGCGTCCCACTGTGTCCGCTGCGAAACGCATCTGAGATATTCCGGGAGACGTGATTTGGTCTCTACGAAACTCTCACGGCTAGGGGACAACGGATCAAGGCTTTCGAAGAAAGCGAAAGAACGTGAAAATGTCCGCGTGGGAAAACATAGGGCGCAGGGGAGCTAATTTAACTGGACTGGGGGTAACCTCGACTGGAACTCGTCTGGTCAAGCTGCGATGGACATATTAGAAAGGAAGGGAGGAACGTGAGTGAAAGGAAAGATCTGCGAAAATAAGGTGGCCAGGGTGTGCTTACTCCTACCGAGAGACCGTAGCGGAAGGATCAATATAAAACCGGGATCAAAGGAGAGGTGGCAATAAATAGGGGGAAGGGTAGAAAACCTTAGCGTCCGTCGCGGAAGTCAGGAGAGGCCCTCAAAGGGCGGGCAGGATATAAACTCGTCATCGAATGGCCGCATAAAGAAAAGGACCTTAGAGGGGAAAGAAAGCACGGCCCCGAAAGATAGACGGTGGAGATCTGGATGCCTTATTCTAAGAATTTCTCTGGAAAGGTATGCCCTCCTTAGGGACACAAACACCGGAATTTGGTGCGGCCAAGCCATTCGGGAAACTGGATTAGTAGGCCTCACTCGATGGGAAATCCCGCGATAGTGGTATAGGGGGGGGCAGGGAAGAAAAGAGCGAGGATACAAGAATCAGAAAAAAAAGAGGGGTATGAAAGAGTCAATCGCGGAACTTGAGGGCGTAAGACGGCAAAAACTGAAGGGAGAGGGATAGTCCCTCACCCTTTAGGTAAAAGACTAGAAAAGGGGAAATTGGGAATGGCCAACCGGAAAAAAAGAGCTGGTGCTTGGACTCAATAGAATCACAACGGGGAACAAGCGTAGAGGCATCACCAGAGACTCTTTTAGGGCATGTGAGAGTGGCTTCAATCGAATTGACTAATTTAAGGAAAACGAGTGCGATACTGAAGGGGTCAAAGAACGGGTTGGTTGAAAAAGAAGAAGAAGGAAATCAATCCTGGAAGCGGTCGCCACGCTCAGGCAGAGTGGCTGGCCTACCTTTAACGATTTTCTTTTACAAAGCGGAAGTTCCTCCGTTGTGGATCAAAAGGATGTGTGATGTGCTACGGATTGACGGAATGGCACGAACAAATGGGGGGGGGAGTTGTAAAACCTCTACTGGAACAGCGTCGATGAGTTGGGGTGGAAGGTTCAATCTTCTCCAGCTCAATTAAAGTATCTCTGAAGAGAGGAAAACCGAGTGAATTGAAATACGATATAAAAAATAAGAAAGGAAGCAGGGTCCCAGGGAAGTCCGGAATACCGCTTGAAGGATTCGCAGAGAGTTCACAGAGGAAGGGTCAAAATTGGGGAAACGAAGGAAGCGAGCATCGAAAGGAAGAAGAAGGAGGGGTTTTGGGGAGAAGACAAAAATCAGAGGAAGAGAATGAAGATATCGCAAAGTCGGCGGAGTTGTGAGGAAACGTCAAGGGGGCTGGTGAATCGGCGAAAGACGGAGAGGGAAAGAAAGTTAAGGCTGAACTTAGAGAACGCAGGAATGAGGGAGAAGGGACCCTTCGTGAGTACGTAGGAAAGATCGTCCACCAGTCGGGAAACCCTACTGATATTGAAATAGAATGTTGAAGGGGGGAGGGGAAACTTGGAGAACGGTTAGAGGGAAAGCAAGCAGGCAACTCTTAACTATAAAAAATTCTAGAAGTGACGCAGCTTCTGTCAGATGGAATATGAAGAGAATATAAGGGCACGTACGGACTTGAAAACAAAAGAACGTGGGAGGGCAAACGGCTTTCAGTGCTTTGGAGGAGGGAGTTTTTAAAGAAATGAAGCAGGAAACTGCAAGATTCGAAGAAATTAGGTAAATAAAGGGGGGAGGAAAAGGGGGAAAGAAAAAGGAATTTAATTGGAAACGGAAACCCATGTGAGACAGGGTTCCTAGACCAAAGAAGTGGGGGAGAAATTGACCTCTTGACGAGAGAGAAAATCTGCCAGGTTTCATTTTTCAGTAAAAGCGGTCAACTAAAAGAGGGGGAACTTTTTTAAGGAAAGGGGGAAGAGCTTATCTCTTGGCTTGGTAAAGCCAAGAGCTGAAGAGAGATCGGGGGGGACTGAGAGAGAGAGACCGAGCCGCTATTGTAGGGGGGGGAAAAAAAAGAGAGGGTTATTATTGTGAAAGGCCGCCGTCATGCCATGTCAAAGGGAGTTGTAACAAACACCACAAAGATGGCATGGCACACGTTTCACAAGGAGGAGTAAAAAAAATTTCATCTCGACGTAACAAAGTCGCGGGCGAGAACGATCAAAAAACGACCTGATCGCTTCGGGCGTGAAAAGGGCGTTTAACGGCAGCCGCGGGCTGATTAACAGACGACTAGGCTGAAGGAAAGGAAAAAGTAGTGGGTTCAGGTTGGTGAGCTGTTAAAGGAGGACTGAGAAAGGGGTGGGGTAACGGGAGGTAAGATAAAATGGGAAGAGTTCCAGGGAGAAAGAGGGGGGTTGATTGGTGGAGAAACAGAAGAACTTCAGGAGGAGAGGGAATTAGGGCGAAGGGGCCTTTCAGAAGGGATATGAAAAACAGTGAATATCTAGGAGCACTGGACATAGAAGAAAGGGGGGGGATAGCGATCGGCACACGCAATTCTAAGAAAAGTCGAAAAAAGGAAAGGGTAAATATGGGAATAGTATGTAAACGAAGCCGTAAAGCGTCATCTCTTTAGGAAATCAGTATCAAATAAGGGAGGGGAACAGAGCAAGAAGGGCTAATCAAGTGTCGAGTGGATTCCGCAAAGAACGTAAAACTTCCGGTAGAGGAAAAAAGAAAAAAAAACCAACGCCCGGAATGTGTGCTACGCTTGTCTAACAAGAGTCAGCATCAATCGAAGAGATATAGAATTCGCGCAACAGGAAGGGAAGATCATGTCACTGAATGCTGTAAAAGGGGTTCTCTTTGGTCGGATGGTGGTGTAGATCAGGATAAAGGGGCAAAAGAGGGGTTTTTGGTGTTTTGTTTGGTCTAACACGAATCGTATTTAAATCAAAAAGAGGGGGAAAAGGAACTAACGGCAAAAACTGTAATTGGTACAGGTACCCAATTCGGAAAGAAAGACAACCAATTGTTCAGAAAAAAAACAGAAAAAAGAAGATAGCACGCACTGTCTATTAGTTTTATATTTCCTGCGTCAAGAACAAAAAAGAAAATGGTTCATCTTTGATAAGTCAGGAACAAAAATCGTGTGCAGGGAAACAGGGCTTCAGCAACTGTACAAAGATTTCCGAAAAAACGAAAGCTCAAAAGCCATGTTCAATCGAGGGAGGTGAAAGGGGGGTCCATCTCAAGGGAAAGAAAAAGACAACAAAATCTCGATGCTATTCAAGAAGTCCGAGAGAGGAAGATATTGGGGTGCAGGGAAAAAAGGAAGTCTTGAAAAGAATCAAGAAAGGGATTCAACGGAACGGTTAAAACCGCAAATCGGCAGAGGCAGACTCGTGTCAATGGGGGGAAAAAAAGGTATCCGACGACAATATTTGATGACTAAGGGATGGCTTATATGAAGATTATAAAATAGGGGGAAGGGGGAATAGACTCAAGGTCCGCAGTACGTTCTAAATACAGGAGGGGGTTCACTTCTTGCTCTTTTAACTGTCAAACTAACTGAGAGAAGGACGGAAAAGGTCGGGGAGTGTGGTTTTTTGAGCGAAGGGGCGTTGAGTGTAAAGGGAACATGTGTGTACGAGTCGAGCGGTGAGTCGTCATTAGGCGACTTCAAGAGTAGGAGGAAAAAGGACGAAGGGTGCCGGGCGACTGTTCTGAGGGGGGTAAGAGAGACAGAAGGAAGGGTTGGTTATCCGACAGCGTGATTGTAGACGTTTAGGAAGGTGAGCGGGAAGAAATACAAGGAGGAACAGAGACGATATGAATAAATACAGGTGAGCCCTCTTCCTCGATAACATTTTCAATGGTAAAGGGGGAAAAAGGGAAGGGTCGAGGTGTACCGAATTGTCACACATCAACCCATGATAGCAACGAGCGATGGAGGGGGCAAAAAGGAGAGCAAAAACCCGGAATGAAAAGAGAGAAAGCCAGCGACGAGATTTTGGGGCAGGGACCTCAGGGGGGGGAGGGAACATGAAGGGGGTGGTTAAAAAGGCGAAAATAAAGGTGTGGGACCATGTAAAATGTGAGGGGGGGAAAGGAGGAGAAAGGGGGGTTGGCATCTCCGGAGGTCTCGCACTCTGGATCAAGAAGTCAGGAATATAAAACTCTAAAAAATCAAGGGGTAGAGACGGAACAGGTCGCGACCTGGTCACCAACACTCATCAACCGTCGAAAAACCCGCCTCGGTAATCTTAGAATACAGGGAGGTCGAAGAAGACCAATAAAGCAAAGTGACACATGGTGCACTTCTGGAAGGCAAAAACCACAGCATCACACGCTACCAACAAGGGAGAGGAGCACGAGGATTTTGAAGGAAGCCAAAAAGAAAACTTCCTATAGTATTATAAGACATGGGGCAATTACGCATAGGGCCATGAATGGGAGAAGAGGAGGAATCAAGCAAGAAAGTAGTCTAATACTTGACAAACGCGGATCAACGACATTTGACTCGATTAGCGCGAAGGGGGGGACGTGACCGCCAGTGTTCGTGATTTATCTACGTCCGCCTAAAGACACCCAATCTGAAGGGGAAGAGGAGGAAGTACTTGGGGACGGAGACATCAAGAACTAATCAGATGTTTCCGCATGGTCTGTTGAGATAATAGGGGGGAACCGGGAATGGAGGGAAAAGGGGGGGAGGATGGGGACTGAGTGGGGGAGTCTTTGGGAAGGTTGCAGGAACCCTGCATCACCTGAACGAAGGCGAAATTTGTTAAAAGAGAGAGCAAGAGATGGGTCAGGAAGAAAGAGTAAAAATATGATTGGCGTATAGCAAGAGTGGGCTTTTGATGCTTTGTCGACGAAAAAAACAATTGGGTGAGGATGAGGGTTCCGACGGGGGAGGGGGGAGGGAGGACTCGTCTGGCTGCGTTTGCGGTAACCTATGGAAAAAAGATTCCTTTTGCACGAGGGAGCTCTGATATAAGAAAAAAAGAGTCGCAAAAGAGACCCCTTTTACCTTTAGATCCGAAAGAAGTATATCCACGTATCCCAATTATTAGCGAAGAGAATCAAGAGATAATTAAGATTTGGGATGAGGAAAGAAGGTCGCTGTGAGCTACACTAATAGGGGACTGGAGTTGGTGTTGTGGACTGGAAAACCTGCAAGTTAGCGGCGAAGCGAATAAAAGTTACGAACCAGGGTAAGGGAAGGGAGCCTCTGGGGGGTGCTCGTTGCAGCCTATCGTTCCACCTAGTTCCAGTAAAAAGGAAGGGGAATTTGCGTTGACTCGTCTGGAAGAAGGAATTCCTGCACACTGGGAAAGAGGTCTACAGGTAAGAATGCGTTGCCGAGCGCGATCCCGAGGAACAAAGAGATGGGGGGGGGAAAAGGAGATCTAAACCGTGTTTGTTGCGAGATCGACTCCTTAAGAAAGAAAATGGAAGATCAGATACGTGAAGGGAGGAGTTGAATTCACTAGCAATCCCGCATGCCAACCAAACCTTGAGTGGAGAAAAGGGGAAAATGAGAGGAAAAATTGTCGTTACAGATCTCTACCTCTAAACCATTGACTCATCCACTGCCGATGCTCAACAGTGAAGACGGGGAAATAAATGGGAAAAAAAGCTCAGTCGCTTTCGACCCGCCCGCGCTTTACTAAATGAGAGGGAAGAAAGAAAGGGGGAAGACAACAGAACTCGTTGGGTCGTAGGTAGGAGTCGCCCGCTTTGTCTCCGCTTTCAGGAGGGGTGGTGAAGGCCTACATAGGGAGGAAAAAAAGTCAGCAATTGTTGTTTGTGTCCAACTCCACCTTGAACATGGCATTATAAGCAAAAAAAAGAGAAAAAGGCCATAACTACAAGTTTCTTCTTTACTCATCGACTTAAAAATCAGTGAGAGGTGGGTCGAAGGGTTGGGGATATAAGAGCCAACTAATATCTAACACCGCAGTAGGAAAAATCATCGTGACCGAGGACTACGCTAACGCAATCGCACAAAATGCGAGTCTTTAAGAAGGAGGAAATCAATGAGGGAGGGAAGATCTTTTGTCTGAACGCACTTAAGACAACAGGGGGGGGAGAAGAGAGGGGAGGGATAAAAAACCTTCGTTAGGGTCCACGCCCTGACTTTTAAAGGGGAAGGAGTTATGAGGGACTCTTCGGGGCAGTTTTCGTTTCCTTTCCTACAAATAGAGGAAAAAAAAGCGTAATACCGGCTGAAACGTGGGGGGTTCTGATCAAGAGCCTACTGTCCAGAGAGGGGGGGGGTGGTGAATGATAAAGAAAATCAATACCCTTGGGACATCAGAAGCTGAAGGACGAGGAGGACGTATTGGGCACAGTTTCTCCGAGACGCAAGGGAAAGCCGATGGCAGCGTCTCCAGAGGAAGGGACGAGAAGAAACTAGAGTAAACAGTGGCAGGCCGCTTAGGGGTCAGCGAGGGGGAGGTCAACTGTAACGAATGTTCACCGACGTACACAGCCAAGGGTAATCTGGAGACCTTGGAAAACCTAGTGCCGCGATCAGTTTTGACGCGGCCTTCTCCAGATCCAGAGGGAAAGAAAAAACGGAGTGAACCAGCCCTTGACGTGGTTCAGAACGCTGCTAACAAAAGGGTCAGAAAGAGAAGGAGCTGGGGAGGGAGATGGGGAAAGAGAAGGGGGGAAGGCTGATGTTTTTCGTCTCCAACTCACACTCTGGCTTATGGGAGAATCAGATTGAGTTTGCTACGCGCGTGGCACAATCACGTTGAAAATGTCACTGTCCTCGGCATCTCGAGAAAGGATGTAAAGAAACTAAAAAAAAATGAACTAAAATCCGCGCACGGCCTCCTGTATCTGTATGCTTCCAAAATGACGGGAAAAAGTCGCGATCGCATGCTCTGTATCATGGGAACCGCCAGATCACCACATCGACGCGATGGCTTAAAAAAGAAGGGGGGGAGCTACCACAAAGGCCTATTCTAATCCGGACAATAAGTGAGTATAATAGAATTCGGATCACAAACGGACCAAGTCGAAAGATTTTGTCAAGCAAGTTCGCGGTCGCCATCAATCCATCCTTCTGAGCTGCCGTCCGCGAAGCGTCTGACGTCCTCCAAAAAGAAAATGGCCCCTCAAAAGTTCTTAGAGAAAAGGAGCAAGACGTCGGAAAATCCTCCATATTAAAAAGAGCAGTGGGGCAGAATCGACACGACTTAAGGTAGATCTACGGTTGAGATGGGGGGGGGGGATGCGTAACTACATTTCTCTTGGCATTGGGAACAGTAAGGCTGACGTAGGAAAAAAAACTTTGGTGCGTCCAAGTTGCCTCAAAATGGCCCCTTTAGAGTATGCCTACCAAGGGGGGGAAGGAAATACAAGCGTAAAAAGAGGTATCCGCTTTTGCGCGGGAGTCCTTACCAGCAGTCAGCGAATGCGACGTTAATCAGAAAAAACAACAAGGGGGGGGGGGGGGAAGTAAAATAAGGGGGGAAGGGGACTTACTGCGGACCTGGTAAGGTACTGAAAAAAAAAAGGAAGAGAAAATCTTATCGTATGCTCTGTTAGGATACTAATAAAGGGGCCCTTTTAGGTGGGGGGGGTGGAAAAAGGGAGCAAACAAACGAGCTGGCCGTTGATTTGCGGGTCCTCCGGATGGCAACAAAGGGGAAAAAAATAGGACGCAGTACGAATCCCCCAGATCTCAACGGTTCGGGAGCATGAAAAGGGGACTGCTTGCTGCAAAGCTAATGGCCTCGGAGAGTAAGGGGGGGCACAGAACTACTTCAATCGTCGGAAGGAACGTTAGGGAAGTTGATTACAATTTAAGGGGACGAGGCCGCGGCCTTGCCGCCGCAGGGACATTGGACGAACTGGGGAACAGAGTTCTTTACAAATCGGAGAATTTGCTCGCCGTTTGAGAAGATGGGGAATTACAGACAAGGATTAGGGAGGACTTTAAGTCCCCATGTGGGCGTTATACCTCTTAATTTTCACAGAAAGTCAGGAGGACGATGAGGGGTGTGATCTGGCGTCAAAGTGATACAGCGCAAGTGATCGGAGAAGGTCAATACGGAAAGCTGCGTAGAAAGAGAGAGATGAACTCTGCGTAGAATTACCATTCCCCGGGAATCTGATAAAAAAGGTAGAGATGGAACAGTAAACACAGCTGACATGACGTGATTGAGCCATCTTCGGTGAGATCAAAAAGCGAGCCAGCTTAAGGAGTGAGGGAAAAAAAGGGGGGGAAGACTAAAAAAAAGAGAAAGTCGCCGGAAGAGATCGCAAATCTTCGCAGCGAGTTGGTGGAAAAAAGGGAGGTAAATGCAAAGGCTGTTCCCGGGTCGACAAAAGAATGTGGAGAAGGGCCTTCCGAAAGATATCGGAGGGAGAAAGGGCATTGAAGAAGGGAGAAGAGGAACATGGCGTTCTGTTACGGGTTTAACGAAGAGATCTGCCAAACGGATACAAGTCGGAAAGGAAAAGAGAATGAAGGCGGCGTACATGTTGATTCTATTGTGGAGTGGTGCTCACGGTACTATGGAGACGCTGCACAAGGGTTTAAAGGGAGGAGAGTCCGTGAATAACGGAACTGAAGAAACTGCTCGGAAGGAAAGGAAGTCAGAGGGGAAAAGGTTGGAGCAGCGCGGATGATTTAACACTATCGGCACGAGGGCGGCTATCCAGAAAAAGGAGGAAAACTTCTGCAGAGTTTTCGAAAGGGTTTTAGTACACGGAATCGGGACGAAACAAAAAAAGAAGAAAGAGCAAGAATTCGGGAGAGACAGTCGTGGAACTAAAGAAGGTATGGTGCTCGCGTATCGGAGACCAAAACGGGAAAAAGGTCAGATTGGGGGAGGAGAAAGTATACAAACCATGATTGGGCCAAGTGGTTACCGCCAAAAAGGAAGACACTAAACTTTCCTCTACAGAAAAGAGGCATTTTGAGCAGGGAGGAGTGGGAACCGAAAAGAGAAAGATTTTTGACTCCATGAGGTTGTTAGCTATTAGCTCTTGACTTATAAGAAAAAAAAGAGAAGTCAAATCTTAAGATCTTTTTGGTCGATGTAAGAAAGCGCGGAGTTATTTGAGGCGGGGGGTGGGGGGGGACCGAGGGAAAGAAAAATAATTTGGAGTTGGGAAAAAACACCAAGTGCTGCGCCGACGGGAAGAGGGATGAAAGTTGGCCGCAGATTGACCGGGAGACAAGTCCGGTGCGAGCTCTCCCAGAGAAAGAGCCTTGAGGGATTGGGGGGGAGAGCTTGCTCAGCGCGGGTCGCTACAGCCGACGGCGCCGTCAAGCTGAAAATTGGTCAGTAGATGTTGAGAGTGTCAGGCTGAAACTGAAAACGGTGGGGAAGAAAAAAGTGAGAGCAAAATAGTAAAGAAACTTTGCGATAAAGGGCAAGGTAAATCCACCGCAAGGTGTGTCGGGGGAATTTTATCTAAATTCCAAACAAAAAAACTTCACAAGGCTAGAAGGAGAAATTCTCGTAATTGCCGGCGTCTATCCTAAGGCAAAATGGTATCGTCGGCAGAAAGCACCTTAAAGGCAGAAGGAAATAGGGGAACTCGCCGCTCGGCAATTCTGTACGAGCTAAGGAGAACAACAAGAAAAGGAAAAATTGAAGGGAAGGAATGAGACGAGTTCAACCCGCAGAAACATTGGATCTATAAGATAAAAGGGGAGGACGAGCTTCCAAAGACGTATTACATCAGCGCTCACAAGCGAATCGGGTTCGTACCGTAGGCAAGAGGGGTACTTAAATGGGGGGACTTAAACTGCCCCCACAACAGCACTTTACCTACTCTACTCTTGGAAATCGCGAGGACAGCGAAAGCTATTAAAGAGGGTGGCTAGCGGAGCAAAAAAGTTAGGTTACGCGGAGATCAATCCATGATTTCGGTCAAGAAAGGAGGGATGGTTTCTTCGAAGATTGTGGTAAGGATCCGTGCCAGACCATATGAATGGAAAAACAATAGGGGGGAAAGGAAGAAAAACTCGGGGCAAGCATAGTTCTAACGAAATTTAGCGGGAAGAAATGTTACAAACGTTACCCATTAACTAAAAGAACTCACCAGTGTTCAAGACTTCAAAGAGCCCACTCTTGATTAACGAAAGAAAGTCCGGAGGGGGGGGGGGACCTTCTCCCATCCAGAGAAAATCTCTCTTTGATATCGCGGGACTTAGAAGGAAGGGGACAGGTGGACACTTCATTACCAAGATTTACAAAAGAGAACCCTCCATGTTCACTCGGGGGTCGGGGACAAATAATTTCAGAAAACGGAACAAACAGAGCAGGGAGGAAGGTGTGCCATCTCAAAGAAGTGAACGAGAGGAACGAGATTGGGGTATTTAGGCCGTCCTCGAGCTTATAATTAATCAGAACAGGTGTCAGGAAGCAAGGAAAAATCGACAAGAGAGGGGAAAAGGTGTCGCCTAGGATCCGACGTGGTCAACGTATTGATGACTACTTGAGGGACTGGAGAAAAGGCCGGTACAGCAATTTGAACGGGGATAGGCGCCTTGGGCCCATGTCGCTATACTACAAGTCGTTGATGGAGGGAATGGGGGGGAGGAGGTGGGGGGGCTAAGGGAGGGGGAACATCCTCGGATCAAGCAGCATGGTTTCTGGTGCGTTTGTGGTTGGATGCTTCGTGGAGTGCATTGTTAATAGCCAACTGGGAGGGGATCGATTGATCTTGAATCGAAGGGAATCATTCAAGTAAAAAAGAAAAGGATTGGGGACGGGCGACTGTTTGATGGGGTATCCGTCGCGAGACAACCAGGGGGTGTAAGGTGGCAGAAACGGGAATGGGGAAGGGGAGGGCAGGGATATGGTGAATCCATAGTGTTATAGAAAGGGATGATAAAGCACTCTGTTCGGAAATCTTCTCTAATAAAAGTTTCACATGGGGAACGGGGAAAGGGGGGAGGTTTGTCGGTCTTTGAAGACAACCCTACATTTTGCACTCACCATGTGGCATCAGCAAAAATAGGCGGAAGCTGGACGTCTCTC
>Ga0179591_1257181_pt1 | contig 13410 bp, 19 predicted proteins | sample CZOMad2_1_08_16f_FD_182891 | JGI IMG/M metagenome (GOLD analysis project Ga0179591, IMG submission 182891) | Vadose zone soil fungal communities from Angelo Coast Range Reserve, California, USA - CZOMad2_1_08_16fungal (PacBio error correction) | ecosystem: Environmental > Terrestrial > Soil >...
AGGGGGGATCGCTGAATGGAAAACTGGGAGTCTCTCGCGCGCTGGATGAGACAGGGAATGACAGGAGAGGAGACCACCCGAGGAAGGCCTGTTTGAAAAAAAGGGGAGGGAAAATCCGTGGGAAAGATACACGAAAAAAAGGGCCTGGCCCCATTAACGACGGACATGGGGGTAGGAGCAGAAATCGCCAAAGCCCATACAAAGAAACAAAAGAAGATCAACAAACGAGAAAAAGGGGTAGGAAGGGGAAAAGTCTACTAAAAAAAAAAAAAAATGATTCGTCATATAACGGGGCGAGGTCAGGGCACTTCTTTCAAGCCTCGGAACTCTTTCGCAAAGAAAAGGGGGGGGGGAACGCCTAGGGAAAAAAAGACTTCGACCAGGTACTGAAGAAGGGAAAGCTGAGGTAACGAACGGCGAATTCAGCACAGAGTACAGGGAAAAATATCCAAAGCAGGGAAGGACCTAAGGAAAGGGGGAAATTAAAGACATACAGGCAAAAAAACCTTGAAGCAAGGACGCGTGGGGGAGAGACAGAAGGAACCTTACTGCCGTCAAGAATGACAGTTTCACGGAGAAATGGGGGGATCGGAGGGTGCACGATACGGGAAAGAGGGGAGAAAGTTGTTAACTTCCATGAGGACTACGAAACACCGATTCACAATACTCACAAATTATTGAGAGACAATGGGAAAGCAGAATACCCTACAACGCAAAGAAGAGTGCCCAACTGCTCTCGTGACACCACCATGGGGAGAAAACGACCTCTTATATAGAAAAAAGCAGGCCTTTGGTACCTTGTCGACGGTCTATAAGGGACGACATGGAAATAAACAAAAGGAGAGCGGGTGGGGGAATCCAAGAAAGGAAAAAAACACTGCGACAGAAACTATAAAGGTTTTACCTAAATTGAAGCACTTCGAGAGAGGACATCCGCACGAATTACCGCATGACATCTGAGTCTAAGAATTCCGGGGTCCTACATCAAAGGAAGAAAAAAAAAAAGGGCCGGAGTCTTTCAAAAGTCACTGATAAAAAAGAATACAGAGGCGGGTTACAAAGGGAAAGGGAGGGGGGGGGGGGGGGGGGGGGAAATAGGGGGAAGTCCTGGAAACATTAGAAAGTCCTCTCCTGTTGCACGGAAGCCGGAATCTAACTGCTACTAAAAAGGGATTTTACAGGAAACTCAGAATAGGGATCAGGAAATCTGGGGAGTCCTAAAATGCCACTGGGCATCGTTATTGCAAGTTTTGAAGACTTTCGATAGGAGAAAAAGGGACGGGACGGTCGCGTAATGACGAACGCCTCAACAGGTCAGAAAAAAAAGAGCCAAGGACTTCACAGGGGGGGGGGGGCACTTTGAGTAGTAACGTACGGGGGGAGAGAAGAGGCCACAAAATCTTCGAAGTGACGGTGGCCTGTGAACGAGATCCTAAAAGGAAAAGGCTGGACAAAAATCCAACTGTGGGGAGAAAAGTCGGAGAAATTTTGGCTACTACTGAGTATTAATCTGGAGTTTTTGAACAATAGAAACGATAAGGCCAAAAACTTCCAGGCGAAAAAAAAAGGGTCAAGGGGCGTTCGCATCGGGGGAGTCTTCGACAAACAGGGGGGGGGGTTGGGAAAGCAGCAAAGAACCGAGAAGGTGGACTGTTACCCGAGCGGCAGAAATAAGGGAAAAATGGGGCACGGGCACCCTTCAGGAGGGGGAAGATCCGGGAAGGAGAGAGTAACCGAGGGAAAATTGAAGGTCAACACAAGAGCACAAATCGTCGGAGGGAGGAAAAGGAAGGAAAGAACCCGTATACAGGTGTAAATGTTCCAAAAAGTCGTCGTACAAGAAAGAGCGGTACCCGGGGATTTCCCGCCAGACTGGGAGAAAAAAAGAAACAACTACGAAACGTGTAGAGGCAATCGGATCGGGGGGGGAGGAACAAAAAAACCGTTCACACGGGAGATGGGCTGTTCGAGCAAAAAGGGTGTATACAATCCTTAACGAAAAGACGGGAAGGGTTGGACAGGCCCAATAGCAGGAAATGGGGCAAGACGACGGGCCCCTAGGCCTCCAGGAGAAAAAAAAAAAACTCGGTGCCAGGGGACAAAATCGATGAAATCGCCCTTGGAGGGGGGAAAAAGGACGCAATGTCGTCTAGAGAGGGAAAAAAAGCTTCCAGGGGCCGAAGTTGGCGAAGAATTGGGAAGGGAGGACAGAATTCTAAGGGGTTCGAAGGAAGGAAAAGTGCACTAACTAAAAAAAAAGGGGGACTGAATCCAGAATAGGAACACAAACAGCAAAAAATACAAAAGGTCGTGGATAGGCCAGGGGGACCGACGTTTTCCAAGGGGTTTGTGTCATGGGGGGGGAAGACATACACTCCTGCCTGAAAGGAAAAAAAGTTCATGTCACGAATGGGAAACGAAGTGGGGGAGAAGGTAGAAAGAAATCCTCAACAAGACTCGGCAAAGTACCCTTACGTTTTATTCGTGGTGGTCAAGGGGGGAAAGGAACCCGAACTGGTGCCAAAGAGTCACAAATTCAGTTTCCGACTCGGTGTTAAATGGGAAAGGGACGGAAATAAACCTGGAAAAGAAAAAAAAAGGGGGGGGGTCGACGACTTCACACAGCGACCTAGACGATGGACAAAGTTGGGCTCGGGGGTTGAGGAACGCAATTAATAAGGATTATTGAGAAAATTGCAGAAAAAAAAAAAAAAAAAAAAAAAACAATTACTGTAACTGTAAACGCAAGGAGGAAAAAAAAAAATCGGCAACCTTCCTTTTTGGGAGGACCCGCGCCGTGGGCCCCTGGGGAAAGCCGAAAGAGGGGAGGACGGAAATCGGAAAAAAACTGGAGAGGGAAAAAAAAGGAAGGGAGTGTCCCGCTGAGCAAATGAAAAAACGCCTGCTCAGGGGGGGAAAAATAAATGATCGACAAAGTGGTCAAAGGAAAAAGCCCGGGTTGACTCAGTCCAGGTGGGGGGGCAGGAGGAAATCACTCAATGCCCTGGCTCTCAAGAAAGACGGCGTCATCGATGTCTAGGAACGGTGGAAAGGGGGGGAAGCACGTCCCAGCCGACAGGCGTTGAAGAACAAAACAAGGGGAAGGAACTCATGGTGCCCAAACACTTTCCCCGGGAGGAGGGGAACATTTAAAGTGAACAACCACAAACATAAAAAAAAAAAACAAAAAGCTACGATACCCGCGAACCGAAAAAAACTATCTGTTCCCTCGGCGGTCGGAGAAGCGACAAGGCAACTGATGAGAAGAGGGGGGGACATACGCAAGCTGTAATCAAAAGTGGAAGAGACCGTTGGAAGGGGCGTGTTGAAAAAAATAGCCCGACGAAAGGGTGGAAAAAAACAGAAAGATGCCACGGTCGCGCCAACATAAAAAGACCTTAAAAAAAGGAGAAAATAGGCCCGGGCTAAACAAAGGATTAAAAAAATGGAAACAAAAAAATGAGAGGAAAAGAAGATGAAAAACTGGACTCGCAACAAGCGAGGGGTGGAAGCACGTGAGCTCCGGAGTTCGGGTCGGCAAACTTGAAAAAGAGGGGCGAAGGGAAATAGAAGAGGGGGACAACGCGCCTGACCCTAAACGGACTGTTCGGCACCAACAAAAATTCGCGCAGGAAGGCAAACGCCGGTGATGGTTACAAATCTAACTATGGGGGCCGAGACCAAAAAAAAAAAAGAAAGGTTTCTTGCCGTCATTAACAAAAAAAAAGGGGGAAAAAAAGAAACGTGTTGTCCGGGGGGAGGGAGGTAATCGCCAAGTTGGGCCCCGGTCGTGTTTGTGGGGTATACTATCCAGAAACAGGGGGAAACCTCGTACCAAAGGAAAAGGGGGATGGGCAATCGTCCCCGAAATGCCTAGGTGCAAGACCAAAAGAAGGCGACGGCTGTTCCCAAACCTTCAAAAAAGGAAACACTGGATAAAGAAAAAATCCAAAAAAATACGGCACCGCAAGAAATCCAGAAGTAGGACCAGGGGGGGAAAGGGGTGGTAGTGGCAACCGACTAGAAAGAAAGGCAAGAAGGAACGTGTCAGGTACCAGCGTCGAGCAGGGGAAAAAAGAAGGGCCCCCTAAAAGGAAGGGGGAAGATCGCACCTTTGGAAACTCTAGACGACGATGGACCAAACTCATCTCTTGGGAAAAAAAAAAACTGGAAAACCAGCCACGGCGCTCAGGGAGAAAGGAAAATGGACCCAGGGTGGGAAGGGGCGGCTTTCCGTTCCACAACCGTAAACGTGTTCAAAAAGGGAACAAGGGCGTTTGCCCCGGAAATTTCAGAAAATACATCTAAACAAGTGCAGGAAACACAACCGGAGAAAGACAAAAACAGATTGGTCAAACAGACTGGAGGGGTAGGAAAGAATAACACTAAAGCTGTTTAGGCAAAAAACAAACACACAGCCAGTCGTCGATAGGGCATGGATAATTAAGGTAAAAGGAATACAAGAAGGGGGTAAGGTTGCTAGTTTGGGCAGGTGGACGGTTGAAAATAAAGCGACCGAATAAAAAAAGTCATAAAGGAATGGGGAAAGAGGCACCGTAACCCCGAGAAGGTTTGAAGAGGACAAAAGTGAAACGGCGCGGGTTCAGAATGTGGAAAGGGAGCAAAGGGGGAGTTCGACAAACGTAGGCGGCCCGGGTTTTTCGAGGGTAATCCCACGCCAGAAGAAACGGGGGAAAAGGGAAAACCAACCTGGTGAGAAAGGACTGGCTGGTAGAAAGTGTTGCGGAGTCTCTCACCGGGAAAAGTCGACCGGGGGGAAAACCATGTAGTTCAAAACAGGCACGTACGAAAGTCGACCGGGAAAAACGATGAGGAATAACCGGCAAGGATCGACACGTGGGAAATCGTTTTGAGAAAAACTTCCCCCAGATGTGCCACCGGAGTCGACGTGGGGACTATGGGGGGGCGGCCCGTTTGGACCAATTCACCGGGTACACGCACATCGGGGAAGGGGTGTAAAACAGGCAACAGGGGGGTTGTGGAACTAGGTTCGGGGGGTGCTAAGGACTAGCTACTGAACTGAAAGGGGAGAGGGAAGGGAACCGAATGGGCTGCATTTAAATTTAAAAAAAGGGAGCTCATAAAAGGAATATGTAACGTGGTGTCTACAAGGAGCCAAACAGAAAAGAATGTACTTGAATCACACCAACAAAGAGAGGAATCAAAGAACAAACAAGGGGTGAGAAGACTTTGGGAGGGAGGGAAACTTTCGGAAACTCCATCGGGTCGGGCGCGATGGGGGGTACACGGAGGGCCCAAGGGACTGGGAACGAAAATAGAGTCCAGGGCTGGTTAGGAGCCTGGGTCTAACTGAAGGGCCGCTGTGGGATAGGGGGGTCGGACCGTTTATGCCTCCCTGGGGAAAGAAACTCATTAATCAACTAAGCGTTAAAAGGCAAAAAAAAAGTCAAAGCCCCCGTGGGAAAAAGCGACTAGGTTGAACTGCTGGGAGGGGGTGGGGGAGGCGGGATCATGGTGAAAACCATCAAAAGGAGTTGTACACGAAAAAAATCGGAAAAAAAAATCCGGCCCACCAATGAAGGAAAATGCCGCCCTGGATGGGTGATGATTAGGATCTCCTTCCAAAACGCGCCTGAACTGGGAATCGGGAAGGAGTGGAGCGGCAAAGAGGACCGACTGGGGAGAGTGAAAGTGCTTTTGGGGGGGGGGGGCTTACGGGGGGAGGACGCCCTTTTTTTTTAAATGATCTTACGGGGGAAAAAAGTCAAAAAACAACCCCCAAATCCCGGATGTATCACCGGATCCCCCGTAACGTCAGGACTAGACAAAAAGCCCCCACGTGCTCTTTCTAGGTGTATGAAAGGCGGAAGGAGTTCTCCAATGTGGGGGGTAATCCCGAAGGGGCAAATTCTCCCGCGCGGGGAGCTGTGGGGGGGGGGGGGGGGGGGGGGGGAGTGTTGGGGGGGGGGGGGGGGTTAAGAAATCTCCGTCTCAAAACGGGAGAAGTACAATCGTGGTCCACAAGTGAAGCTCTATCACCGAAATCCTCCTGGAAGAGAACGGAGCTGGCCTGGAGCCTTCAAAGAAATGCAGATCGGATACGACCATATAAAAGGGAGGGATTTATTAGAAAAAGCCCAGGAAAAAAAGAAGTTTCGTGAACAAAGCTGGTATTAGGGAATCGGTACGGTGGGAAATCTCCCCGAGGACCCATCACGTTCCCCGGGGCCAAGTCAGTGTGGGTTTTTATGGTGTCTTGCAAGAAAAAGGTACTGTAACACTAAAAAGGAAAAAAGGTACCCCTCTTATAGGGTTGGACGTCAGGGGTCGAGAAAAAGCAAAAGGCGAACATATATATGAACTATAACTCGGGGGGGGTCTGTACACAAATGGGGGCAGGTTAGTCAAAGGTCACACCAAAGGGGGTCGGCAAGCATGTTCAAACCTATATCACACAGCCAAAATGCAAAGCAGGAAAAGGAACGGGTTGTGCGCAATTCAAGGGGGCCAAGGTGGATACAACGATGATCGCGGTGTCCAGGTGTGGGAACGAAAACCAGGGGGGAAAGGAAACCTAACCCTGGGGGAAAAGGGGGGAGGGATCGCTTAAAAAGTTCCCCGTGAGGGTAAGAAAGGAAAAAAAAAAAAAAATTTGTGGTCATTAATGGCCTTCACATAGTTTCCTCAGGTTATTTCCGGCGGGAGACCAGGAACCAAACAGGGGGGAACAAAGATTAGAGGGGGGAGAAAGATATGGAACCCTCAACCGAAAGTAACGTGAAAATGGGACAAAAAAAAAAAAGAAAAAAAAAAGGCCCGGTACGGACCGGAGCTGCCGGCCATAAGTTGGACCAAGACGAATAATAAGGGGGGATTACAACTCTGGAAAGTTTGCATGAGGTAGGGGGCGCACCCTGGCGATCAGGACGAGGGGAGACTGTGAAAATGAAAACCCAGGGAAAAAAAAGCATCTTGGGCCTTTTAAGGAAAGGAAAAGTGACCCGGGGTGCCGTCGGAAAAAGTGAAGAGAAAAGAAAGAGGTCGTCAACGCAACCCCCCTTAACGGAAAGGGGAATCTTTCAAGTCAAAGAAACTGGTTGGGGGTGAGCCTTCCTTTAGGGAAAGAAAAAGTATTCACTACAATCGGGCCGCCCGGGAAGCTGAATCGCACCAGAAGGGAAGAGAATCATTTTGACAAGTGGTAGTATTAAGAAATCAGGACTCAGGGGAACAAACGAGTTGAGCGCTTGGGGGGGGGTATTGTTGGGCCCATAAAAGGCGCTTGAACTCGAAGCTGCTTTAAGAAAAAGTGGATGAGATCGGCGGGGAATCAAAACAAAAAAAATGGAAAGATGGCGAAGGAAAAAAAACTAAAGTTGGAAAACCCATGTGACAAAGAACGGTCCGCCCCTAACGGAACAAAGAGCGGCTCTCCAGAAAAAAGGTGGCAGTCAAAACAACGCGGGACCGCGCTAACAGGTTCCATTGACATGAACCGATCAAAAAGATCAAAAAGGGGATACCAGTCAAGAACTCTCAACACCAACCAACCAAAAAGAGAGGAGAAAAAATATATAGGGAGGGGATCAAAAAAATTGTTCATCGCCTCGCACCATTAAAAAGGGAATGAGATCAGGGGTCGAGGGGCTCCGAGGGAAACCGGACAGTTGAAAAGGGGGTCTGGGGACAAAGGAAAAAGAAGTGATTATCACTTGAAGGCCACACAGGAAACGGGAAAACAGAAAGGGTCAGAGAGAGAGCCATTGGCAAAAAAGAAACATCGAACCCACACGCCCTAAAAGCGGCGCCTGAGATTTTATCAGAACGACGCCCAAGAGGTTGCTTCAAAGAGGGCTTGGGCGAATTTCGAGGAAAAGGCGTTTGAAAAAAAAAAGCTCACGCTCAAAAAAAGAAGGGGGCGCCAATATCCTGTCTTGAAACTAAAAAAAAACCAGAACTGTAACAGATACAAACGGCCCAGCTTGATGCACCCGGAGGAAGAGAAAAGATACGGGAAAAAGCAGGGAGAAGGAAGACCTCCGTCAAGGAACGAAAATCCAACCCGAAAACAAAAGGGGAGCAGCCGGCGCGGGGGGGGGCACAAGCAGGACCTGGAAGGAAACGGCGAGGGAAAAAAAGGTCAAGGCAGGGGGGCGGGGAGGGTCACGAGGACACTCGGGCGACTGGGGGTGGAAAAAAGACCCTACTACGACGAATCAACAAAAAAAAAGCTAAGGGAGCCGGTAAGGAAAAACAACACAAAAACAAGGATTGATCGGAACTTGGGATCGTTACAGAAGGAAAAAAAAAAAAAGAAAAGACCGCCTCGCGACCGACCACGGGGCCAAGGCTCAACGGAAACAGGGAAGGCGGTGATAAAAAAGCTCGCCCACCATCGCCGCCAAGCGGAATGCCTGGTGTTGGGTCTAGAAGGAGGTAAACTAAAGCCAACGAAAAATAGAGGGTTTAAGGATAAAATCAAAAAAAAAAAAAAAAACGCAGACCGAGAAAGTTGTAGCAGCTCCTATATGGCGCCGGAAGGACTCAGGGGGAAAGAAGGGCAAACGACTAGGGGTGGGTTTCCCTGGGGGCATAAAAGGTATCTCAAATCCAGGTGGGAAAGGAAAAAAAAATCGAACCCGGAACATCTGCGAAGCAAGGTAAAAAAAGAACTAAGACAGCAAAAAAGGGGGGGGACACAAAGTACGCCCGGCTTGAAAAAACAACTCTCCGTTCGAGGAAAAAAAAAGACTCGGGGAGTCTCCCACGCAGGACGTCCCCGGGAATAGTAGGAAGGGCCCCCAAAAAAAAACCCACATGGGGGCAGGGGAAAACGGATGGTCGCAGTTTTAGGAAGTCAGCGCGGAGAAAAAAAAGCTAAGGAGGGGGAAAATTCGAGGGAAGACCCTGTCGCACTGAATCGCCAATTAACAGTCCCGCCGCCGTAGGTATAGGAACGCGATGAGGAAAAATGAAAAGAAGGAGACGATGGGCCGGGGTGTTTACATATCGTCAAGGACGTCTCGGGGCCCACCCCAAATCACGGGCTTCCAAATAGTTCTAGTGGGGCCAACGAGGAAAAAATAGGAAGAGTGCAGTGTGAAGACGTACTTTTGTGGTAAAAGGAGACTACTAAATCTACTCCCCGGAAAGGGCGGCCCCAATCACATGTCTGGGCGAGAAAAAATATTTCGCACGTAAAAAAGGTCAGGGGGTGGGAAAAAAAAAAAAACTTCCAAAGAAAGCGCTCCCCCACTGCCATATAGGAGAAAATACCGAAAATTGAGGCGACCTTCTTGATTCCGATCCAAAGGAGGAAAGAGGAATCAGGACAAAAAGAACAAAAAGCCCAAAGAAAGAAAGGGCCTCACAAGGTATGCCAAAAAAGAAAAGGGACCCCGTACATCGATGTTGACTGGGCTCAAAAAAAAAAGGGAGTAAAACGTATCCGGGGGAACGCCCGTTAAATCGATTAAGCAAAAGCGAGAAACATGAAAGACCGGGGGGGGCTCATCGCACGGGGGGGGGGGAAAAGAAGGCCCAAATTCCGATTGGGGCGTGGCTAACAAAGGGCTCATACGGACAGCGCCGGAAAAGAGGGGAGGACAGGCTACCATCGCGCCCAATGGTTAAGAGAGGGGCGCTTAAGCCATCGTCTGAAAAAAAAACAAAAAACTCATGCACTTGGAAAAAAATCCGAGATAACTCCCGTGATTGTGACAGCATTCGACGAAAGAGACTCGGCAGACAGCGGGCCCCTGGAAAGAGGGAAAAAAAGGGGTTTTGAAAAGGAGAAACTTATAAAGGGAGGAACCGAAGTCAAAAAATGAAGGCCGACTGGGAAAACTACAACGCCCGGACCACCGGTGGAATCAGAAAAAAAAAGAGGGAAAAAAACTCTAACTCAAATTCTCACCATACTTAAAAAAAAACGACAGTGGGAGATGGGGGGGAGGCTGTAGGTTGATAAGGAGAAGACACTCAGGGCCGAATGACACTACACACAGGGGAAAATTGGGACCCCGCGCAGTGGCCCTGGTGGAGGGACCACAACAGAAAAAAAAAAAAGCCCGGTACATTTCAAAGACTGGTAGGAGTGAGGAGGGACAGTGAGTACAAGGGTTGCCAAACGAGGAAAAGAGGGTCCCGAAATCTGGGGGGAAATTCAAACGCCTTCAGGAGAAACGACACAAGCTGGTGGGCGACGACTGGCGACGGGAGGGGGGAAGCGACATGAAACGAAGGCAAAAAAGGTTTTCAGGCGAAGTCGCATCCAGAGAGAAAATGTATTGCGAATTGACCGAAAAGAAAAATGTGAAGGGAGGTCCTGGGGGAAAAAAAAAAAAAAAGCGACATCAGGGCCACAAAAAAAAAAAGGGAGCCTCGCCGTGCCCTTAAAAAAAGAAAGTCGAGGGTCGGAGGGCTGGGGACTTCGAGGAAGGTTAATTGCAACAAGAAAAGGCGCGCCTGAAAAAGATTTCCGGGCGGCCAATACAAGGAGAGAAAATGTCAAAAAAAAATACAAGCCCGTGGTCGGTGGGGAGAGGGGAAGGGGGGGCAGCGATAAAAAAGGCCAGGAGGATAGAAGTAAAAAGCCCGTCATAAGGAGTCTGGGAGAACGGGTTGAAGGGATGGAAAAAGAAGTCGAATGACGTGCTCAAAAAATTTTGGAAAGTAAAAGAAGGACGCTTGCCCGAAAATTTTTAAGTGTCCGAAGGAGGGGGGAAACGACGTCTACAACAAACAAGCAGCCGCGGACGAAATGACCGAGAAAAAAAGGGGCAAAAAAAGGACCACCTTTCCAAAAAAGAGAATAAGAAAAAAAAAACACCTTCGAATACTCGGGTAATGAACATGCGCCGACATGGGGACATGCCAAAACTCCGGGGGGGTGAATGAGAAAAAAAAAGTGAGGGCGTGGTGGGAAGACAGAAAGGAGAAACTCCTGTGGTGGCGCGAACGGGAAGGGAAAAAAAAAAAAAGTGGGACACGGCCGTCGTGCCCAAAAAAGCTCTCCAGAGTATCCACCTCAAGAAGGGGGAGGTAGCAGGAAAGAGACTACAACAAAAAAACATAAAGTAGTAAAGAGAAGATAGTTCCTGGAAAAAACCGCGCCCGTATAGGTGGATCGTCCGGTAAAAGTATGGGGGGGGAGGACCAAAAGGACAAAGTGTACCAGGGGGGGGGCAGGTAGATCACCACCAAATCTCGCCTGCCACCAGGGAAAAAAAAAAAAAAATTTCTTTACTTCACCAGGGGAAGGCGTCTCCGATGAAAGGGGGACTTGGAGTAAAATAGAGAGGGAAAATCCAAACTAGTATTCAGACAAATGGATCTCATTCCGCCTAAAAAGAGGGGGGGAAAAAGGGAGGGAGAGGGAATCTGGAAGCCGGGCTTAACCGGGGGACATAGTTTGATAAGGGGGAAAAAAACAAAACTGTCCCCCCCAATAAGGAAAGAAAGGACTTGGGTGAAAGCCCTTTCGAATGGGGGGGGACCAGCCCCAAAGTGCGAGGGAGCCTCTTTCCCCCTCAAAAAAAAACAAAAGGAAAGGGCCAGACATGTATTAAGACGCACCTTCCACGATCAAATCAGGGGGTTTTGAATGGCTTCCCAAAAGACGGGAGAAAAGAACGCCAAGGAAAAAAAAAAAAAAAGAGCCCTGAACTTGACCGAGGTTGTCATCTTGGGGGAAGAAAAAATTGGCCTCCCCGAAGGATTCCAGCGGGAATACGAAGTCGAGAACTAAAAAGGGGAAAAGAGTCCAGCGTACTGTAGACTATGGAACAGCCTGGCTGCGGCACAAAAAAAGAAAGAACTCAGTTTCAAGAAACTTGCCGTCTCGCGTCAGGGGGGGGCAAGGGGGGAAAAAAACAGAGAGACAATAGGAAAAAAAATCGTGAGTGGGCCGGAAGGGATATACTAAGAAAAAAGGGTCGTCAAAAAACAAGGAACGAACAAGCCAGATGTGCATCTGGAACGGAGACAGGAGAAAAACCTTCGGGTGGACTTTGATTCTTCTGCTTTAGAGACAAACATCGAAACATGACTGGAGAAGGCCCTCGACCCAAAAATTGTCATGAAACGAAGGTGCTAGGGCAAAGAAGGTTGACGGTTCCCCATCGAACCAGATCCAAGCTAATGTAAAGTGGCCATCGTCCGGAAAAGTTGTTGGAGACGGTACCCCCGCCAAGAAGCCGCACGTCCAATCGCTTGAAACAAAAGAAGGGGAGTTCAAGAGAGGCAAAAGAGGGGAAGGGAATTTGAACAAAAAGAGCCCTTTCAAAAAAAAAAGCCCACTGGACTGTCGGACAAGAATGAGGAGGGAAGGGTGAACATGCTCTCAAAGAATGTCAGAAGCAGAAAGGGGAAGGATCCACAAGGGCCTTGCGTTGGTGGAACAAAAAAAGAAGTCGACCCAAAAGGAATACTAAAGAAAAGAAACAGGAGAGGAAAACAATTTTTGGCGGGTTGAAAAAAAAAAACGGTAATCCGGCCCGAGGCCGAAGTCGTTTGGGAGAAAAACTGCGGGGAAGGGGGGGGTCCAATCACGGGGCGATTGTAACCAAAACGATTGTGGACCATTGACAAACGTTTGGTTCGCGGGGGGAGGGAGGCAGACTAAGGGGAGTCCTCAGGGAAGCGAGTGCCAGGTGCGCGATGGCGACCATAAAAGTCAGTAATGCAGGCTGCGATGAGAAAAAAAAAAAGGTTGGGGTGATCGCAGCAAAAAAAAAGCGATTTGGAACAAAAAAAACCGAGCCCAACAAAAAAAAACGAGCGTTTGAGAGGAAAAAGGTATAAGCATCAAACGTAAACTGTCTTCACACGAGGAGGTGAGGAGAGGAGAGGAAAAGGAAAAAAAAAAAACTGGAAATCAAAAAAAGTCGGCGTTGGAGGGGAGGTGAGGTGGCGGGGGAGGGTAAACAAAGTGGGGGGCGAAGGAAGGGGACGAGGTTGGGGGGACACGGGGTTGTGACGTTTTTGATCAAAAAAAGAGCCGGCATGGGGAAGATCACGAAAAGAGGTAGAAACCAAGGAGAAGAGGTGGGGCGAAAGACGTAACGCGGGAAAAAGGAAATAAGGGTTGGAACAGTACAAATGGTTTACGACGACAATCAAATAACCCCCCGCACTGCTTGGGGGGCCGCCCTGGAGGGCGGTAGTGGTGAGACTGGAAAAAACCAAAAGCTCGCTGAAAAAGAAAGGAGGGGAGAGGAAGGCAAGAAAACCAGAATTGGCTAAGGTGCGTTGGGGGGGGGAACACATAAGGAAACTTGGGGGTTGAGCGGCGGAAAAGACAGAAAAGCAATGAAGATGTGAAAAAATACACCACGTATCTCGCCGTAGACTGAGACCAGAGAAAAAGTACATCGGGCATTGGGGGGGGGGTGTGATGAGCTTTCAAGGTGACATCGCGACTTATTT
>Ga0179591_1232595_pt1 | contig 13408 bp, 15 predicted proteins | sample CZOMad2_1_08_16f_FD_182891 | JGI IMG/M metagenome (GOLD analysis project Ga0179591, IMG submission 182891) | Vadose zone soil fungal communities from Angelo Coast Range Reserve, California, USA - CZOMad2_1_08_16fungal (PacBio error correction) | ecosystem: Environmental > Terrestrial > Soil >...
CGGCAGGTCTTCCAGGGGAAGGGGGAAAGAACCCACGTGTCGGGTGCATAAAAAGGGGAAGAGGATAAGAACGGAAAAATTCGAGGCCTGTTAAAATAAACGGCTTGGCCTGGAGCAGTGCGTAAACTTAGACTTTGTGGTCGGAGGACGATGTCGAGGACAGTCTCTGCGAGGACGGAGAGGAAAAGATTCTTGGGTCGCAAAAACGGGAAGAAGATTCCAAGAAACCTTATCTAAAAATTTAAGCGAACGCTTTGTCACCACCAAAGGAAGGGCAGAGTGGCATTCCTTTTAAACAAAACCATTTCTTGCGGCAAGGGGGGAGGAGAAAAAAGTAAAGGCGCTGCACAAAGCAAGGGAGGAAGAAGAGAAGAGTTAAGAACGTTCGTTTTAAAAAGTCAACCGAAGTTAAGAATTCACAGAAAAAGCACAAGCTTGGTATCCAATAACTTCAGGAAAGGTAAGAGGAACTAGAGGTAATCTTCGGTACCAGGAGGAAAAGATCCGACGGTGGGGCCCCCTAGGCAACCAAAACGGTAGATAAAGAAAATGAAAGGTATGCTGAAAGCACGATCCGCGGCCTCGCGGAAAAAAACTGTAAAATATCGCGCGCTCCGGACAAACTCCAAGAAAAAGAACTGGTAGAACCAAACTCTACGTCACATGGGCAAGGGTTCAAACTCAAACTTACCTTACGAGGCAACGACTGATAACCCAAATAAGGGGAAGGGGACGGGATCTAGAATAACCTGCCTTCTATTGACGGGAAGAGGGGGGAGGGTGATCAAGGGACATTTGTGCGAACCAATCCATGGCAAAGGTTCAAAGCCGCAGGGCGAAGGGCATAAGAGGAAAGGAGATATTTCCAAAAATATCAAGAGGAATTCCCCTCGGCTGGTAAAAATCGTGGGGCCACTGGGGCCGCCGCTGAGAGGTAAAAAACCACCAGTTAGAGACAAATGGGAGCTGAAGGGGGATCGGGAGAGGGGGGGGGGGCGGGGGGTAATTCATTGAGGAAGGGGGGGAAGTAACAGTGTGAACGACATTAACAAGGGGGAAGAAGACTGGTATAAGCAGCGATCAAGGGAGAATCTTTGGTTGGATGGCTTTGCGCGAGCAGTTGTGAAAGAGTTTTTATATCAGGACCAAGAGCGGGAGGAGAAGTGATTGCGCCTCCTTTTGAAGAGAATAAAAAAAGGGAAATGCTGTCCAACATCCAGGGGGACTCGTGCAGCCTGTCTGGAGGTGAAAAAAGGCTTAATTTCATGGAAGAAAGACGAAACAATTGTAACAATCCCGTGTACTAGAAGCGAAAGCTGTCGGTAAAGATGAGAAAGCGGAGAACATAATCCAATTTATCACGGCAGGGACAGGGAACAGGAGCCGCCGTAACGACAGAGGAAAGGGGGAAGGCAAAGGGACAACCCTCACAATGGGGAAAACAAGGAGGGCACTCTCTACTGGAATACAAAAAAAGAAAGAAAGGAACATCAGAAACTTTAGGAGAACTTTTCAAGAGGACCGAGGTGGCATCGGTACAGAAGGGGCGATCACAAGGGCCTATCCATAAGCAAGGAAGGAACAAAAGGGGATGCGGTTCCCAAGGCATGGAGAAAAGGAGGGGAGAAAAAAACGCGATGTGCAGAGAAGGGAATATAAAGGTGGCGGTCAGGATCGTCCAAAAAAGAATATCCCAAGGGGGGGAGCAAAAACCGACGCTCTCGAGTGGGGGGCAAACCGCCAGAATCCAGAATCATGAGAAAGGAGTCTCGTACCAACGAAAAAGATCGCACCATACGAGCTTTGAAATGCCGATGGAAGGGAACCATCTTGGGTGATCAAAAAGAAGGGCAAATGATAGAAAGAACACACCAACAAGGAGGAGGAAAAGATAGAGATGTGATTCACATCTCTTCACGAAGGAAACCAGGAGGTCGATTACTACAAAGTAAAATCGGATATCTGTGACAACTAACCATTGGAGCGAAGGTAAACTTTTGTGGTGAATGAGGAAGAGAAGCGCTTAATCTGGAGGGGGGGAAAAAAACAGGGGGAAGCAGACCGGGGAAGAAAAGATTGACACACAAGTTGCTTACGCAGAAGAATAGAACCTCTAGAAAAAACCAAATTCAAGGGACCGCAGACAAAAAATACGGCGACCAGAAAAAAGGAGGGGAAAAAGCACGCTCAAATTTTAAGTGAGAAAAGGATCCGGACGGGGATTCAAGTGAAGACCCATGGTGAAGAAACTGGAACTACCAGCATGCCACCAGGAAGAGGAAGGAAGTTTCATACAGTGTGAAGGTGGAAAAAGAGGGGGGTGTCATTACATATTCATTCGTCCCGCCCTCGTGACCACAGTGGAAACAATTCTTTTCTGATCACTGTGGGAAAATCGAGAGAACTTCAAAGGGTATTAGGCCCTGCATTCCCACTGCTTTGAAACAGGGAAGGGGGAGTCGGAGTGAGAGGGGCCTATACCGATAGGTCTGCTATATATTACCCGGAGTGTTGAACTAAAAGTGAGTCAGTACGAACAGGAAGGAAGAAGGGAGGGGAAAATCACAGAGCAGCCTTGAAGGGGAGAGGGACTAGTTTACGCGTTTATCTACGCAAGAAAGATAATCGTGAACACAAAAGGGGGCAGCGGAATAGAAAACCACTAAAAGTTTCAACGCACTAATAAAGAAAACGGGGGGGAAGGAAGACGGTGAAGATTCGCAGTATAAAAAAGAAGGGAAGTTGACACTTTTTGAAAAAATTCTCCGGGAAAAGGGATGGCAAAAGCACCACACAAATGTCAAACTGAAACACTTCCCGACATCCATTCCTCCCTTCACTTGGGTGTGGGAAACAGCAGCGGCGACCATTTAAGAAAGGAGCAGGTAGTGTCCCAAACGCGGATTCCACGGGTAGGAGAGGGGAACGATTTTGGATGAATCCGTGCTGCGGGAGACGAGGCCATCTCACGGGAACTGGGAAGAAGGGTCTAGTTCGCACAAACGCGAGGAAAAGAGGAGAGAAAAAATGGGAAAGCAAAATAGATGCCGGTAAGAACGGAACAAATTGGGGTTTATTTTCTTCGGCCGAAGTGCCCAGGTCAAGTGGGGCAAAAAAAAGGGGGGAAAAAAGTCAGCCTCGCGGTGTGAACTAAAGGGGGGGGGGTTTGAGCGGGCGCATTTGTCCGGGAACGATATGGGAAACAGCGTTTGGTGCCGACAACGAAAGGTGCCGCGGGGGAGGGGGAAAAATGGCAATGCCCAGAAAACAGATCTTTGTTCCACGCCAGGAACGGACTGAAAAGGGAGATGTGCCACCAAGAGCGGGAAGGCATGGGTGACCCGCACCGTTGCAAAAATGAAAAGGGCCGGTTCAAGTTAAAGAGCAAAGGGAATCAGGGCCCATTTTTACATGGGGCTTCTACGGAGAAGTAAGTGAGACAGGACAACGGAGGGCAAGGGCGAGACGCATCAAGTTAAAAAAACTTTCTCGAAATAGGTGAAGCGCCGTAATGAGTCAGCAGAGGGAACAGGGGGGGGGTTTCTTAAGGATGACTTAAACACCAGTCAAGGCATGGTTGGTCACAAAGAAGAGCGCAGAAGAGAAACTTTCCAATGGGCTCCCCGCGCATTCCTCCGGAAAAAAAAGAGAGTTGCATGGAGGCGCTCATTAGGAAAGCTCTACATCGATCCTAAAGCTTACAGGTAAGAAGGGGTATTCCCCTGCCAATGGGGGTTGCCATTATAGATGGACGGGGAAGAGACGGTACCCAGATTAAAAAAAAGGGGCAACAACAAATGACTACTCTTCGCGATCATCAGAACTAAAGCTCACCAAAAATTATGGAAAAAAGTAATCAAAAATATAAGTCTTACCAGATTACTGAAAGTAAGGGGAAAAAATAAAGGTACACTCGGGTCTCACGGCGGGGGAAGACCGTACCTACTCGCAATAAAACAAAGAAACGCTTGAGGTCAGCGGGGAACTTGTGCGGCTGCGAATAGCAAATAACTTCTAGAAGAAAATGAACATAATTTCGGGCACACGACTTGGGGGGGAAGGCGTTATGGAAAGGAACCTTAGCTTAGTTCTTGGGAGGCTCGCTTGGCAACAATGCAATGTTTCTCTGGTTGATGAAGGAAAGTACGCCCCATCGGCGCCGCGGCATTAAGTCGTCCTGGGGAGAACCGGGGGGAAAGAGAGCATGGGTCGAGAAATCGTACGTGAGTAGAAAGCCGGCGGGAGGGACGAAGTGTGAGCTCCAAGCCCCGCCTAAAAGAGTGTAAGGGGTAACAAGCAGCCAGTCATCCAAGCTAAGATTTGAAGACCGGGGAGGTAACCTGGCTATCCGCGCGGTGGCAACTAGAAAAAGTCAAGAAGGGGGAAGGTGGGCTCTACAAGCCATTGACGCCCAGAAAGGCCATCAGAAAGAGCCGACAGTTCTTTGGTAGGAAAAAAAAAAGGAGTAGATCTCTACAGGAAAAAACGACACCGCTCAAATCCCTTTTAGAAAAAAAAGAAAAAAAGGAGGAAAACGGGTTTGTGGAGCCTCATAATGACCTGAATCAAGAAAAAGCAAAAAATAAAGTCCTATTTGACAAGGACGAACGGACTACAATGACCTATGGCTTGCAACAAAAGGAGGGGAAAAAAGGAGCTCTGCTTTTGGCGAGAAAGAGAAATGCAAGGGGAATTCACTGGGCGAGGAGTAACCGCAGAGAGACAAAAAGCTGAATATCAAACCGAGAGGACCAAAGGATGGGGAAAGAAAAAAGCCGTCGTAGGGTTTGGGGGAAAGGGGAAGAAGGGCTGATGGAACCACAGGAGACTCGAAGGGGGAAAAGGGAAGGGGGTGTCATGGGTTGCGTCATGGGCGGAACATTGATCCGTGCTATCAATTTTACACAAGAAAGAAGTTAACGGACTCAGTTGAAAATTCGCGCATCCAGGGGAAAGAGGGAGGACAAGTTTTGGATTCTTACTTGGGGAGAGGGGAACGGAAGGGGGGGGTCTTCCAAAGTCGCGCGTTGCGATTGAAAACGATGGGGATTTGGCGCGTAAAAAGAGAGAATAAAGGGACCATCCAAAGGAGCAGCGCTGCGTCGCCCTGACAAAATTTCAGGAAGAAGGAAAGAAATAAAAAGGTAAATTAAACAATCCCGTGACTATCTCGAGAAGGGGCGGAGTAAGAGGTAACGACAACTCAGAAGGCACATCCAAAATTGAATCACCGCAGCAGTGGCAACAACCTAGGAAGACGCCGCTCGGTTCTCTCGAACAAATTTATTAGCAAAGAAGGGAAAAAAGGGTGTGTGGCGGCTGGGAAATAGGGAAAAAAATGGGACACATCAGCAGTATTAAGGAATCGAAGGCAGGCGAGTGCCCTCTCCCATTTTTAAGGAGCCCGGGTCCTGGTCGATCAAAGACATCACTAGCAGGAAAAGGAACAATTCCAAGAGAGGGGGGGGAGGGAGAAAGGTCGGGAAGAAGAACGCTTTTCAAGCCAGAATTTGACATGAGCAGAATGAAGACAGCCGCTTATCCCGTGGGGGGGAAAAGCGAAATGCCGACGATTCTCGTTCTGTGTGCATAAACAGAATGCGGAGTACGAGAACCTGCGCCTCGAGCGGACAACGACCACCGAGATCAAAAAAAAGGAGAGAAGGGACAGATCGAAGATTGCAATTGAAGAAAGCGGTCAAGCGAGACGAAATATGAAAAGACAAAGTCTCTCTCACAAAACGGAGGGAGAGAGAGATCACTTGGATGGCAAAAAAAAAAATGGGGGGGTTGAGTCTGGCAACGCTGGCGAGGAAAGGAAAACAAAGAAAAGAAGAGTCAGAGCCGAGTGCTTGGATCGTGGTCGGTTGGGACCGCAGAAGCAACTCTAGAGGAAGGGAAAACTTCTGGCGTTAGCTCACACCGTGGGGGGAAGAGAAAACGACCCGGGGGTCGGCATGGCGATCAAAGAAAGGGGGGGAGGAAAGAAGGAAGAGGGCATCAACTGATTCAATAAATTAAAACACATCGAATTGAGAAAATACTGCATCCAAACACCGCCGGGAGGGTAAAAACAGGAAAGGGGAATGCGAAGCCTTCGATGTCTGATGAGAAAAAGAAGGGAATCAAAACGGCTGAACGATGACCAGAACGTCGCTTACAAGTCCCTAATACAGTTTGTCTGATGTAATTCATCTGTGCTTCCAGTAGGGGGTCAAGTCGTGCAAGCCACTCAGAAAAGCAAGTGTTGACCGTAGTGCGAAGAATTTGAGAAAAAGAAAGGACATTAGAGAGGTGCCGCATGTGAACTTTCCTTTCCTGGGATACGGGGAGGGAGACATTAACTTTGCTCGTAAGAAAAGAATGAAAAGAAACGAGAGGCCAGGAGTAAAAAAAGGGTATCTCAAGGCCATGAAGGCAGCAGCTGGAAAAAAGCAGAAAGGAGAAGCGCAGTGTCCGATAAAACGATCTTCTCAGCGGGGGTAAAAAAAAAGGGAGGAGGACACCCGTGGCAATCAGCGATTGGAGAGAGAAAAATGAAAAGAACGACAATCCAAACTCTATGAACGTAACTCCAAAAGATGACAGAAAGAAGTGTTATAAACTCGTAGGAGATTAATCAGTTCACTGTGTAAACTGATTCAAAGAATCAACCAGGAAAGAAAAGGAGCTCAAAGCAGGAAAACCCGGCAAATGAAACAAAAAAACGTCTCAAAATGTGGTCCCATCAGCGCGTAAATGCAGATAAGAAACCTGGGGTCGGGGGTACCAGCCGCGGGGAATGCCGCGGTTACAGGGGAAGAGGGGGAAGGATATCCGTGCTGCGGAGACTAATTCTTAAAGCGAAGAAAAAGGGAAAGTTCAGTTGAATAGACGCAAACAGAAAGCTACAACCTGATCAGAGTAAGGGAGGATAGAGTAACGGAACGAAGCTATGGTGGTGTGGGTGAGGCGGATGCCACTTCTGTTAGTACATTGAGACCAAAAAGGGGGGGGGGGAAAAGGAACAATCGGTTTTCTAAAAGGATTGTGAAGGGAACTCTTTTTAAACAGCGCGATATTGACAGTCAGAGTTTGGGGGGGAAGAAAACCAGAACTTTTCTGACCGCGGACGGGGACAATGGTAGGGGAGAACATCCTGAGGTATCTTCCACTTAACTTTATCGTGAAAAAAAAATTATTGGCATAGGTGCGGAAACCGGATTGTCCCATGATAGTCCTAGTTAAGGAAACAATGGGGGGGGATAATTAAAGGGTGGGAAAGGGGCGAAGACGAAATACTTCACCAACACGGACTGCTAAAAAAAATACTTAAGTGGAGTCGAGCATGCGCGAATCGGCAAACGCGATCTTAGTCGCAAGCAGGAAGAGGAAAAAAGGGGGGGCTACCGGACAGTCCACCGAATGGGGGGGGGGGGGAAAAAAAAGGAGAGCCAGAAAAAACATCATCGGCTGGAACTTTCATAAAGCGGAAAAAGAGGAAACGAATATTTTGCATTGGGAAAGCGCCGCGACTTGCTCTAACACGGCAAAAAGCAAGGGAGAAAGAAGGGAAAGAATAGGGGATCAGGGATCCGTGTGCAGATGTACATGCTTAGAAAACGATGCAACCCTCCCATGGTGCGGAGTTCCCCCAAGACACGACAAAAGAAATCTAGAGGTATCAAAAACAACACAACGGGGAGGGAAAGAAAAAAGGAAGGTAGAAAGAGAAAAAACACGTCTGGGGTAACTAACAAGGAGTCAGAACAGATGGAGCTCCGCGTCAGTTTACGCAAATGGCACTACGCCTTGGACGTTATAAAAAAGGTAGGAAAAGAGGGAAAGTGGGGCGGCTGCGGAGTAGACCAGCCCGAGCGCGAGTAAAAGTCACTTCTTCGTGTGTCGGCACCGAAACTTGCCAGCTGTCGGAAGGGAAAAGTATAGGTTTTTGCGGCTCGCGGGGGGGGGCACCAAAAATGCAGGGGTTGGGTCTCGTTGTTGGTTCTTTTCAGGACAGTCTGGAGAAAGGGGATCTCTTACCACATAATAACGCCGACCGGAGAAAAAAGTGTAAATAAATCTTCTGAAAAGAAGGGGAAGGCCGTGTCCTGGTCGCCTGGGGGAGAGGGAGGGGGGCCAAAACGAAATGCACAAAGTAGTGATTCACTTAAGTATCTTCCACTATCATGGGCATAATGCGGTCACCGCGGGCCACGGCATCCGCTGCGGGGGGGGCAAGAGATACCGGGACCGTCGAGGGCAATGGAGCTACACGCTGAGGAAGAAGAGCGGCCATCGGAATAATTCCGACTCCAGGAACAAAACGCTAGGAAAGGAAAAAGGATAATTACAACGATCCTCCAAAAAAAGATTGGGGGCGCGACGGAACCTGTCCATTTTGTATCAGGGAAAACCGAAAAAGGGATATTCGCGAAAACCGTAGACAGGGAGAGGAAGACTGGAATGCAGATTGGGGCATTACTGAGACTGAGAAGTGGGGGGGTGTCTAACTAAAAAATTGCACAGTTCAATTCTCTGCATACATCTTCTCAATCAAGGAAGAGGAATGGCCCAAAACGCAAGAGAAAAGGGGTAACGGAAATTTGAATCAGTCGCAACTAGTGAAAGGGGTCAAACGGGGGCAACTGATGGGAATGAAACACCTCCTTATACCTAGTAAGGGGAGGGAAGGGCATGGTGGGGCCCTTGTCTTATTCATTGGGGAAAGGACAGTGGGGACAAACAGGGGTAACTAATGAAAAGGAAAAAGTAAAGAAGCGCAAAAAAATAAAGAGGACGAAAGAGGTTTGTATTCTGGGCAAAAAGTTGGTAAATTCATTTTTGATAGGCAGACGAGGGAGATTGGCCACGAATCCTCCTGGCTCGTATCAAGAGGAGAGACGGGGGAAAATCCTTAAATCTTAAAGCGGAGGGAGGCGCGTGAATAGTACGACCGGATTCATGACGAAGAGGACTAAGACACTTGAGGTCACAACCCGTTGACATCACTCGTTTCGTCCTGGTATAAAAAGCTCGGACCTCCTTCTACATACGAGGCACGGGACAGGGGGAACAACTTCCTACTTACAAGCAGAGAGAAGTTCTATTAGACACAGATTCGCAAAATGGAAAGAGGACGGAACGAAAAGGAAAGACTGGAGCCCAGAGAAAAGAACAAAAACTGTATGAATCAAAGAGGAAGATGGTAAATCTTGTATCATCATTGGGGAAAAAGACAACCAAGACTGTAAGAAACAACATCGCAATTGAAGGAAGAAAAAAGTCACGTGCGGTCGTGACAATCGGCGAACTGGGAGAAAAGTAGGGGAGAAAAGAGGGATGTACGCCGGGTGATCTTGAGCAGTATGCGAGCTAACCGTAAACCCCGGTTTTTTCAATACGACAGGCGCCGACACGGTTCGCTCTCGTCGTGTGGGTCAAGAAGAAAAGGAGGCGGTCAAGATACTGCGCCGATGCGCGCAAAAAAAAACAAAGAGAGAAAAAAGCGAAGATTGAAGACGATTTGGCGAGAACATACACACTACATCTATTACACAGAAACACACGCACACACACATGAAAAGAGAATCACAGGAGGAAAGAGAGAGGTCACGTTGGATGAAGGAAAGGATAGGAAAAAAGCTGGCGTCTTCAACGAAAAATACGGCAGAAGAGGAAAAAAAAAGAGGGGGTGGCAGGAGTCTGCAGGAGTCCGCCTCGAACGAAAGAGGTTAAAAAAAAGAAAAGGGATTGCCACCCACGAGAACCTTCTATCTTGAGGGGAGGGAACCGGGCTGACTCGGATGATAATCAAAGAGGGGGAAGGACGAAAATTCAAGCGTTTGGGGGGGGAGTTCGGCGATCCCTAACGGCAGCCACCCAAGAAGGGGGGGAAAGAAAAAGGAACTCACACGTGGAAGTGCTGACAGCAGCGATGTCGGGATCGAATTACCAGTGATAGAAAGGCTGCTAACACCCTGGCCCACCTCAGAAGAGTCCTGGAAAATTTTGACCACAGTTTGAACTTATTTCTTCGCGACTGTTAGAATGGGATCATCCTTTCAGAAAGCCCTCGGACCAACAGGAACCCGGATGGCAAAACCTGGTTTCTCGAAGAAAATGGGAGAAGGGAAGGCAGCGGTTTTCACAAAGGGGGGAAAGGAAGGGGAATGGAGGTCACAGAGGGCGCAAGAAGGAATCCACCGGAGGCGACGAGATATTCCCCGGATTTGAAAGAAGTGGGAGACTAGTTCCAGGAAAGGAAAAAAGGAGAGGGAGTAAAAACTCCATATGCAATCAGAAAAGGGGGAAGGGGAGAAGGAGGAACGCGTGATACGCGCCTGATTCGCCACGTGGCGCAAAATTGGGGAAGACTCCCAATTATTCAGAAACTTACCGCGCAATGTAAGAAATAAATTGACATAACTCCTTGAAACGGGGAGAGAAAGTGGTGGTCTGAGTCAAAGAAGGGGAACGGGGAACTGGTATCAAACGGCAAATGTTAAGCCAGAAAACCACCATGACACACAACGGCCATCTCACCGAGTAAAAGACGGTGGTGACCCGCAGCGAAAGGCAAACCCCATTTAAAAGAAGAGGAGAGTCGAGTCCCAGTAATGAAAAGGGTGGAGAAGGAAGGAATGAAATATCCGTTGCGGAACGATAAAAAGACAATTTAATGGGGTTCAGGCAATGAACTCAAGAAAAAGGAAAGATATCTGATTTAATGAATGAAGAAGGAGAAACACGGACTAACTTAGGTTAGGCGTCGGCGCAGACCATGAAGGGGGGATTCAAGAACAATTAATGGAAAAAGACCGTCCGGGTTGCTCAACCTTTAAGGGGGGTGGAGCGGGCGGTTGTCCTGAGCGAGGGAAATAGTTTAAGGAAAAGGGGTTCCGCCACGAAACTGCGGAAGCTTATGAAGAGGCCGCTGCGGCGCTCCAGCAAAGCGTTGGAAACAATTGAAAGGACGGAACGGTTTAGAGTTGACAAATCGAGGGAGGAAGGGTCAGCAGGGGACGTCACCGGATGAAAGGATTGGCCGGGAACTGGACGACTGGAGGGCATCATTGAAGGGGTGGCAGCGGTGGGACTAAATACTGAGACACGGACCTGGCGGGGAGAGCAGAAGGAAAAAAAGTTTCTTCACCAGAAATGAAAAAAGGGCGACCGGAACGCTTAAATAGGGCCTCTCAAGGAAGGGGGGACAGGGGCATACCGGACACTTACTTAAACACGGCAAGGCAATGGGTGGGCACAACGCAGAGGAGAAGGGGACACTTCACTACCGGAAGTTTGGTAATAAAAAAATAGAGTTGGGTTGAGGCTGAGAAGCGGTTTTCTCTCATCGGGCAGGCAGAAGAGTAAAGATCATAAACTACGGCCAATACAGTGCCCGCATGGGGGAGACTAACTCAGCGGCAGACCCGCACGCTGGATGTTCCATGAACACCAAAAACCGTGACTCTGCCGTCGAAGAGAGTCTCGAAAAAAAAAAAAGGGAGGAGGAAAAAGGAATAATGAGAGTACAATCCTTGGGAACTCCAGTACACGGCGTGCATCAGTATTCTTAACTCTCACCCATTCGACGCAAACACTTCTTTGCCTTCACAGAGGAGGTCAGATCGTAAGACTTTTGAACGATGGGAGAAGTCTCTGATCGCAGGGGCAACGCAAGCAATTCTTAAAAAACCGTGGGAAGCGGCTGATGAAAAGGAAAAGAAGAGAAGGTCGTGCCCTCACTCACCACCATGAAAGGGGGGAGAGGGAAGGAAGGGTTGAAAAGGGAATCCAATTCTGCGCCGAAAAAACCGACAACAATAACGGCGACGGGAAAAAATTCGCTCAAATGTGGGACAAACTTCGTACGGGGAGTGTCTCCGAACCTGTGTCAAGGGGGGAGAAGGTGAGAGTCTACCGACTGCCAGGAAGGAACAGGCGGGAAAGGTAATGGGCCGAAGACATGGGCCCATTGGTTTGGGTAGGTCACGCTGCCCTCTCAACGATGTGTGTTTTCACCTATAAAAAAAAAGGGAATCAGGGGGAAAAGGGAGGATAGAAACACTCGCCTGAGCGCCGCAAAGGAAGAAGGGAAGAGGGCACGTAAGACACATGAGGAAAATCCTCTAAAGCAAAAGACAACGCTCGAAAGCTCCCACTCCCTTTTAAAAAAAAAAGACGGAAAGGATGACATTTCAATTGGGAGAAGGGACTAAAGAACTGGATGACGTAGCCGAATAAAATCCAACATCAACTATTCCGTTCGAAAAAAACTACCTGGTCCTGGCGATTGCTTGCAATCTGGAATGAGATAATCTTCAGGGTGGAGGAGGGAACGAAAGCAAAGGGAATCCAGTTCCTGGGAGGGGCAGAAGAGGGAATCAAGAAACTCACAAACGAGAGCATTTCACAAGGAACGGAATTCACCAAGGGGAATCAAAACTGGACTCTAACTCACGAGTAAAGGAGGGCTGGGCGAAAATGGTATTCCACAAAAAGGAAGGAGAAGGGAAAGGATTGAAGGGAGGGCGTGGGCGCGATGGAGGGGAAGTAGTGAAAGGAGATTCAAAACAGAACTCGATTGAAAAGCAGTCTTACAGGGCGCGCAAGGAAAAACGAGTTCCTTAATCTGTTGGATGCTACGCGAGGAAGTTGGGAAAGTGGAGTACCAGAGAGAGTGTGCACTGATAAAATTGGAGACGGGAGAAAAAGGACCCTCCCTTACAAATGGTCAAGAAGCTAAAAACGCTGTCTGGAGACCTGCGGACATTTAAGGGACGGAAAGAAGGACGGGAAAAACTTTATTCACAACCGGGGAAAACTAGGAAAGAGGTCGGTTGAGCGGGTTATTAACGACTCAAACACCGGAACATCCACATTGGGGAACCGGCCCGGGATTGGGAACAACAGCAGCCTCCTGGAGGAGAAATAAGGGAGTCGAGAGCCAAAGGATAACCACTCCGTGGTACAAGGAAAAGAACTACGTAAGCACCAGAACGCATCCAAGCAACTAAACGTTCATGGGCGAGAAGTGTGTCCAAGAGGTTAGCAAAAATTTTCGATCACCTGTGAAAGACAAAACATACCTCGCAAGGGGGGGGGGACAGGGGACAGCACGGAAAACGTGGCAGGTGAAAAGTAGGGGGGGAGGGAGAGGTCGCCTAAACGATGTGCGAAAAAATTTTCTTTGAAACAGGCAGAGGCCAGAAAACGCGTACATCCCCTTTGGGTGGGACCGAACCCAGCTCAACGTCGCGGGAAAAGTTGGGGGGAGAGCCAAATGAGGAGTCCATCTGCGAAGCGCATTCGGAGCGAAAAAAAAAAAGAAAAAAAAGAGCTAAGCACCAGCGGCTACATTGGGAGATCGAAAAAGATTTTCCGTTAACAAAAGGGTTCAAAAAAACAGAGTGCACCAGCCACAGTG
>Ga0179591_1401661_pt1 | contig 13408 bp, 10 predicted proteins | sample CZOMad2_1_08_16f_FD_182891 | JGI IMG/M metagenome (GOLD analysis project Ga0179591, IMG submission 182891) | Vadose zone soil fungal communities from Angelo Coast Range Reserve, California, USA - CZOMad2_1_08_16fungal (PacBio error correction) | ecosystem: Environmental > Terrestrial > Soil >...
GGCAAAATACATTATATTCAGGGGATGAAAGTGATCTGAATAAACTTCGGGGATAACCCAATTTCACCGTTATCCCCTAAGTGCGGAAAGCTTCCCTTAGTTTTATCGTGGAGAGGCTTATGGGGACTGAGGATAGGGTGGGCCCTCAACTTGATGCGTCGAATACCGAGATAGGAAGGCCCCTTGGGCATGGGTTCCATTTCAATACATTAAAACGTCAGAGATCTGGGGGAAAGCCCTCAACTTAAAAAAAATTCAATCTGGAGATTCAGGAGGAAAAGATCTTCCACACAGAGGTTTAGCAGGCCCGGGCTGAAAGGGGCCCTCTCCTCTGGGAGGGAATTCGACTGTTAAAAGAGGGTTCGAAGAAGTCGAAAAACGAGGCAAACTGAGCTCGAGAGGGGTATCGCCGGCCTAAGACGATAGGGTCCAAACGGAACTCTCGTCAGTCGCCCAGTTGAAGGAAGACAAGACCCCCCCGCCACGCCCCCAAACTACCGGCACCAAAAAAAGTTAGGGAAAAGAACCAAGAAGAGGGAAGGAGTCAAATGTTCACCCCGAATGTACTCACAAAGGACCGGAATTAATCTAAGAAAGGGGGTTACCGTAACCCCCATCATAATTCACCGGGACAGGGGCGCCCCGAAGTGACACGCACTCGGATGCCTGCTCGAACTCCCATGCGGAAGACCGGAGGTCCGAGACTTTCAACGTGGGGGGTGGCTTAGGGGGGAAGATAGAATCCGCCGCAAACGAAGTAAATTGCCTGAGAAAAATGGGAGCCCACAAACACAATGGTAGAAAATATTGACCAGAAAACGGGATAACAAAACGGGGGGGGTTGAACCCCCCACGCCACTACTAAAAAGCACCATCATGAAGTGGGAGGCCAAAGGGAGGAAGGGGGGGGAGAACTGAATAGGGGGCTGCAAAAGGGGAAAAACAACACCCCTATTCTGATCAAATCTCTCGGGACGAAAAGGAATTGCCGTGGAACAGTCCGGCTGGGTTCCAAGGGATTGACTCGGTTGCAAGGTCCCGCGGAAGTGCATGGTGTAGGGTCCGTTTCCGGACTTGTCCTCTCCTTCTACGTGTCGTCGTGGGCCACGTCCTTTCATGTGGGGTCCGTTGTGCGGGAGAAAGCTGCACCCAAAAACAAAAAGGGGAAAGGCGTCCGGGCGATGGGGCTGGGGGGCTACTGTGAAAGGGGGGACGGGGGGGGGGGGGGTACCGCCACGGATGAGGACCAGGAAAAAGGGAAGCGGGTAAGATCTGTGGACCTACTAATGTTGGACCAGTATGCGGAGTTGGCGGGTGTGCAGCCTTACGGTAATGGGGGGGGAAGTTCGCTAGTCATGTTCCCCCTATGGAGTACACCAGGCACGGGAGGGGGCTGGGACCAACGGGTTTACGATGTATTGAGTCCCTGAGAGAAAATCGTGGTGTCGGCGAGAGGCTGCCTGGGGTCTTGGACATCGGAGCCCGCTAACTGATGGGCAACGCTCTGTCCACACTAGGGCTTGAGGCACAGGCTACCAGGCAACAGAGAAATGCTGGAAATAGAGTCGCTGCCAAGAATGAGAGGGGGGCCCACAGCAATTACTCGAGCATCTGCTTCAGGGAGGGTCCTGCCGCGTAGTACCGGTGCGGTTTGAACATCAAGGGAGAGTGCACAATCTCCGCCTGAGCAGGTCTCCGGGGGGACAAAGCGTGCCATACCCGGGGGAGGGGTCCCGGGTCGGAGTTCCGTTCGGCGGGCGGAGCGGTATTCGGATCGGTTGGCCATGGCGTGGCTTCGGAAGTATAGTAACCGACGTCGCACGGTTCTCGTCCAACCTCAGACTGAAGGAAGTTGGTGGGGTAGACTGCTCATACGCTACGTCCGAGCCTTGTTAAGGGTCCGTGTTCCGGTGGGCGTTGGGGTCCGTGGGGGTGCGATAACCCGCAGAGTCTCGTGGCACTGTGGTGGGTGGGGGATAAGGGGTGCGTATGGCATCATTTGTCGGGCGCTTCGTCTCTTCTGCGAGGTGTAGGGCCTAAGGGGCAGAGACTTTGCCACACGTGTTTCTATCAGGGTTTCTGGTGGCGTGTGGTAGGTGTTTAACCTGTGAAAGGGACATCTTTAAAAAAAGTGCGCGGTCCGGCTTCCAGGGTCAGCAAAAAAAACAACAGGGGGAAGAAAGAGGGGTCACAGAGGGCTCCCAATAGGAACGCACACAGGTCCGGTGGTAGGAGCCCCGGTCCGTCCCACTTCCAAGTCGAAAAGGAGCAAGAGGGTAAGGGGCTTAAGATCTCGTCGTGATAACCTTGGTTCCTCGAACGGAAAGGGAGAACACTCCGCTCTTATCACACCTGAGGACGCTCGTCGGAAGCTCCTGAAGGTGGTCTGTAGAATAATGGAAAAACTCACCAGGACTTCATCTGGGAGAAAGGAACCCAACCAAAGAATCCCGAAGGGGGCCGATCACCGAGAAATCAGTACGGGAAGGCTTCGGAAAGGCTACCAATGTCCTTAAATGTACTGACAACTTGGGGAAAAGATAGGAAAGGGCAACGTATGGGGACATGGGGGGTCAGGCTTTCACAGTTTATCTAACATTCTCTTTCAAGAAAAACCTTCAAGTAGAACTGGCTGCACTACTTGTACCCTTCAGGTACCACTGGAGAATGGCCTGGGTGACGCAGAATGGAAAAGGGGGGGCGCGCAGCGCATCCTGAAAAAAGAGTCCTAAAAGGGTCCATTTATCCTCGTCGTACACCGAGCCGAGGGAGAAACAGGGAAAAGGGGGGGGCCAAATGGTCAAGCTGGTGACACGACTCCCATCCCGAACTGGACTTTCAGAGGGGGGGAGACCCAGTTGGACTGTAAAAAAAAGGAGGAACTGGCAACGGGGAAATTGCCTAAGCGTAGACCGCAGAGACTTATCAAAGACAACAACGAAGATTAAGTCCGTCGAAATGGAGGGAAAAAGAATAAAACCACCAGAAGGCCCAGGCTTCCTTCCTCTCAGTTTTCCATCAGAAGAACTCCCAGTGATAAGGAAAGCTAACGAAATGAAGAACATAGAAAGAAGAATTTTCAACCCGCCATCTATACACAAGGAGCTGGAGGAGAACCAGGAGTACATGTATAACCCAAACTGCAATCCGTTCTCGTGTCACCCCCAAACAGTTCCTCAAAAAGTGGCCCCATACGAAGGAGGGGGAAGGAAAATTCGTGGAAGGTGCTTTTATTTGACTAAAAACCTCCTACACGGAACTGGGGGGAAACCGGGGACAAGGGGTCGCCTTGGGGCTGTAGCGTGAGGGGCTAAAAACGTAATTCCGGAGACGGAAGACGAAGGGAGCTTCCACCGAACATCCTGACGGTCTCCTTCTGAACTGAGGAAGGGAGAGAAGGGAAATAAATCACCAAAAGACGTGGGGGGTTTTAAATGATTATCGGTTTCCGAGCATTAAAGCTCAAGCTTGAGTTGCGATTAAGGTAGGGGTCTTTCCTAAGGACTTTGGTAGTGCCAGGGAACGGGGGGGGGTCGGGAGAGCGGGGGGGGGGGCTCTCATTGGTGTTAAAGACTACGAATGAATTATTGCGGGGTGGGTTTTCTCTGTTCTGGAAGACCATGGCGCGGAATCCCTGGGTTAAGGGGGATGGCTCTTGGCTGCTGTTGTCTACGGGGGGGAAGATCCTTTGTGGGGTTAAGCCTTGTGGAAGCCTGGGGGGCCTCCGAAGGGGAAAGAACCATTTGGGAGGTCGCTTAGAGTCTCAGCAAGGGAAAAATGGGGGCGCGCCTTTTCTTAAGTGTTAGAAGTCCGAACCCACAGTGGAGTGTTTAAGGGGGCGTCTATTCGGGCACCTTTTCAGGCATACCGAGTGCTAGGGGGCTAGCAGACTCGGGATCGGCCGGCGAGATGAAAGGTGGTTCTAACAAGGAGGGGCCCTGGAGCCTAGAAGAGAGGAAGGCTTAAGAAAACTGCCAGATCAGATCGATCTGATATCTGAAGAGTGAAGGATGAAGGGGAAGTGGGCCTTCAGCTTGACAAGGGGGGACATTCCTGAGAGGGGCAGGCAGGAATGATTGGTGGGGCCCTACCCTAAAAGTCAAGGGCATGTGGAATTCGGAAGCTCTGAGGCGAAACGTTGCGTCACAACCATTTCATTTGTCCTCCCAGTGAATTTATGTCCCAACCTTTCAGTAAAAACTAACCCATGCCGGCGTGACATCGGAGAGGAAAACACATGGGGGGAAAAGATGCGAAGACAAAAAACACGGGGTCTATACTGCGAGGCAAAGGAAAGTTCTAGTAAAAAGGCTGGGGAAGGGAAGTTTCTCATACCATGGGGTTTAATGGGTCGCGGGCCGAAAAAAAGGACGTGGTGCTGGGGGAGTTTTGAAAGTTGAGAAGACATCTTCCATTATTTGAGATCGGATGGTTCGGACCGCACTCCGCAAGCGTCCTCAACCGATCAAGTCCCGTGGAGAACGGGGAAGTCAGATCCGGGCTAGAGTTACCCGTGCGAGGTTACTGCAACAACCACACCTAGGAATAGGGGGATGCTCTCCTGCGGAAGACTTGGTAGCTAAGCCGCAGGGGGGGGGGGGAAAAAAAAATCGGCGATCACCCGATTTTCGACAACCAGGGGGGGGGAAGAGGCCGAATACTTTTGGGCGGATAAACTCAGGAGAACCTCTCACCAATACACCGGACTGGGGCTCTCTTAACTAAACCGCGGCACCAAACATACTCCATCATAGAAAGTTGTCACTTACTAACCTCGCTAAAAAAGGAAAGAAAAAAAGAAAACCCCGAACGTCGAAAACGGACCGGATGAGTCAGTTAGTGAACGTAATTGAAAAGGATCGCGAGGAAGGACAACTAAGTGGTCTGTCATCGGTTAGCCTGGGAATGCAGCTACGAATCCACTTCCCCAGGTGTGAGGGGGGCAGAGGAGGCCCTGCTAGAAGGGAAAGAAAGGGGGCACGCCGCCTTACGAAGCCGCATCTCATCCCGCTCCTGGGAAAAAAAAGTACATTTGCATCCGGACCGGACTAGAGGAAAAAAAGGCGTAGAAATACTGTGCAAAACCCTGGACCTCTTGAAGCCTCTTGTACTCGGCAAGGCATGCCGAATTCAGGACAGGGGGAATGGACTGATGTTGCTACTCTGCTTCCGTCATCACTTATACTGATACAGACGTGAAAAGCGGAGCGGGGAAAGGGCGAAAAGGAATAAAGACGCGTCAAAAATGGGGGGAGCTCTTATGGCTCCCACAGCGGTGGGGGGGGTCTGAAGAAAAAAGCCCTTGAGAATCAAAACAGAAACCTGGGCACGTCACCTGAAAGTGCCTAACGCCAAGGACATCCATCTGGAGTTCACGAAGGGGAAAGGGGGACACGGAGAACGCCGACGGGGGGAGAGATACCCAACTCTCCCCTTGAAGGTCACAAAAAAAAAAGACCTCACAGTGAGGACCCAATCAGAAACGAAAGCAGGTCTCGGGAGGTGTTGGGGGGGGCATCAGGGATCCGCGCCGTAAAACTAGCTGGCCTTACCGGGGGACTGGGCAACAAGACCAATTTCACGGGAGGTCCAGGAAAAAAGAAAAAGGAAAAAAGAAGAAAATTACGCACGCACCAGAAGAGGCCAGGGAACTGAAAAAAAACTTCCACCGAGCACCATTAGATTCGAATTTCCTTATCGTCCAGGTCTGGACAACAAAGGGGAAAAGATAGACGAATTAGCCTCTCCGTCACGCCTGAGGAAGGATTTCTAAAAGGTTTCCCAAAGGGGGTTTTTTTAGGGCAGGGCGTGACGGCGACGTGTCTATCGGGGGGGGGAATCTTCCAGGGGGATTTGAGAGGAGAAAGAGGAACAGAAAAAAAGTAAGCGTGCTGGGGACATCTAAGGTTCTATTTTGCCGGCTTGCGTCAAATGGAAAAGGGGAAAGGTGACTAGGTGGTCTCCATTGATCAGGGGTGTGCCTCACGGCCGGTAGGTGAGAAGGACGGGGTGTAAAAAAACACAAAATGTTTTCTTTCCTTTGATGCATAAGGACTGTGAAGTGGGGGGGGAAAAAGCTATGAAAGGAGGAATTGAGGAAAGCAAATGAGCTTCGAGGTTGCGAAATCCCGTCAGAGTGCCAGGAAAGGAAAGGGTGGAGGGGAAAGGACGTGTCTTCTGGGGAGCTATCTAAAACTCTGAAAAACTTCGAGATGGGAAGAAAAAATTGGCACAACCGCTCACTTTCGTCTGAGTCCTGCGAAGAGGGAAAAGGTTGGGGAGAGGGGCGAAAACTTGCCGCAAAACATATTGGGACATCTGGGGAAGGGTCCGCGTGTAAGTACCGAGGGGTCCTGGCCGGAAGAGAGAGGAAATGTGGGGGCCCTGTTCAAAAAAATAATTCCCCAGGACCTAGCGGTGGGGCTCCCATGCTTTGCGGGTGGGGATTGAAAGGAGTGGGGAGAAAGAGCCATGGAAAGTGCTTCATAAATAGCTGATCCCTGGGTTGAAGAATGAAAATCCAACAAAAGGGGGTTACCCGACTCCGGAAGAAAGCCTCCAAGGAAAGTTACGTGTAACGGGGTAAGGGGGACGAAAGGGTCAGGTGAGAATCATTTGGTGCTCGCCGGTGACCTTGGAAGACACCAGTGGGGGGGGGGGGCGGGGGGTTAACTGTGGAACCAGCTTGCCAGTCAGTTCGAGGGGACTTGAAGTTGAGACAAGGGAAAGATGGACACGCAAGATTTCGTCAACATCTATGGATGCTCCTTTCGGGACCGGGTGATAAAGGAGGGAGAAGAGGAACAAACTCGTCCGATCTATCTGTCAAAAAACAACGGGTAAAAATCCAGAGGAGGGGCGTACATAAAAAAAAGACACGGCTTTGAAAAGCCTAAGAGGACAAACTACCGGGGACCTCAGTAGTTTTCAAGAAAAAGCCAAAGGGGGTGGCTTGGAGGAGTGGCAGGACCGAACACCACGTACTGTCTGTGAACACCGGGTAGCGACTCCATCATCAAAAGTGGCCTTACAGGGAGGAGGACTATTCTCCATGCAACAAAAACGGGGACGAAGAAACTTTGGAGTTACAGTAGAACTTCGGAGGGGTGGATCTCCGTGAAGTACCCCGGAAGTAAAAAATGTGTGGCCGTAAGATTTCAGGGGGGGATCTCATAAGAAGGTCGCTTCTGACAAATGCTTCTTTCTTGGGCAAGGGCCTGGCCCGAAATGTATGAGAAGGGAAAAGAAAGGGGGGAAGCCCCTTCTTCTTCGAATTCGCATGCTCAGGAGCTCCTGGGTAGATTGCGAAAAAAGAAGGGCCGGCAATGGGCAGGGACTTCCTACCTATGGTAATCGACGGGTGGAGGTCAGTGAAGGGCCTCTGAAGACCGAAAATGTTAAGGTTCATAAGTAATCGAGTATAGGATGTACAGCCGTCGTCCGGCTAGCCTTTGGGAACTCTAATATCTGGGTCGACAAGATCAGTAAAAGTCGAACTCTATCGCGTCCTCCACCCGTCAGACCGATTTCTACAAACTCTCACACGCTCGAGAAAGTCGAAAAAAACGGAACGCCTAGCCGCTGACGCAATTCCTTGCAGCGCTACCGTAGAGAAAAAGAACATTAGGGAGCAAAGTCACAGGGACTCATTATGCCTTAAGAAAACCACCATCTTAAACGTGCTCTGTTCACCCCCAAATCCTCACCAATATAAACAAAAACCCCCGAAAGGAGCCAAGGGACCAGGCGGGAAGGTCCATCAGCGAGAACTCCTAACAGGAACCCTTACCGAAGGGACCCCTCTGTAGTTCTTCGTGCTTCAACCCGTCGGCAGGGGAAAACCCGCGAAACTAAAAAGACTCGAATACTGCTCGTCCCCGGCGAAGGGGCTCATGATACGCAGAGAAAAAACAAAAAAAGGGGGGATAGAGAGGGGTTCAACGACATTCTCTTTTAAAAGGGTAAGGGGCGAAAGTGGGGGGTGGGGGGGGGGATCTACTGTTTTTGTTGGGGGAAAAAAAATTTGCCGAAAGACGTCGGGAAGTCTATCGGGGCAGACAATTTCAAGGGGGAGAGGAGTAAAAAAGAAACGGGGAGGAGGGTTGACCTAACACAGCCTCCACGACTTTTACCGCTTTTAGGGGAGTTTGCTTCATTGACTGGGGACTGGGAGCGGAAAAAGAGGGGTGTATAAGAGCAAATTTGGCTCTTTACTATTCCTTGTTTGGGGCGGACTAGGGCCGTGCGAAGGCAGCCTTACCGGTTACGTGTGTGAAAAAAAAGGGGGTCTTTATTAGATTGGTCTACAACGGGGAGAGGGGGAGGAACGGGAAAGTTACGGTTTGGTGAGAAAAAGAAAAAGAGTATTTTGATGCCAGGCCGGGAGTGGGGGTATGGAATGGATAGGGAGGTCTATCCTGGAGACCGATAATTGTCCGAAGGTAGGACCAAGAGAAGCGCACAGGGGAGGACATGAGATGCTGACAAGGGAATTCTGTCTTTGAAATGAGAAGTCGGACAGTTGGGTTTAGCACCAGGGGGAGAAAAGAAAAAAGGGGAGAAGGGGCCAATAACGACTTTTTCCTCCTGGAGGAGGACATGGTTTAATTCTAGGGGGAGATCAAGACCTCCCACGGCCCGCCAGGATGGGGGTCGGATTTTCCACAGGCTCCAATATAAGGTGGCAAGCAGTACCCTCTTGAAGAGAATAGTGATCAAAGAAAAAGGGGGGGACCGGTGTCCACAAATCGTTTTTCTGACGCTGAGTGGGAAACAAAAGAAAAGACGTAACATGTTACGTCCGTCAAAACTTTCCAGATTTGGGGGAGGAAATGGTGAAACGCTCTAGATATACTTCCACGTGTTTGTATGAGGGGTGATCAGGAGAAATCGGAGGGCACTTGAGAATTTCTTAGTACCAGTCTAAAAGAAACACTCCAGATGGCCGGAAGGGGGCGCGCATCATGGGGAGGGGGGCCGAAATTCTTTCCGGACACTACGGTCAAAAGCGACTAGGGGGAGGGAAGAATTAGTAGAGAAATAGTACGTGAGAGAGGCCTTTTGGCCTAACGAACTGCGCAAGAACTCGGGGCGAAATAAAGTAATGGGGAAACAACCGTCGGTTTCTTCCGCCATCTGGGTTGGGAAGATGCAAAAAAGAGCTGGCTATACAAACCAAGGAAACACCGACTGTACCATCAAAAAAAGTGGGATTGCTCGGCTCTAGGAGAAAGCAAGGGGGAAACACTGAGAGGTAGACAGCTGAACTGCAAAGGTCCCTTAACATGAAGGCAATGAAACATGGGGTAAGAGGGGAAACGACATTAAACACGTGGAGCTACAATTATGTCTACTTCACAGAAGTACTGGCTGGTCATGGGACCCGAGGTTAAACTTGGAGCCCCGTTACCGGGATGGGCGCGCATCCTTCTCCTTGGGGCCTTTTCTTCCGCAAGGACACCATGGAAAGACAGATGTATCCGCGGATTGGGGGAAAACTTTCAAGCTTGACAATTCTACTTACAAAAACTCGGCCAGCCCTAAAGCAGAAAGCAGAAGTTCTTGAGTGGCCCAAAAAATCTTCGTTCAGAAGTCTACGTCTAGAGTGAAAGAGGGGAAATCATCAAAAAGAAGAAGACAGTCCTGCAACATTGTAGGCCTTAGTCCGTCAACCCACAAACTTCATCTGGTAAGGGAAGGGGGGTCCAACCCGTATCAGACAACCCACCGTCCCCAAAAAAGTAAATGCCAGAAGCCAGGGACTTAACCGAAAGCCTCCAAGCCGTAGGAGAAAGCACCAATTGTCGGACCTAAACAACTTCCCTGGCGAGTCACCCCCAAAAAACAACAATTATCCCGCGTGGAATCACACACCACCCTGAGAAAGGAAGGGGGAGGTCAGGAACTAATCAAGGGCACTCAAATTACGCCTGAACAAGGCACAAGAGGGAGGTCCCGCCTGTATGGTCCCGAAGAAAGGGGGGGACTAAAAAAGGGGAAAATTCTGCACCCAGAAAGGAAGAAAGACCCATAAAGAGCCCTTCCCCATAAGTGGGAAGCCCTATGCAGAGAATCTCACCAACGACCAACAAGATAGGGAGAGAGAGGCAACATTAAGGGGAGCCGAAAGAGATTGGGGGATTATCCGGGGTGAGCCTACGGGTTTAAATTTCAGGGTCCGGGGAGCTACTGAAGATGGCTGGGGGGGGGGAAGATGAAAGGGCGGGGGTGCCAGTGCCGAGATGCGGAAAGAAAAAGGCCACTACGTTGACAGGGCTTCTTGGCGGGGGGGAGGAATGGTGCTGTAGGGGGGGTTAGAATGGGGAAACAAAAAGGACAGATGGGGCTATGCATCCTTTGGGTTCGCGGTCCTAGTTTAGCGAATCAGAAAAAAAAAGGGGGGGGGGGGGGGTGAAAAAGCGTCATTGTCCTTTGATCGGGCTGGGGGGAAAAAGGGGGGAAAGCGTATGTGTTCTCGAGGGGCATAAAATCGTGGTTGTGGGAGCTCGAATGGGAAGGCAGGTGAGAGTGTGGCGTATATCATAGGAACAGTGGGAATAGGATTTGAAGAGGGCCAGGAAACAGTGGGTCGGGCACTTTCTAGGTCCAATGCAGGTCAGAATGAGCTGGGGATCCATGCAGAATTCAAAAGGGAAATCCGTTTTAGGAGCCTGGGGCGGGGGTCGGGGACTTAACAGGGAGACAGTTCGAGAAAAATCTTTTCAGACTTGTTCGCGACGAGGAAGAGGGTCAAACACGTTCCATGAACTTCGCGCTGATACAAAGAAAGGGTAAGGTTGCGTGTTTCGCCCTGTAGTTCCCCCCCGGTTGGGATGCGCTGGGCCCAGACGGTCCCTACCGCCACTCCTTGCAGGCCTAGCGATTCCATCCTCCTCCATTCGGGGGGGCCAACAGATTGCGCGCGGCACAACATCGCATTGTCGGCGAAAAAGAGAGCAAGCTTGGAAGAGTAGGTGGAATCCGGTCTGAGTCGACGGTTTCGGTGGAAGTGGATCGGTTAGGCCGGTCCATACCGTAGGCAGGTTGTTCTTCGGTTTTCCCCAAATGGGGTGTACGGACTGGAGAAAAGTGAGGCGACAATAAGTTAAAAACCCCAGAAGAGCCTTGCGGCCATCCAAAAGCCGAAAAGGGTGAGGCGACATGTCCTTTTCGCCGCTCGGTCCCTAGTATAGGGAAGACGAACGCCGTCCTCATGGGTTCTCCTCGAAAACAATTGTAAATAAATATGAGGGTCGTGATTGAACGACGTTTGCCTCAGCTGAAAGTCTTTAAGGCTCAATAACACCCGGGGGAAAGAGGGTTAGGGGGGGGCCCTCTCGTGTTGTTGGGAGTGAGGGCTGTTAGGGTTTGGGGCGAAGACTTCATCAGACCCGACCATCCCCAAAAAAACTGTGGAGGAAGCCCCAACACCGCGATGGGCCCATCAACTTTGGCTGGAGGGTCTCCCGAGAGATCAGGTCGTTCTAAGGGATCACGAAGGGGATTATCATTAAGTTACCTTACAGTCCTTCCTTATCTGAGGACAAGGCTGGGAGGTGCTCTCGGTTCAGTATTTGCGTCCACTGCCGGCAGGTCCTGGAAAAAGCCTTACGGGGGTCGTCACTACTTTTCTTCCCTGCTGGCCCCGGGACGTGAACGGGCTTTGGAGTCGAGTTCTGACGACACTCAAGAGTCCTGCCGGTAATTTCATCGTTACAGGACCCCGGGGACAGGCAGGAGAAAGCCCCGCCCCCAATGAAATGTTCAAACGGGATGCTAGTTCCAGGATCCAGGGATCCAGGTGGAATTTGAAGAAGGAGGCCGCGACTGCTCGTAAAAAGACGGGGAAAGGATCTTCTCCGGCCTCCGTCAGATTATCGGTCCTATTGCCATCCTTCTCAACAGCCAAAATCTCCGGCAGAGAAAAGTCTGAGAGGGGGGTTGAGGGAAAAACAATCTGTCCTCGAACGGGGAAATCCAATCTCCCAGGGTTCCACAGGAGGCCAGCGGGACAAGCCAACGGGTCCCGGCTGCCGAAGACAGAACATAAAGACTGTGTAACGAAGCAAAGACACAGGAACTGGCCCCCTGCCTATTGGAGACACCATCATAGGACCCGAATCGTTCACCGAACAAGGAGCACCATGAAAAGGAAGACGGAGGTAAAAAAGTCTGGGAACGGTCTGGGGTCAAAAGCTAACTCTGCCTGGAAAAGAAACTGCCGAACTGAAGGGACAGGACTAACAAAGAATCTCACCTCGGCCTCAACAGGGGAAGGCCATCTTCTTCCCGCAACACCCCCGCTAAGGGACCACTGAGGGACCAGGGGGCCGGGGGTCGAGGGGGTCTGAACTCTCACACAAGAGGAGAGAATGGAAAATAGATATTAGGTTGCCGAGGACCATTGAACCGGAATTAGAAGGGGTGAGAAAAAAGAAAGGGGGGGGCCGAAGCAAAAGGAGGGGTTAGTTCCTTGGGGTTAATCCGCGAACCCCGTATCAGGGGGAGGGTGGAAAAGATTAGGGGTCAGGCCATTAGGAGCGGGGGGAAACCAAAAAGTCCACTACGGTGGGGAAGCCGTCAAAGCTATTGGTGAGATAGGAAGGGAAGTTGGGGGGGGGGGGGGGGGGCCGCCTGTCCAGTTCCTTAAAGTTCTCCATGTACCATGGTTTATACGGGTCATCACCTCAAGGGTTGGGGAAGGAGAAAACTGGGACAAAGCCGAAAGATGAGTGAATTTCAGAAACTACGTTGACTGGGGACTCAGGTAGATGAGGGCACAACGGGATAAAGCGGTCCTAGGGGTTGGGGGGGACATCCTTCGGGGGGATTCGGCCGAGAAGGGTGGTGTACGATATAAGGGCCTCTCCTTGGGGGTAGAAGGACTAACCTTGACTTCATGGAAAAAAGTTCGCTGATCAAGAGAGGAAAAGGCTGGAGGGGAAGGCCTCACTGGCCCTGCCTAGGTCAGGGCCTGGTCGAGCAGCTTGAGGGCCAAGGACCTGGCCTCTGGACAGGGGGTAAAGAAGTCGGTGAAAAGAACCTCAAGAGAGGAAGGTGGTTACCCTTGAACTGAATGAAAGCTGCCGCCTCTCCTAAGGAATCTTCCCCCCGAAATTCAACGGGAACAAGAAAAGCCATAAGAAAGACTACCCTTAAAACCGGACTTGGAGCTCGTAAGAAAAAACCTTTTAAGGCAGATGAAAAAACAGAGGAGGGGGGGGAGGGGAAACCGGGAAAAAGGTCACAGACGTTCATTGGGCTGTAATGCCCGGTTTCACAGAGGGGAAAAAATACAGGTCTGAAGGACTTTAAGTCAGAGGTATGCAGAGCGGCCAACGGTGTCTTGAGGGTCGGGGTGGGGAAAAATGGAAGCCCAGCCAAGCAAGGGCCGTTGCGTGTAGGAGGA
>Ga0179591_1321430_pt1 | contig 13407 bp, 19 predicted proteins | sample CZOMad2_1_08_16f_FD_182891 | JGI IMG/M metagenome (GOLD analysis project Ga0179591, IMG submission 182891) | Vadose zone soil fungal communities from Angelo Coast Range Reserve, California, USA - CZOMad2_1_08_16fungal (PacBio error correction) | ecosystem: Environmental > Terrestrial > Soil >...
TCGTTCCCAACCCGCGGAGGCCGCCCAGCAGACGGGAAAAAAACAAAGAAGCATAGAATACTTGGGGGAGAGAGCTTCACATACGTGAAATCAGAACTCCAGCAGTTGTACCCACCCGAAACGAAAAAATCCGGGGAAGACCTCATCAGGAAACGGGATACAAAGTGATGAGGAGAAAGTTAGGGGTAGTGTGTTAAAAAAATAGAAAAAAAATTACTCGACAGGGGATGAACACAGGCCAGGGGAAAAAAGAAGCTCAAGACAATTCTTCAGAATGCCAAAGAAATCGGGGGGTCGAAATTTGGACTTTCGATGTAAACTATAGCCGGAGGCAGAAGTGTAGGCTTGCTACTCGGGCAAGAACCTTGCGCCTCTCCAACAAGACTGTGGAGGAAAACACCGCAATATCCCTAACCTCTAGCAGTGAAACAGAGGACTGGGGAATCAACGTGGATTGGGCAATCAACAAAGCGGACAGGCTTTGCACTCGGGCATAGAAAGAATCATGAGAATGATACTTAATTTAATAGGGTAGGAAGTAGGAGCAATAGGAGACGAAGAAAAAAAGGCACACCCTAATCATTAAGGGCAGGGGTCATGACAGGTATATGTCGCAAAGACCGAAAAATGGGGTGCAATGCTCAAGACAATCCAAAGGGCAAAGAATAATTAAAGGTCCTGACTTCAAGGCATAAATTACCTTGCCCAAGGAGGGAAAAAGGCAACGCCTGAGAAAACGTCTGGGCAAGGGGTACTCATCTAGTGGAAGATCACCGAGACCATGCTTAATTGACGGGCCGTGGGGGTGAAAGAGCAGCGAGAACAGCGTTATCATGAGCAAAGAAAGTAGATTGGGGGGGACTAAGATCATTGTAGTGAAGATATCCCCCCGACCGGTCTACAAAAGTTGTAAAGCTTCGGGGGAAGACATACCGGCAAACGAAGTTACTTCCCGCACCACTAAGTAGATAAGGACCGCCTATACAAACCTTCTGGCCAATCATCCCGGAAAGCGGACATATCTGGACATAATAATAACATCGGAAATTAGAACGATCTTTGAGTGAGCGGAAAAAATGCACAAAAAAAGAGGACACAGAGGTTTAAAAAAAAAAAAAAACTACAACCATCGCTTGTAAAATCCACCGTATGCCGGGAATAAAAGTAATCAGGAAAGTCGGCAGAAGACAAAAAAGATCCAAAGCAAGCTGCTTTTTTACAAAAAAACTGGAGGGGGTAGGGGTCAAACTCGGCTGTATTTAACATGGGAATGAGAGGGGGTCAACAGAAAGGGCCGGAGGGGAAAGGACGGGACGCCACCTGCGTACAGAAATTATTAACCGCTTCCTCACTGACCTATGAAAGAGTGTTTTGTAAAACTTTATGGTTGGGGAGAACGCACTTGCCTGAGAAAACGATAAGAACCACCTCTGGATAGGGCAACCTAGGCTCGAAGCGCGGAAATAAACTACCCGCGGCGAGAAAAAAATGAGAAGTGATGGGGGAGCCAAGATCACTTGAGAAATGTGGTCTGTGAAGGGACCCAAGAACACAAACAGAAAGGGAAGACCGATGATCGCACGAGCAGACAGCATCTTCCAGGTGACGACTTCAGTCGGGTACATGCAGGAAGGAAACAAACTTTCTATCATCTAGCTCAGGGGGGGAACCATAAAAGAACTAACGTAAAAACGAAATCACTGCGGGCTGTCAGTAAGGTGATTTTGCTCCAGATGAAGGGCATGAAAGCGGGAATTGCGACTGAATCGACCGGTTGCAGGGAACCGCTAGGTGGTGTGAACCTTAGGTCGGATCTTAGCCGGGAGGGACAGAGGTATAAGACAAAAAAACGTGTTGCAACACTTGCAAAAGCAGCTTCGTAGGCTTATAAGAAATCGGTCGTTAGAGGAAGGTAAAAAACGGAAGGTGGGGGGAAAGAAACGAGGCGTATGTATCAAGACTGAGGCAAGGAAAGGTCCAAGTAACGCGAGCATCAGGGGTGGGCAGGCCCGCTTAAAACAAGCCAGAGATGTGAGGTACTGTGAAAAGTTGCACTCGACAGCGCTGAGTGAAAATGGGAGGTGTTTTTAAAAACGCTCTCAGGGACAGCGTCAAAGTGAGGGAAAGTTGGGAAAAAAAAAGAAACCAGAGGGAGATCTTGTATAATCCCTTCGGGAAAAACGCGACACGCAACTGTCAGGAGGAGGTAGCAGAAGCGCGATAGAACTCAGAAATGGAAAGACATCATCCAATATTTACTCTAAAAAACAAAGGCTCGGGGGTGAATCGCTCCAACATAATCAGGGGTGATTTGGAAGTCATCAAATGGGGTTGAAGAAGAAGAGAGTGGAATCGAACAGCAAACACTGAAATGTCTATGGAGTGAGGGTGGTTTTTGTCACAAACGGAAAGCTTAAGATCGAACGACATAAGGGGGGGCAAAGTGGAAATCATCCTTAACGCGTTAGAACGAGAAGGGGAGAAAGAAAAGGCAAAATCCTGGATAGAAACGTCATGTGTATTAGTAGAGGCAATTAGTACTCAGACTATGGCAAAGCAATTAATAGATCTTAGGCGCGCGCTCCCAAGGTCTACAACTTCGCAATTACAAGGGATAAAAAGAACGACTAAAGTCATTTCTTCTTAAAGAAAGGGAAAGGACTGATCGATGCTCGAACGGCAGAAACAGGGAGTGACATAAGAGGGTACCAGGGGGAGGGGACGCAATTCTAGACACTTCGAACTGGGGATTTAGGGAAGCAAAGCTCGGTGAATACCTTAATCGTAAGACCGGGCAGGGCTTACAGAAATCAAAAAGGGGAGGAAGTCGGAAGTACAGAAAATCCTGGTCAACCCGCAACAGATCGGGGCACTCGGGCGGGGTCTTCGTGTGCGACTAAAAAAAAATGACAGGGGAAAATAAAAAAAGAAGAGGGGGGGGTTGGGCCCCTCTAACCGGAGTCGTGTTAGAGGAGCGTAAGGAACGGGATGACAAAACCAAGACCGAACAGATACGGCCTCAAAAATCCCACCATGGTCGCCACAGGGCCAAAGGTGTCCTAGTAAAAAGATTGGAAGAAGAGCGTAACAAAAACGCAACGCGGGGGGGGAGGAAAGACCATTTTGGCGAAAGGAAAAAAAAACTGTAATCGCAAGCGCGAAAAGACGAAAAAAAGGACATAGAGGAGCACCACAATCGTTAAGCAGCGTAGACAGGGGCCTGTGGGGGAGGAGGGACCGTGTACCATGAAAAGGGAGCCGAAAACTGAGAAAGGGGCAGGTAATCAAAACAGATCGACGGCCAAAAAATGACCAAATGGGGACAGGCTTACTTCTCGGGTGGGGAGTATGAGAAGATATAAATGCAAAAAAAAAATGGGAAGGGATTGATGCATGAGATATTCCGGCATATCACCCGCCGCCGTTCAGGAGCTTTACACGGTTGTCAGGGGTCTTCTACGGGATGAAGAGTTCACTGAGATAATACTACAGGGTTGGAAGGAAAACTACGAAACGGGTATGATGGAGAAGTAAACGAGTTGAGGTCTGTTCAGATTCCATGTTTTGCTGGATTGGGAATATCATCTAAGGGTTGAAGTAGTCTACACCGTGTACGGTCGAGACCAGGAACATTGGGGAGGTTGGTAACTACAGGACGGAGTAAGGAGAATTTCCGGACGGTGGAAAAAAAAAAAGGGTGGCCGGGTTCTTGGGGGTAGATTGAAGGGGGGCTGTGGGAATCTCGAGGGTTTTTTCTGTCAAGAACGACCGAAAAAAAATTCTGTGGGATGGGGGACTACGGCTTCGATTTGCACTAAAGGAGTTCCGTGATTACTCGTGTAGTGGGCAGGGTCCGGTAGAAGATCAAAAACTGGGTGGGACAAATCCTGTTCTGTTGACCAAGAAAGAGGGACCGGGACATTCGAAGGAACGGGTCATATTTGTAGTCTGGACGACCTGGGGGTCAAAGGGAAACTGGTTTGGAACCTAGCGTTCCTAAATAACAGGGCGAAGGAGAATATGAAAGAGGAAGGGGTGGAACTTGAGAAAGTCCTAATTTAAAAGTCTATAGGGATAGCAAGGAAAATCTGTCGGCGAGACAAATCCTGCGCAACAATTGGAGGTTGAAAAAGGTTTATCCAAGGGAATTGGAAGTTGGATCTGTATCTTCGGAAGCCCACAGGTTACTGCTTTCAGAGGAGGGCCGAAAGCTTATAGAACAAGATACGTATTTAAGGACGTGAATGAATTTCGCGGTCTATTAAGAACAAACTATTTTCTATTAGAAAAGTTCGCTGGCGGTAGAGAAGAGGGGGAGGCTCACCGCGACCGACCGCAGAAGGGTGAGTGAACTTGTAGCGATATAAACATGATCTGGAAACAAGTTTCTGAATCTGAAGACAATAAGAATGATTTTGTGATCAGGATAACCCCGAGAAGTTGGGGGGGGGGATGACGCGAGAAGAGGGATATGGAAGGACTTCTTCTGCAGCGCCTGAATTAAAAAAGAAGTCCCCGCCATTGGAGGGTCGCGTGACCAACGAAGCTTACCAAAGATCAGCCGGGGGGGGGGGGGGTTTGATTGCAGGAAAAAAAAAATTTGTCGAAGGACCATAGAGAGGGGGGGTTAAAAATAACAGACTATGGGGAAGAAGCGGAAAGGTTCGACATAGGGCGCCGGAAAGGGAGCAACAGAGGCCTGGGGTGGTGTCAACGGGCCAGACTTTGATCAAAAGGAGTGGGAAACGGAACGGTGGCGAAAGTATGGAATACGCGTGGAGTTCCCCAAGTCAGTCGGGGGGAGAACGAAGTATATTTCTGAGACCGATATATGAGAGAAAATCTAAGCTGTCTAGTGTGAAAATTATGAAAAGGACTTTGGGAGAGAAAAATGAAGAAAAGGAAAACAAAGACACATAAGGGGGCACCAAACACTGAAATGGGGGGGTCGATTGAAGCGCTCATAAAGAAATGGGAGCTTTTTAAACCGGGGAGCGATCATTTACAAGGCGAAAATAGACCGTAAAGGAAAGCCAACGAAGGGGGGGAGGCGTGATTGGATTGGATCTGATTGTGTTCACCGCCCGTAAATGGCTGGCAAGTTAGGCGAAAAAAACCCGGTCCGGCACTCAGGAAACTGGGGGAAGATGAATGACGAGACGGCATAGCATGGGCGGACGTAGGGTCGATCCTCAGGAAGAAGGGATTGGGGGGAGGGAGAAATCGGAAAGGTAGAAAATCTGAGAGGGGCGTAACGAAAGGAGGAGGGGCGGGAAAGTTATTGGATCCTTCAAGCGTCAGATAGAAGGGGGTAAATCAACGAAAAGGTGGGGGTAGAAGACAAGGAAAAAAAGACCATTGGAGGGAAGTCCCACCATAATTCTCAAATAATACAGTGAGCCTGAAAAGGGGAGAGCTCCGGGGGTTGGACATTCTCGGGTGATTGGGCGTCCCGGATTGTATGGAACAAGAGCAAGGGGTGGAAAGATTTTGCAAAATCTAATTCATGGGCAAGAAGAAAACTGGAAAGAAAACGACCATTGGTGTACCACTAACGCCTGGTTTCTGCTGTCGGCGGAAAGGGATGACTGAGAGTGCCGACGAGGAGAAGATAAAAAAAGGGGGGGGGAACCAGAGAGGGAGGGGTCACGGGTCTGATTCCTTTGCAATTGGGAAAAAAGAACACGAGGTTTGCTGAGGATGAATGGGAATATGGACTGTCGGGGGACCGAGAAGGCTAGAGGTCGGGAACTTCAACTGCCGGTGGAAGGGAGAGATCCGATCGACCTAAGTCGCGTGGGGAGTACCTACGGTGACGCAATCTTCAGGCTCAAAAGATGTTTGGTTGTTGACATAGCTGCTGCCACCTTACTAAGTCTGAAAGCACAATCCCCCCCAGATGGGGAGAATGAGAAAAGGATGAAAGGGAGAGAGTCGGCCATGGGGGACACACGGAAGACAGAAAATCCGGGGGGCGGCTAGGGGTGTAGAGCAAAGTATATAATCGGGGGAACTTCTTACAACTAAAATTTGTAAGGTTCTAAGGGCATTTGTTAACCGTGGAATAAGCAATTACTAACACGTTAGACCGATCTACATTCTGAGGGGAGTATGATGGAACATGCAGAAGGGGGAGAGACATTAAAAGCACTCATAAAGTTCGGGGGGGGCCTCTCTAGGACTCTGGTGTGCGTGACATCCTGAAAAAGGAGAACATGAACTGCGATTCTAAAATTAATTTTCTTGCATCATTATCTAAGAGGTCTTAACAAAAGGCGGGGGGGCGGGCAAGATGAGGGGAGATAGTACGAGGTACGGATGTTTTACACCTAGAGGGGGAGTGCGGTGCGTAGAGGGGGGAGGGGGAAAATCAAGTGAGAGACCTCTGATGGGGGCAGAATGGGGGGGGGAGTGCAAGTCTGAGGCGCCATACTGAGAAGGCGATATAACGGTTAAAGAAAGGAGAAAAAATGTAAAAGAGAAGTGGAGGGGGGTCCTCAGACGAGTCTTAAAACGGACTTGTAAAATCAGTGGTTCGAACAGGGAGTGGACAACAAAACGCGGGGTTTAGGGAAAGGGGTCACAGCTTTCACTCAAAAACCTGAAAGGTCGAAAAGAGAAAAGGTATCCACGCTAAAACTGATCGGGAAAGGGTATGAGTAGGTTTTCTGAAAGGGTTGGGGAAAAAAAAACGGACTGGTCGGTACGGATGAAGGTCGGGGAAAGGGGGGGAGGGCTAAGGGCGTGCTGATCCCAAGTAGTTCTTCTAATTATTGAGAGGTGGGGGAAATCGCGCGCACTCAGGCGTTGGTGTGTTTTGGGAAGCCGCGATTCTCAGATCAAAAAAAAAAAAATTAGGAGGGAAAATGGACATCCAGTCCTTTAAACCCCCCGTTAGGTTCCGCCCAGAGTAAAATCCATCGAACGAGACTCATACCTAGTTGGGGGGGGATAGCGTAACAGAAGCAAGCCCGGAGGAACCAAACATTGTGAAACCAACCGCAAAAAAATCCGGCTACTTCTCGATCAGTTCCCTCGACTTTATACCTATGCTGCTTAAATTGGGGGTTATGGGGAATATGATGCAAAACTTCTAAACCCGGATTGTTTGCTGGACGCACAAAGAGGGGGCACCACGAAAGAAACCGACCAACCGAAGAGAAGAAAGCTAAAATCATGAGACATGGGGTGACTTTGTACCCCGTATGAAACAGACGGAGGGGACGGGGATGCTTGAGAAGGAGGAATACCGGGCAAAAAAATGTTCATATTCTGAAAGCCAACACGGGGCCGGGATTCAAAAAATATAAGAACGAACCAGGCAGGAAAACCTTAAAGTAATCAGAGCCGCTCCTAGGGGAAACGGGAGAAAGCACCAAGAACGTGAAAACTCGGCGATTTGAAGCAACATGTCCAGTGTAGAAGTCAGTCGAAGTTGGGGGGGGATTAGGCGGCGGTTTTGGAGCGAACAAAGCAGCTATACGGCGACCATGAAAAGCAGTCATTTTATTGGATCAGACGTCTAATGAGAGATACCAGAGGGGCAAAAAAAAAGGTAAGACTCATCCGCATTCAAAAGGGGAGAATGTAGACGGCGAACGGAAACGGCTTCGGCAAGAAAAGGGATGGAAAACCTAAGAAACCCTGTAACCGAAAATAACAAAAGGGAAAGGGATAGTACAGCTAGGGCACGAGCAACTCGCGAAAGGGGAAAGGGGAAACCGGGGGCAAAAAGGGCCTGTCTAACTATCGAATGTCAGGGAAGTAAGGGCACCAATAATTAGATGAGGGGGCTTGGCTGGGGAGCATGGGAAAAAACGAAAAGGGACACTGAATGGGGTTCAAAAATAACGGGTCAACCTAAGGGAAAGGAGGTGCCGCCCGGCTTAAATCCCGCCGGCATAAAACCACCCACCTGTCCCCCCACACCAAACAAGAGAGTTTCTTTCCAACCCCACCCCACCCCCCAACAAAACCCCCCCACCCACCCCCCAAACCCACACACGGGCCACCCACACCACCAACAGCACCCTTACCCCCGCCACAACCCCCCCACAAAAAGACCCCCCCAAACAAGGGCTAACACACAAAACATTTGGACCCTATCACCAAACCGAACCAACACCCCACCAGCTATTACCGCCAAACCTGCCACAAGCCCGCCCCCAAAACCCCCCACCATGCCCCCCACAATCCCCCCCGCCTCCCAGGCACATAGGCCAAGCCGGATTTGACAGACACCCGAGCCCGCAGCCCACGCACCAAACGACCCCGCCAGCCCCACCTCAAGACCACCCCAGACCAGTCCAGCGCTCTCCCCCGCCGCACCCTCCAACCGCCCAAGAACCCCCCCGCCATACCCCTCCGCCCGAGGCAAAACCCCACACACAGACGCCCCCCCCCCCCGCTTGGGCGACGCACCACCTTGCCCCCCCCCAGCGGAGCCGGCCGCCCACGACGCCCGTTGGGTTTGCGAGCCAGCCACCGCCCCGCCCAGGGGTGACGCCCCCCGCGGACCGCGGCCGTCGCGGGACGCTCGCGCGCATGCTCAGTTACCACCTACCCGACCGGGAAGACCGCCTTCGCCTACACACGACCGGACCGAGAAGGGCCCGGGAGGAAAACCTCCCCCCCCTGAACGCTATTACCCCCGTCACCCTGGCGGCAAAAATCCGGCTGCACCCCCGCAATTTTGATCTTCACCCACCTCCGCATCGATGGGAAAATAAGATCGTGGGAACGTCAAACCTAGGGCGCAGAGAGGAAATATAACTCATCAGTAGACAATCAAAATCGGGTTCGTGGGTACTCAGGAAAAGATTCAAAGAAAAACCTCTTACTTTAAAACTCCATAATACGAGGGGGTATAAAGCCCAAATTCCTTGAGACTCTCTTCACGCCAAGAAGTAAAAGTAACTGGGCCTAAAAAGGAAAACACGAAAGGCGGAGGGGCAAGGGAGGTTAGGTTTCCAAAGCTTCTTCGGGTGGGGGGTGGATGGTGTTAATTTTGTCAAGAGGAAAAAATGATCAGGTGCCACAGACCAAAGGGAACAAAGAGGGAAGAGAAAATCCTTTACTGGAGAAACCTCACGACAAAACCGGGGATGACATCTTAAGGGACAAACGGGGGAAGGGAAAGGTGAGAACACAGGGACTGTCGACCAAAAGGGCAATCGCAAAACTTCTCGATTTTAAAAAAGAGGAGCGCCAGCGCGAAGGATAAAGATACCGCCTTCTACCGCCGAGAAGGCGGTAAGCCCCCGCATCAAAGGGTAGTCAGTTGGTACACTAAAAAATGCTCGCCGAACACAAGAAAGGTCCGAAAAAAAGGATCAACGCTCACGCCAGAAAAAATGCAGTTCGTAATAATATAGGTGGCCTCTACCAAAAAGTCGTGAATGAGGAAAAGAGGTCAAGCGATACGCTTTCTAACCATCCAATACAAATAAGCCCTAAGAAAAGGGGGGGGGGGGGGGGGGGGGGGGGGGGTGTGGGGGGGGGGGGGGGGGGGGGGTGGGGGGGGGGGGGGGGGGGGGGGGGGGGGGGGGGGGGGGGGGGGGGGGGGGGGCTTGCGGTCGGTAGGGGAGGTGTCTCCAGAGTCCCCATGGGGAGGGCCCGCAGGTAAAATGTAATTATGGATCTCGGACAGACGACCGTTTAAAATGACAAAAGGGGGAGAACTGATTGTCTGGAAAGTGATCGCCAGCTTCATCTGAGACAACGACTGGGTTGAAGAGTTGGGCACATTTCGCCATACTAGGGTAGATGCGGACACGTATCCGGGGAGAGGGAGAAAAGGGGGAAAGAAGTGGTAAAAGATCCAACGAGGAGGGGTAGAATCACAGAAACGTCGCAGGTCAAAAAGGAAAAGCCCCCACCTCAACAGGTTCAGTTAACCCCCAGGCCAGACGTTCGCGGGAGGGAAGTCGATTAGGAAAGGGCGCAAAATGCAACTATTGGTGTTTGGGACAAACGACTCATAGGTCAGCTCCAGTTGACGGGGGGGGAAGCCCAGGAGGGCGATCGGAAGTTAAGGCCAAGTCAGTAAGAGCCGGAAAAAAACACCAATGGCCGGAAGGAGTGAACGATGCATCCGCGGCGCAGAGACGAGGAAGGAATACAGAAGAGTCGAAGTGACTACGAAAAAAAAAGTTCAGAAAAGGGACACATCCAGCGCGAGGGAGCATATTCAGAAAAAAGGGTTGCAGACGTTCTCCGCAAGAAAAAACTGGGACCATGGAGGAGAGGTCAGGGACGGTGAGGGGAAAAATCTCTCCAAGGCAAAGGGTAGGGATCACTAGAAAGAGGGAGATTCAGACGGTCGAAGAATAAAAGGAAGTCATTATTCTGGTGCGGGTAAGAGGGAGGGGACAAAATTAAAGAAAGTGAACGGAGAGAAGAGCAATAGATCCCTCCAATTCCCAGATCAACCACCGCCATTTGCGAAGGGATGGAGGAGAAAGGGGGACTGTTCTCTGAGACGAAAAAACCGGGAGTGATGAGAAAGGGTGAAAAGGGGGGACTCAAAGTAATAGCCAATGACGCAAAGTAGTCGGACAAAAATTGTAATACCTGCTCGGCGGGAAGTCAGGGCGTCTAATCAACGGAGACAAGGTAGAAAGGGCAAGAAAGCATCAAGAACTGAGAGGGTGGGAAAAATGCTGAAGGGGCAAAACTTCGACCGACGACTAAAGAAAGGGAAAAACTTTAAGAGAAAAATACCCCAGGCAGGGGGTTAGTAAGGATTCTTTCCGACCTAAAACAAAATCCCTACAAGAAAAAGCATAACGCTCCCACATGTCTAAACGAATGGTGGGGGGAAAGAGGCACACAGGGGGGCAAAGCAGGTAGGAGGGTATACCCTCAATCAGAGTTCAAGACACCTACAACAAGGGGGGGTAGTACGCGTTAAACGTCCTCGGCGATCACGGAAAAAGAAAGAAAAAAAGATCAGAGAGCTAGTCACGAGAAAGAGGTGTATATCTCAACGTCAGCATAAATAAAGGGGGGGAGGCTCGCAACGGTACATTAAAAAGGGGGGGTAATATGGGAGATACTTAAATCCGGCATTCCCCTGATGACGACCAAATTCAAAAAATGTTCCACGCCGGGGGAAACTGCAACGGATGGGCTTCTTCAAAATCTCGACTCGCCACACTGGGAGTATTGAAAAAAGGAAAAGATGGAAGGGGGGACGAAGCAAAAGCAGCGTCAGAGGATGGAAAAAACTTTACGTGGGGGGGACTTCTGTCAAAAAGGGGATTACGAGAACTTTTCTAAGGGGGGACCGATGGGTTTCTAATTGACCCTGACAGACCTAACATGCCGGATGGAAAACGACTGAAGGAGGGGAAGAAATCCATCTGGTGAGGAGGGGTCATCAAGGTACAGGTTTTGAAAAAAATCGCAGGGGAGGACGGGGGGGGGAGGGGCGTTCCTACCTAAACTGTTGTTTGAGCGAACAAGGGTCTTGGGTGGGAAAACTACGGAGGGCGAAAAACAGGGACTTCGGCAACACATGTGGAAGGTGACGAGTGCTGATGGATCTCGGGGGTTTTTGAGGGGGGACCGGACCGCGCATGATTCTGAAAGACTAACTTATCGAGTTGACAAGAGAGGGGACAGCCAATAGGAAAGAAGGTCCTTTTGAGGGTCCTTTATGAAAAAAATCGAGTGGTAAAGGGGGCCGTGAGGGCAAGGGAGGGGTCCGGAAGTCGAAGGAAGGGAGACGCTGTGGGGCGGCTACCTTTGCATGAGGGGACGAAAAGGGAAACGAGTCTGAAAACCAAAAAACATCGAATGCTATTATTATCGGAATGTGGGGTTAAAAAGTACACTGCCCTACTGATTAAGGTCGAGTCGATAGACAGGTCAAGCAGTTCGGAAACATCCAGAAAGGCATCCTGAGGCACGTGGCGGGTGGAGTTGATCCGTTTGGGGACAAGGTAGTGACGCGCGTATTCCGCTAAAATCGGACATTTAAAAAGACGCTGGAAAGGAAGAAAGGAAGTATGCAGGAAATACGTTATAAAAAAGCGGTGACTTATTCGTAAAAGGAGACGATCCCGGAGGGAGGAGCATAACTTGAACCTTGCGGTCGGAAGTTAGGGGCATCATCCGCCCTAACAGACAGCAATTGGGTCAGGGGGCTTTCGAGGAAAAAGAGGCGTTCTGAACAATTGCGGAGCTTACGACCTAGCTTTTTGTAGAGGGTCACCAGGAAGGAAGGGGGGGTTCAGTGAAGGAGAAGCTTGAAATGGTTCCAGGAGGAGGATTCCCGCTCCGCACTGCATGCACGAATTCAAGGACGGTGGGCGTGGGGGGTTTTGGGGGGGGGGTACTCAGGAGAGAAAAACCGTGCTTGAAAATCCGCCAAAGGAGAAAGGTAAAGAAAGGGGGGGTCGGGGACCTATTAGTTGCTTACAAGACAGAGAAGATGGGGGAAGATCTCACTGGTAGAATAGGCAAGTTAACACGCACGGGGAAGCACTGTCAGTTTCAATTTCAAGGTGACAAGGGGGTGGGATCGGCGTTCCTTGGGGAAACTTCGATAAAACCGGAAGGAAAGTAATCCGTAGGTGGAGTCCAAAATTACGGGAGGAGACGAGGAGATTAAACGCAGGGGTGGTATAAAAGAGTGAAACTATCGACTAAGTAAAGGGGAAAAAAGGGGGGGGAAAATGGTTAACCCTTGGGGGCTCAGATTAGCCTGGACGATCATTTCCCGACAATAGTGTGTCAAGAACAGAGGCCTGGGGAAATTTAACCATTGGGGGGAGCGCGTCAATCAAAGAAAAGTAATCTGGGGGAAAAAAGGGGGGGAGGGGGTATCATGTGGAATAAGGGGAAAAAAAATATAAAGGAAAAATTGGGGTTGAGGAAGAATTTATGCGGGGGTGTCGAAGCCATATAGGCTGCACTAGTAAACTGGGAAGGTTCGAGGGTTGATGCAACCAGGTTTGGAACGAACGCATACTTTAGACGTAAAATGGCATCGGAAAGGGGATGGTGTGAGGGGGTGGCGAGATCTAACAAGGGACCAATGAAGAAAGGTGGCCAGGGTCAAAATAGAGGGAGTTGCGGGAAGTCGGTAGTGTGGGAGCAGTTGAAGATCGGGAAAAGTCAAGGGAGCAAGGCGAAAAAGGGGTTGAAAGTATCCTCAGAGGACAAATACAAGTGTGGCCCCCCCTCCACGGGAACGCAAAAGAGAGGGAGGCCGGGGTACGGAACCATGGGGGGGAAAGAACTATGGGACTCGTAGGCCAAGTCTGGTTAGGGGGCCAGGGATGTTTAAAACGATTTGCCACCGGCTACTTGAGGTAAATACAAAAAGGAGGTCTGACAGGAACCGAAAGGGGGTACCAGACGCCATGGGGGACTTTGAGAGGGGGGGGAAGACTTGACGGC
>Ga0179591_1199578_pt1 | contig 13406 bp, 15 predicted proteins | sample CZOMad2_1_08_16f_FD_182891 | JGI IMG/M metagenome (GOLD analysis project Ga0179591, IMG submission 182891) | Vadose zone soil fungal communities from Angelo Coast Range Reserve, California, USA - CZOMad2_1_08_16fungal (PacBio error correction) | ecosystem: Environmental > Terrestrial > Soil >...
CCGTGGCAGGTGGCATGTGTAAGAGACTCAACAACAACCCGGTAGTCCCAAACCTAAGATGTACCTGAAACACACATGTGTGAGGGGGGGATGGCGGGGTCAGAAACGATGGCGAATCTTAGAAATGCAGGCGGCGGACTATGGGAAAAGGGACTGGTTGAGTAGAAGCTGACGGAGAGGGGGAGTTGTCTCTGCGGGGCTTTCTCTCCCGAGGGGAAGGATGGCAGGATCCGTCGAGGGGAATCATCTAGAAGACGACTTCTTAAGGAAAGAGCCTAATAATCTATCTTAAAAAAACGAACTATAAAACCGCGCACCGTGAAAAGATCATATGACCCGAAAAAACCGGTGGTTTAAGCGATGGATTTTAACAATGGCAAGGGAGTACGATATGGGGCGTTTACGGGTCACGGCATTTGGAAAAAAAAATTTGGAAGACCACGAACGCAGGTCATGCAGAGGACAAAAAAAAACATAACACCATCACCCAAAGAAAAAAGACCAAGGGAAGAGAAATCAATACGTCGAAAAAGTCATGGGAATACCCTGGCAGTACACAAATGGCCGGAGGAGAAACATTACAACGAGCAATAGGGGGAGGCGTGGCAAATTGACAACTTAAGGCTCCGGCGCAAAAAAATCAGTTATAAATCTCAGAACTTCAACACGTAACGTCTGAAACCAAAGGAACCGACAAGGAAAGCAAAGGCGCAAGGGCATATGCCGCCGGCCTTGAAACGGGATGCGCCAAAAGCAAAAAGTAGAGAAAGTCCGGGAGAAGAAAAATGGCGAGAGTAGATTCTCGCGATAAGCGTGTGCTGTGGCAGGACTCAAATAGGCTTAACTTTGCGCTGGACGCAAAGGCCCTGACAAAAAAGGGAGAAGAGCCAAGAAGGGGGAAAGTCCCTAGTACGGTTTGGGGGCTGGGGTCAAAAAGCAGACCTCGCGGAGGAAAATCGCCCATTGGGAAACGCCGGTCCCACGACAGGAAAGAGATCGGTGCAGAGGGAAAAAATGAGGTTGGGGTGCCCACCCGCTTTCAGTGTGGCTGCAATTGGGGTGGAAAGCGTACTGAACGTCCATCCTGCGAAACGAAGAGGGTAATCGAGAGGAAGGACTACTAAAAAGATCGAGAATCCCATTACAGAGTAGATCTAGAAAGGGGGCCGGAAAAAAATAGGCAAATTGAATCATCGGTAGGGAAGGCGATGCTTTCACGAGGTGCCTTTGATAAAACACGATTGGTCTGCTCGGGTGGGCCCCGCGGACAAGGAGAATGGAATTCAGTGAATAAACGTAAGGGTTGCATCAACGAAAATAGTCAGGGGTCCTAAGGTTCAATCGGGAAATGCGAAAACGCTCTAAACGCTGCAGGAGGCAGGTTGGGGGAAACCCTCCGGTTTTCATCTGTTTTAAAGTGTTTTTTGTTTCAATGGTTTGCATCTCGAACTAAAAGGAAAGGGAGAGAAGAGTAAGAGGGGAACTCTCGCAGGCACCGTGCAAGTACTCAATGGGGGTTTTTTTTGGGGGGGGGAGAGAGCGCTAAGGACGTAAGGAAGGAGAAACTTTCTTCCGTCGCTGGTCTAGTACCCTGTCCGAGGTAGATGGGACCTGAGTGCCAAACCAATAAAATTATGGGGAAAAGAGTGAGCGGGGGGGATAAAGGGGGGAACTCTTTTAACGCAAATTTGGAAGCACCATAAGACAGCTCATGGTCCGAACGAGAGAACCTTCAGGCAATCCGAGAAGAGAAAATTCATAGTTAGAGGCGTCGTGAATTGGGGCTGGGGGAAGCAGGTCCTTGGTGTTAATGAAATAATATGGGAGGGGACTAAAGAGAGGGGGGAGATTCAGATCTCTCGAAAGGCTCGGAAGGGGGAGGAAGAAAGTCAGGGGGAGGGGAGTTTGTCAAGTAACTTTTGAAACGGGGAGGCCACTTAAGGAGGAAAATTCAGGATTAACTAGTATGGGCTTGGGGCAATAGAAAAAAAAAGGAGCCACTTATTAGGAGAAGGGGATGAACAGAGAAAGACCGCTGGAAATCAAATTCTTCCTTAAGAGTGAGAGAGCATACGAAGAAGGGGGTTTGTGGGTGGAAACCGAGAGCGTGCAACTTAAAGGCGTGAGGGGAGCCTCAAAAGCGCTTCGTGGCCGCTATCGGTAAAGAAGGCAAGGGGAAAGGAGACAACTACAGCGTACAGCTCAGTTATAAGAAGTCTTAGCGAAGGGAAAACTGAAAAGGGGGAACAATGGGAAGCTTGTCGGATGTTCGGGCAGGTTGGGGGGGGGGAAGCGACGGTGGGGGGCGGGAGGATTCCCGACACGGAAGTGAAGATGGGGGGTGCCTGTTGCCTCAGGCGCGGGGGGGGGACTCACTGAGACGGGGGCGGGGGCGGAACTGGGGGGGAAAAATGGGAGAGGTTGTCGGCCAACGCCTGGCGCGGGGGCAAAAAAAAAAAATAGGAAAGAGGAAAAGACGACGTGACGTGCGCCTACTTTTTACCGGCTCTAGGAAAGAGAAAACAAGACTTGAAGATAAAAGAGAGATCTACAACAAGCAGGATGCTGGAGGAGATAAGGAGCGGAAAAAGTCGTGTTCGAGCAAGCGGGACCCGGCGGGAACGGCACTCGCCAGTGGTCATTTCCTAGGTGGGTGAGGGGGAAACCAAGTGCGGGGGACGAGAAAAAGAAAATGATTACGCTCCCAGGGAGGACCCACACCAGAGAAGGTCACCACTCACAAGCCGTAAGGAAACTCAAACCAAAGAAGTGCAAACAGCTTCTGGTATAAAGTGCGAAAACACAGTTACGAAAACAGATAAAAGTGAGAAGAAAAAAAGAACAAGACTTAAGGGTCAATGAAGCAAGGAAGCATAAGAATTCTGACAAGAGCAAAAAGCTGCATCGGGTGGAACGAAAAGATGTCTAGGAGAGGGAATCGCGGCAACGAAGGGGCAAAGTATTTATGAGCCGTACCTTCCGGGGGTGGGGTAGAAAAACTAAGGGGGTAGGGGAGAAACATCGCTTATCATAGAGAAACGGAATAAGAAGGAATAGGCCCATAACATCTATCATTTTTAAAACATGGGGGGGGAATCTAAGAGTGGCAAAGATATTGTTTTGAAATCTAAGATTGGGAAAAGAATAAAGGGGCAATTATTAAGTGGGCGAAAGCGAAATGTCCTCATACCAATGAAAACGGCCGGAAAAACACGTACGGGGGAAAAAAGAGCACAAAAAGGAAGGGCGATGAAGAAATCGAAAGCTAGGGAAAAGACAAGATGTATTTACCTTTCACACAATGATTCTGAAACCATTGAACCAGGGGGGAACCCTATCCGGAAAAAATGATGGGTGGGAGGGTCAACGGGGACTGTTTTAGGACAGCATGGAGTGGGGGACCCCTGGCGCTAAAACCTATGGCAGGGGGAAAAGGACAAACGAGTGAGAATAGTGGATTTGGAGGGAAGTAACGAGGGCTGCCTCGGGCATGGAAAGGACCTAGACCAGGGAAGTAAGAAAAATTTTGCCGTTGACAGCGACGTGAGAAAGGGGATAAACAAAAAAACACTTTAGTACTTTGTGAACGCGAAGGATGGGATACCCTGGGAAGCAAGCGTAGAGAAAGGGAACATTGAGGCAGCTAGGTAATAGAATTGGGGGAACATTAACAAAGACCTGACACAAGCCTTCAGGGCGGTCGAAAAATGAAAAATCGAAGGCGCGAAGCTATCAAGCCGCGCATTTCACAAGAAGGGAGGGGGACGTTAGGCCGCTTGATATCTTTGCGTGCAATTCACATACCCTTAACCCGGGAGGGTAAAGGAAACATTAGAAGTGAAGTAAGCCGGGGGCAAAGAAAAAGAAAAACGCGAATCAATGAAAAATCCAAAACAGGCCTCGTGAAAGCATACATATACCAGAGAGGAAAAGCGGGTAACGAGTAAGAAGCCGGAAACTTCATGACTTTAGGTTCGCGAGAAGGACAGTCGAATCTCAGCGGGAAGGAAGGCGTCGTGGTAAGGAAAGAAAGGGAGAGGCATTGAATAAAAAGTCAAGGACAACATTGGAGCTGGGATCTCACCAAGAAAGCTTCATGGGCACGAGAACTGGAGAAAACTGTGTAAAGGAAAAAGGGGGCCAGGTGCGAAAATGGGAGAGGGAAAGGTCAGATAGGTTGTGATTTTTTGAACAAAGCCCAAAGCCTTGTAGAGCGACGAAGACGTACGAAGCTGGCGACTGAAAGGTTTGTTCGGCGTCGCGAATCACAAACACTCTTGGGTCATGAAAACAAGCACAAACAGTAGAAAGGAAGAGAAATCGGTAAGAGGGTTCCATTTTGTCCCCCCTCAGCGACGGAACTTGCAGCTAAGCTTTTTGTTGGAAAAAAGGAGACTGAGAATATGCGTGGCAATTATTGGGCGACGGCGAGAGGGTTTCAAAACATAAAAGGCGAATCGGGCTGTGGGGTGGATTTCGGGATGAAAAAGGGGTTTAGGCCGTCGCCGCCGGGGGAGGTGTACATCATCGATACGAATTCCGGGAGAATAACGGGCATATGGGGGGAGCATAGGCCGTATATCTCGCTGACAGATGGCGAAGTATCTGACTTCATGTAAGACCTTGGGGGGGGGGGGAAGTGGGGGGCCTGGGGGGGGGGGGGGGGGGGATCCCTGTCTTTACGGCTTAACAATTAAAAAAAAATTTCAATGCGTGAAGCAACGCCCACTAAGCCGTAAAAGGGAAGGGAAAAAATCTTAATTCCTCCAAATCCGACCCCGGGGTGTGGAGGTACGCGAGGGTTTCACTTCTCCAGTGTGTTCTATAAAAAATCACGCGGTCGAATGCACTTACGAATGCTTCGAGGAAAAGGGAAAAAAAATCCGAGAGTGCCACATCACCATGACAAAACCGGCGTCAAACTCTAGAGAGCGTTCGAAATAAGACGCCAGTCTCAAACGCAGGCATTGTCGTAAAAGGAATGCAATGCACCCCAGATTCAAACACAAGCCATGTGGGAAAGGTTCAGGGGGAAAAGGACTAGAAAACGGGGAGGAGGAAAAGAGGAGAAGGGAAAAGGGGGAACAAGACTTTTCAAGAATGCGGGCGCGATTGGTGGGAGACGGCAGGCGGAAAGAAGACAGCAAACGAGGATGCGAAGTGAAGATTACAGACTTAGAAGTCGTTTCGCCGTCGAAGCAGTGGAAGGGAAAACTAAGGGGGCACAAGCAGAGGCTAGGCAAAAATTCTTATTCGAGAATCCGAGAGCTCGCGGAAAACAGCTAGGGCCAGAGCAAGCGGGGAAAGACAAACAGTTCGATGTGATCCTTCGGATTGATTGTTTCCTTAGGTTTCGGAGGATTGTGGAGGGCAGCAGAGGAAGGAAAAGGGGTGGATTGGGGCACAAACAGACGGGCATCAACACAAAAAAAGGAAGAAAAAAAAAAGCAGAGACCAATTCCCAAAGAGAGATACGGCGCAAGAAGGCAGCAGCCTAATTGCTACCATAAGGGACAGGAAACCAGCAAGACAACGGCGATCGAGGAGAGTATCACTAGAACAGCAGAAAAAGAAGGATCAGGGCCAGAACCAACCTGCCAAAAGCCACGCTTCGACTGTCTGAAACCTAGACGATCAAAAAATGACAAAGGCGCAAGCGGGGGCAAAGTCGAATCGATGCCACCAATAGACGCAAGGGGGTCGAGCGTAGACAAATGCGCACTACAGGTAGCGGAGATATCTGGTTGGCTGGGAGGATTCAAATATGAACGTTTGTGGGGGGGACGGCGAAGGCCAGGAACAAGAACCCGAAAAAAAAAACGGACAATATCCTTAAGAGAAGGGGGTGGGGGGGAGTAAAACAAATGGTCAGCAAGACATCTAAGCGGAAACAATCGCCAAGGGCTAACTGGCCGTTGTGTCAGACCAGTAAGAATGCATGACGTGAAAGGGGGGGAAAAGGTCGTTGGGGAAAAAAAGCTTTTAAAGGGAGGAATGGTTAGGTAAAGATCCTGATTAAATTGCATCACTGCAATGGCATTGTATCGAGGGGGAAAGGCTTGAACCGTCGCGACATCCCATTAAAGCTTCGAGAAAAGTGTTTCAGGGCATCGTACGCGGACAAAAAGATAAGATTCATCGTACGGCGTTAACTAGGCGGTTCCATCAAATGCGGTTTCTGCATAAAGTGATTGGAAAGCTGGGAAGACGTCGAGGAAACGGAAACATGGAGAAAAGTTTGTAGGTCCCTTGAAAGGCAAATCGTCAAGTGGGAACTCACTGATAGAGGGGGGGGGGGGGGGGGGGGGGGGGGGGGGGGGGGTTTTGTGGTTGTTTTGTTTTTTTTGTGTTTGAGGTGGTTGTGTGATTGGTGCTTTTTTTTGTTTTTGTTGTTATGTTGTGGTGTTTTGGGTGTGGTGGTTGGGTGGGGTTCAGGTTGTTTGGGGGGGAGGGGTGGGGTTTGTGGTGGTGTTGTTGGGGGGGGGTGGGGTTTGGTGGTGGGGGGGTTGTGGGGGTGTTGTGTGGGGGGGAGGAGCAGGGGGGGGTGTTGTTTTGTTGGGGGGAGCTTTGGTTATGTGGGGCGGGGGGGGGGGGTTTGGCGGGGGGGGGTTTTGTGTGTTTTGGGTTGTGGGTCGGGGTTGTGGTTGTTGTTGTGGGTGGTAGGGGGGTGGACATCGCGACGAATCCACTCTTTCACACTCCTTTACTCCTGACGGAGGAAAAGAGGAAAGGGAAGGTAAGGACTATGCGGAGGAGGAAGTACGGGCCGGGGACAGCGGTGGGGGGGGGAGGAATTGGGAAGAGGGAAGGGGCTGAGGGGTGGAGAGAGGGGTGAGCCGGGGGTTTGCGATTGGGATAAGTGGGGGGAGTTGTGAGGAGAAGGGAGGGGGTGGAAGGCGTGGGGGGATGTAGCAGAGTAGAAAAAAGAATGGTAGAGAGGGAAAATGGGAGTAGAGCACGGGAGGAGGGGAGTAAGAGAGTGGGGGTAAGGGGCTGTACGAGGGTGAGGGGAAGGAGGGGTTTCCCTGTGCGTTAAAACCCAAGAACGCTTGCCCGAGAGCGCAGGAACGGAGCTCGGCAGAGCCGGTAACTACGGCAAAGGACCAGGAACAAGAGGGGGGGGGGGGGGGAAAAAAGGGGAAAAATCTTCACAAAGGTGTCGGACGGAAAGGGTCTAGGGCACCGGGCCAGGAAGGAACTCGGTCAACCAAAATAAACGATTGATGCAAAGCGGGGGGGTTGGAGCGGGGGAGAAAACAAATGTAAACTCGGTTAAGCGCCAAAGTGGAAAGAACAGCCATCGGCAGGGAAGAAACGAGCCGAATACACCGAGAAGCAAAAAAGAAAGGCTGAAGGCTGGTGAAAGGAACAGGGGAAAACAAGTCCTTGTGTGAAAATGAAAGACATATCTTTGGGGGGGTGATGGGGGAATAACATACGTGGCGAGAAAGCACAAAAAAATATGAACGATCAGGGGGGGAAGGTCGACGGGGGAGGAAGGTAAGGGTAAGAAAGATGCCACAGTTCTGCAAACTTGAAATAGAGTGCCTAACGTAGGAAGTGAAAAACATTTAACGGGCAAAAAGGAATGCAAGGATGCGGTAACAGCTTCGGAATGGGAAGGGAACGGACGAAGGGAACAGAAATAGAGAAGAAGTCCTGTGTTTTTTTAAGAGAAAGAAATCTTATTGAACTAAGGAAAGGAGCGGTAATGGAGGCGAAGCACGGAGAACGACTGGACCGACGATCGGCAGCCGCGGAGAAGAGCAGGAAGGGAAGAGGGGAAAAGCCTTTTCTGAAGAAGGAGGTGGCTCCTCAAGAAGGGAAACTGGGGTCGGGGGTCACTGGGGAGAAGTGGTTTTTCCGACAATTATTAACAAGGCAGAAAAAGGGGGTGGTGAAGTGGAGAAAGCGGGACGGCCAAAGGAGGGTCTGGGTCAGACTGCGGAAGGCGTGAGAGCAGGGGGACCAAGGGAGAAGGAACCACCATAGGAGAAATAGGTCGCGTTCTGGGGAAGAAAAGGGGATACGAAACAACGTGGAAAACTTGTCGGCTATCTCCAACAAACAGGGTGAAAGCTGATCGCAAGCGGGAGGGGACATAATTACCCTTACGGGACTGACGCACGCGAAAAAAGGAAGGGACGAGGGTGGTGGGAAGGAACGGGGGTAAAAAAACCCTGCTGGTTGGTCCTGAAAGCGCTTCCGTCAGTTGGGAAAAAACCACACCCGCGCACTGGCACCCTCCTGGATGGGAAAAAAAAAAAATGCTAAAGGTGAAGGGGAGGAAAGAAACACCGAACAGGAGCGTGATACGAACAGCTTAAATGTGCAAGAAAAGTTATAAAAGACTTTGATGAGAAAAAGGGCAATAAAGAGGGCTAAAATAACAAATCGGGGGACGCAAGGGGAGAAGGGATTTATTCTCCTTGGGAAAAAGAAGGAAGGGTCACAGTTGAAAAAGGAATCACTGGAAGGTTCAGTAAAGAGGCAAAACAGATCGAAAGAGTAAATGCAAGGAATAGCCATCGACGACTGATACGTTTAGAAGAAGAACAGAGTGTAAGATATAAAAGTGGTGCATATGGAGTTTTCATAGAAAGAGCGATTAGGACCGAGAAAGAGCTAATTGGGGGAACTCGCTCGTCCAAAGACTCGCACTAAAAACAGCCGAAGTTTCGACATGGAAGAAAAAAGATTAGTTCTATGACGCGAAGAAATCTCAAACGAAAATGGGCAAAGACAAGTAGTTCAAGTGCACAACAGAAGAGGGGGACCAGGACAAAAAAACCAGAAAGCTTCAAATGAATTGTGGGGTCAAAACTCGAAGCAGGGGAAAGGAATTCGGGTCGGGAAAAAAAAAGGCAATGCGAAAAAAAAATAAACCGAGGGTTCTGATACACGTATACCACGGATGGCAGTCTTTTAGTTGGGATAACATGGGAAAGGGCGCGAGAGAAGGGGGGGGACAATAGACCGGGACGGAAGAAAGTGAGAATACTGGCATCTACGACGTGGGAAAGAAAAAAAGGGACACAAAAAAACCTCATTTCCCTGGAAAAGGTGGACCGAGGAGGGGGGGAGGAAAGGTAATCGCGGGGGCGGAGCTGAAACCAAACAAAGGGCAGCATTTGAAAACTTTCAAAAGAATAAAACTAACCCTCAAGGGGCAGGGAAAATGACGCTCAAGACCCGCTGGGCTCGAAAACGAACATTTAACAAGAGAAAAGGGTAAACGTGGACTATCGGGACTGTTTCACCTACCAATAACCCAGGGAGAAAATGCAAAGTGAAGGAGAAGGCTAAAATGGGCACAACTCCCACAACAGGCGTCCATGGGGGGGAGAAAACAAGGACAAAGGGAAACTCATGAAAAAGGGGAAAAAAAAAGTCTGTGAAAGGGGACGGAGGCAGAAACGAGGAGACGCTCGAACAGGTAATGAGTGGAAAAAGGGAGATCGACAACTAGTCGTCAAAAATAGGAAACAATCGGGGGTCTCATGAGCAATAGATGAAACAAAAGGGGGACAAGCCAACCTTAAAAGCGGGGGTGAAATAAAAAAAGACATCTTGCTTCAAAATCAAAATGAAAAAAAAACTAAGGAAGCGGACTGGTCTGGGGGGGAAGGAAAGTCCATTCCCGCAGAAGGGCAAGAGGGTGAGGAAGGGGTGAAACGAAAAAACCCCCTTGAGCAGCGAAGGAAAAACCTTGAAACTGAGGGGAGGCGAAAACGGAGGATGGACCTGCGGAAAACGGGAAACCGATTTGCAATCAAAGGAATAGGGCCAAAAAAAATTATCATTCGAGGACACTAATAAGGTCTAATGGTTTACGAAACGGAAAGTGATAGAAAGGCTGGGTGGCTTGGAAAAGCGAAAGGAAGAAATATGAAAAAGTGGCGAGGTTTGTCCTGGGGGGGACGGGGACGAACGGTGGTTTCAGAACACTCGTCAGCGAAAGGAAGGGGTTGACGGATTGGACCAGCGGGGGGGGGGGGAGGTCCGAAAAGCCTGTTGGGGAAAGGGTACACAATCCGGGAGAGAGAGGTGGGCTGGGGGGGAAGTTCCGCATTGTTATTATTCACCTACGGGAATCGAGTGAGAGGGAGAACTTCTGAGAAGGGCATGGGGGGGGGGTCGGTTGATTGTTTTGTGGGGGGGGTTTATCCTTCATGTAAACTGAGAAGGGAAATGCAAAAAATGCATGAAGATAAAGATCACAAATCTCCTACACCTCACATGGAAAGACAGAGAGTACTTCATCCCATCTGACCGGGGGGGAGGGGAGGGCTGGTCACGCGTCGTGGTTGGTTCTAGAAAGATAGGGGAGAATTCCACTTTACTAAGAAGTCTCTATTCTAGCGGGGTTCCGGCGGAAGTCGGAAAAGGACAACTTCGGGCCCGGGAACGGAGTCAGGAAGCGAAAGATAGAACTCCTTCATATTCCTTAGGGCCTGAACGCGCCTGGAAAAGTCTCGGCCGCGGAAGGTCCATCTTACAAAAACAAAGAGAGGAGGATGGAAAAAGGGAACGGAAACCGTGAGTTAGGGAAAAGGGGTCTAGAAGTTTTACGCAGTAGGAAGAAAAAATGCAATCGGCGGAGTGCTTCGTTCTCTCGGAAAGAAGGGGGCGGAAGCGATTGAAACGAGGACGCGAAATAGGGTGAATTTGAAGTGGACAAAGAGCGCGGAACAAGGAAGAGCATAGAGGACGTAAAGGAATTCGAATAAAGCACCTAGAAGGGGAAGCGAGCGACCGAACCAATCATCGACAAAGAAAAAAAAAAGTGTCCTTTGGGCAGGAAAAGGCTTCGATGGATTCCAAAGGGCAGGGCTGTTGGGGACTGTTTATGGGGGTCATGCGTCATGGGAAGGTGATGGGGGGGAACCGTACGCCGGAATGACCTGCCAGAAACCACAAAACCCCCCACAAAAATGCAACAAAGGGGATCAGAAGAAAAGGACATCAAGTTCCAGAAAAAAATTAAGGAGTGGAATACCTAGGCAAGGAAAAAAACAGACCAACGAGCAATTAATTTAAATTTCAAAAACGGCGAGGCTCCAAAAAAAAAAAGAAAGGGAAGAAAATCAATCAGCACCAAAATTAGGAACGGGGATAACCAAAGAGCAGGAACAAGGCAAGAAAAAGAACCAAAAAAAAGAAAAGAAAACAAAAAAAAGAAATGAGAAAGCAATTGGAAACCCCGTCTACCTATGAAAAAGATCAATCCAGGAAAGTAGGATACAAAGGACGACCGAGACTACGGTATAGACTCTCTGTCGGGGGGGATTTGCATGGATGGCAAGGAGTAACGGTGGGCAACCGAACCAGTCCATGAAGACCGCAGAAAGCGAATTTCAAAGGAGGTAGACGATGAGGGTGGGGTCGTGTCCACCTAATACCTCTCGCAAACAAGAAGAGGAAAGGTACGGGGGGACGAAAGAAAAAAAAAAAAAAGGGTAGCCGGTTAAAAAGACGAGGGCTTTTGGGGGGGAAGCACCCGAAAAAGAAAGGGGGGAGCAATTTTAGGGTAAGAGAAAAAGAAGGCTTAAACTTGAAAGGCACTGGCGAAAACGACGCTTGGGAAAGCGGAGACGAAGAACGGAAGAGAAAAAAGAAAAGGAAATCTTTCGTAGGAAGTGGGCAGCTCGTAATCAGACACCGGAAAAATAGTTTCATCGGTGAAGGCACCGGATTCTTAAAAACTAGTACTTGGGATGTCCAGAGGAGAGGGGGAGGGTGTTTATCGGCGGAAACGAGACTATGGAAAAATTTACATCGAAAGGTAGGAGGGATTAAAGACAAGAGAGTCAAGTGGTCCACCTGTCGCGGTATGAGTTCGAGGAGAGCGAAAGCTTGCCGTCATTGGTCAGGACCGAGGGGCATATGGGGAAAAAAAGTGGGTTGGTTAAAAAAATTGAAGAAGATAAATAAAGAAATGCTAACAAGGGGGAAAGTTAAGCAGAGCAGAGGGTCACAGGAAAAAGAAAGGAAAAAATTAGGTTGGGGTTGGGGGTACAATCGGAGGGAGGGAAAGGTTGAGGCCGGCAAAAGTCTATTGGACCCTTGAACCTTTCAGAGTCTCTGAAGTCTAAATGGGAAAAGAAAATTAAAATATTGAACTGGACTCGGGGGAAGGCGGGGGAAAAAGGGGGGGAACACGAACATGGGTCAACATAACCATCTGGGAAGGGTAACCAGTAAGGAGACGGGGAAGAAAAACCATCCCCGCACAAAGTCAGGTGCAGGAGAAGAATTTGGAGACTGGGAAGGAAGGTGGGGAAAATAAGAGAGGTGGTTGTGACTGAAGGAAGAAGAACGGAGCATAGAAAGTCGCATCATTAGGGATATGGGGGAAAAGTAAGAACGGGGAGTAGCGGAGGTGAATCTTATGGAAGGGAAACTTAATAAATGCCAATGGAGAGGTCCGAAACAGGATTAGGGAAGAGTAGAAAAATTATCTGCCAGGTAAAATTGAAACGGACTAGCGGGGTAAAAGAAGGGAAGAGGAACGGACAGAAAGCTAAGAAACGTGGTTTTGTTTAAACCTCCCGGAGGATAACATGGGAGGACGTGTGGCAAGAAAAAAAACTTCACGGATGCCTCTAGGCCCTATAGAAAAGGGAAGGGGGCCACGCTACAGTAAATAGGAGAGCATTTCGAGAACAGAGGGAATGCGCGTTAAAAGTCAAAGGGAGCGGGAAGAAATTTGCAGTTAAAAGGGGGGGTGGGGGGGGGGAAAGGGGGTGGGGGAACATGGGTGCCGGGCTCCTAACCAAGGAAAAAAGAAAAGAGAAATGGGGGAAGGGGTTGCTAAAAAATTCAGGGTGAAATCCACTGAGAGTTTAGGGTAAACTGACGGAAGCGTGGGAAGGGACACAGGTTGTCCGCGTACAAAAACCTGGACGCCGTCACCACCAAGTAAATAGTTCTCGGGTCCCCGAAGTACCGAAGAGGGAGGACGAAAAAAATGAAAGAGAGAAACTCACACAAAAAAAGGAATGGGGGGGGAGAGAAGAGGGAAATATAGGAATAGCGAGGCATAAAGAAAGTGTACCCGTCTTTCGCCGATCTCCACTAAGGGGAGGGAATAGGTTGTAGGCAAGGGAAGGGAACGGAGGCAACCGATAAAGGACACACGAGGAATACCTTGTCAAGACCCACAAAACAAGGGGGGCGGCCACCCCGCCGCCGGAGGAACGGAAAAAAGAAAACCATTCTCAAGTCGTGTCGAGAAATGCGAAAAACAGAGAGAACAAAAGGGAAAAAAGAGAAAATTTGGTGCAAGAAGTGAGATCAGACGGAGCGAAATGGCAAGAGGTGTGTAGCGGCGGAGGACAAAGGGAGGGGACGTCGAGAACTAAACGCCAAGAAGGACAGGGAAAATAACTAAAAAAAAGTCCAAA
>Ga0179591_1212716_pt1 | contig 13405 bp, 11 predicted proteins | sample CZOMad2_1_08_16f_FD_182891 | JGI IMG/M metagenome (GOLD analysis project Ga0179591, IMG submission 182891) | Vadose zone soil fungal communities from Angelo Coast Range Reserve, California, USA - CZOMad2_1_08_16fungal (PacBio error correction) | ecosystem: Environmental > Terrestrial > Soil >...
GGTTTTGACAAGAAAAGGAAAGAGGGAGGGTAACGAGGAACCAGCGCAAAAGAAAGGAACAGCCCTGATGTCACGAAAAGCGAGCGCTCGGCAGGACGCACCGTATTGATGTTCGCCCAGGAACAAGCGCGAACATCGTCAGCAGATGATCGCTAAAAAAGGGAAGAGATAAAGAAAAGACGGGCAGGGCCTGGCGGGACCAGATCTTCCATGTGCTCGGAAATTGCGCGAGAAAACGTCCCAAAGTGGACATGCCAGGTTTCACGAGAGGGGGGACGCGGGGGAACAATAACGAGGAAACCTCTCACCGAACAAAAGAAAGTGTTGGTTCTTGAAAACCCACGCCTTGCGGGGATGGAAGTCAGAATCAAACAGGGTTGGGGGGGGGAAGAAGGATGGGTCCGGCACGGGGGATTGTTGGGGCGTAAAAGTCTTGCCTCGGGAGTGAGGCGACCTTCGCCGGAGCGACAAAACATGAGTGGCACCTTCGAGGACGAAAGCAAAAGAAAAACTCAGGAGAAGGAAAACGCTTTCGGCGACACGCCCCGGAGAGGGCAAATGTGTAGGGAGGGGGTGGTCTAAAAAGGGGCGTAGGGGCGTGAGTGGAAGGTCTACTTACTCCGAAAAAAAAAAACGGTGCCATCTGCCGGTCCTGTACGGCGGAAGAGAGGGGAAATGACCAGAAGGAAAGGTTGACTGCAAAAAAAGCCCGATAAAGCACCAGGGGAAACCTCAATCCCAGCTACGGAACGAATTCCCAGGCCGTAGATATTCGAATCATCCGCAAGCCGACGGGCTAGAGGAGAGATGGAAGTGTTAAGGGACCATCGAAACTGTGCTATCTGAGTGGGGGGGAAGCTACCTAGTGTCCAAGAAGAAAAGGTCTTCCTCAACTATGCAAATAAACAACAACGAATTAGGAGGAGAAGAGAGAGGGAGGGAGGGGGATCCCCGAACTTTCTCATAGTCAAAAGGGTGGGGCTCCAAGATGGCGAGGGGGTTTAACGCGCTCGGTCCATCAATCCTTTGGGGGGTCGTGACAGAAAAAATCGGAAAGAGGGGGGGTTTGGGTAGGGGAAAGATGTATCCCTAAGGGAGACCAGTTGTGAATCTAAATAATTACAAAAAGTACCGGGAAAATGTACTCCGGGAGGGGTCCGCCATGGAATAAAGTCTTATTGGAGTCCAACGGCAATTCATGTTGTCGTGTGCCCGAATAAGGAGGAGGCAGGGGGAGGAAAACCTTCCTAGACTCTTGTACAGGGAAGGGGGTTGAAGTTCTTAAAAAATGTCTTGCGCTTGGAAACGGCAAAACAAGGGGTAGGAGGTAGATAGACGATGTACTAAAACCGTCCGGTCCTTTCTAGGGCTTAAGAGGGGAAAGGACTGTAAGGGGAGAAAAACAGATGAACGCTCGTACGGGACTGCAACACAGCATCTTCTGTTCCGCAATGGGGGGGGGGGAGCTAGGGAGGTAACAAAAATCCCTTCTTAAAAAGATCACACGCACCTAGGAGACAAATTTGGGCGATCAGCCGCCCCATGACGCAGAGATTAGTACACGCAAAAAAAGCTAGACGGGGAAACTCCATCCTGCGTCATTGCCGGCGCGGAGAGAGGTCGGAAAAGAAGGAACGGTCAAACAGATGTTATTACTCGATTTCTACTAAGGGGAAAGGAATTCTTTGCTGACAGAGGGCGCAAAAGGAAAGCTGTGGGTTTTTTTTGTGTTGACTCAGGCTCGTCAGGAAGAATAGGAAAAACAAAAAGGGAGAGATGGTAGGAAAGGGGAACAGCTAGCATAAAGAAAGATCGGGACACATAAAACTTCCAGAGAAGAAAGGTTATTGAGAAAGTCACTTCCCGGCCGCGAATATTGCGAAAAGCCCCTACAAACAATAAACAAACTCGAGCCAAAAAGGTTATCTTCAGGAAGCGAGGAGGGGTCTGAGCGCAGAAGACCCCGGGAGGAGTGTCGGAGTGGACCATTCCAAGCGAAAAAGAGCCATGCAGAAATGCATCAGAGGAAACCCCAACACCAGGAGGGGAAGGCCCTACGCATATACCTCGACATGGGGGGTGGGGGGTGATCGGTCGAGTATGAGGTGGGAGAGGAAATCCAAGAAAAACCTATATTATTTTAAAAAGGAAAATGGAGACCTGCTTGATACGTGTTCAAGCCAGAGGGAACGGGGAAAAATAAAAGAACGAAAGAGAAGGAAGAGAGGTGGTGAAAGCAATCCTTCCATATCGAAGCCTGGGTGGGCATTCTCCATTGACACGGGGGTTGCGAGCAAGCCGGAGGGAAAAAAAAGGAAATAAGGAAGATGCAACGCGATCGAGACTCACGCCTTGAAAGTCAAACCAATAGCAGTTGGAGGAAGTCCTGAAAAAGGAAATGCCGGGGGGTATAAAACCTCGTGAGGGCGCCGGGGAGGAACGACAGGACTTCTACCCATCACTGGTACGGAAAATATTCTCAAAGAACGCGACAGGACAGATAGAAGCCGCCTTTTCAAGGGGGCATCGAAGATTCCGAGCAGCGATAAAAGAAATAAAGGAGGGGAACGGCGATACTTAAAATATCCCTGGCGCTGGAAAGGGAAGAAAAAAAACTTAGACGAGCGATCGGAGGGAGCCTTTCTAGCAGTCCGCTGCTTTCGAGCAGCGAGACAGGTTTACGCAAAAAGGGGGGGACATTTGGGGAGAGGAGGATCAAGCGATAAGATTATGGGGGAACAGACAGGCCCCAGGAAAAAGGGACCATGGAATTATCTAACAGTTCGCCAGCACAGGGTGGAAGGTACGACTAAAAGGCGAAGAAAAGAGGGTGGTCAAGTGACGCATAACCTCTGGATTTCGGTCAGATTTTACCGAAGACCCATAATGTGATTTCGGCAAAAAGGATACTGCCGACTAGGGAAGAAAAAAAGAAGCTTTACAAGGAGTAGATGGTTTGGGGAACGGAAGAGGGTAGGGGGACGGGGAGACCTTAAAAACACCATCTGCAATCCCGCGCCTTCGCTGCCAGAAAAGAAGGGAAAAAAGGAAGCTCTAAAAAATCCGCCCCGAAAAACTTGCGCGGTGTCACTCAATCGGAGACAGGAAGGGAACGAGTCCCCAAAAGGGCTACGAGGGAAGTCACGATGGTTTTGGTCCAGTCGAAGCGGAAGAGAGCCAGTGACGATCTCTCTCACAAAAAAAAGTATTAAAAACTATAAATAATCACTAGCGACGAGGAGCATTGGACAAAAAACATCTCAGGAAAGAGAAAGACTTGGACCGCCGGTCTAAGATAGAAACGAGGAGAAGGACAACCCGCGCAGATCTGGAACGGTTGTGTATTGGCAACCCTCGAGGAAGGGATCAGCGGTCAGAGGGAGAGGGACTGGTAGGGGAAGCTTTTTTTTCCTTCGCCGGGGCCCCGCCATCTTGCGGTCGAAAAAGGCAAAAAAAGAAACTGGGAAGAAACGAGAAGGAGGAAGAAGCGCGCAAGGCAGAAAAGGCGGACAACTCATACATGGCGTATCACGCAATTGCAAAAAAGCAAAAAAACGACTAGATCGAAGGGGAAAAAAGGAGTGCTGTCTCATCGTTATCGGAAAATTAATAAGAAAGGAGACGGCGAATGTGATCAGGATTGAAAAGGGTACTGGGCACCAACTAGAGTGAACCGTTCTCCGACGGAGAATAGAAGGCCACTGGAAAAAAATTCTACTTCTAAGAGCGCTGCCTCGAAGCAAGCAGGAAAGAGGAAGGACGCAAGAATAACAAGGTGCAAACAGGGTCCAAGCGACGTTGAATTCTTCCGACGGGATCTCCGATAACGAGAACTAAGGTGTCGCAAGCGCGGAGAGATCTGCGATTCCCTTTGCACCGGGGGGAAGGAATAAGCGCTGTAGCTTCATTGCATAACTGCGACGCCTTCTTTTCAAAAACGGGATTGTGGGACGGTGAAGCTGGCAATCCACGTCCCTTCAGGAGCCGGAAAGGGATAAAACCGGAAGTCGGGGGGGTCAATGGCCTATCTCAGCCACCAATTCAGTATGGTTCGGGCAGGAGAGGACGCGCGATAGGAAAAGGGATGCTGTGGAGAGCGCGGAAAACCGCTTGCGAGACACCCTGAAGGGCAAGAGGGGAGGATGGAGGAACTTTGGCTCAAAAGCAGAGGACATAGAGGAGGTAAGGCGGGATTGGGGTCCCTGATAAATTGAAAATTGGCGTCAAGCTAAGGGAAGAAAGCAGGGAGAAACCCCCCTCGATAAAAGTATAAGGAAGACGAAAGAAACGGCAAGACCCAGAGATCCCGAAAGAAGAACCAGGTAGCTCGGTCTGTATCTCTCAGAGGGGAGGGGGGGTTCTCGGACGCATAGTACCAGAACAGGTAAAGGAAGTCAGGCGGCGGCATGTGCAAAACGCAAAAATAGCACCGGAAAGGGCGCTATCCGACAATCGGAAAGATGCAAAGAAAAAGGAAAAAGAGCATAGGCGTCTCCCTGACCGTGGTGGCTGGTGGTCGGCTGCCAAGGAAGAGAGGGCGGAAGAATGCGTTGATAAAACCGCGTATTCGCGGAAAACAAGTGTTTCCGACGGGTTCGCCGAATTGGGTAAAAAAAATAAAAGAGAACTTCAGCTTTGCGGTGATAGAAAGGGCAATAATTGAGAGGCCTGCAAACTGCTTCCTAATTCAAACACCAAAAAAAAACCTAAAATTTGAGAACAGCTGGGGAACCCAACTCATCTGCGACTCTCGGCGTAGGACCTCGCGGCTGAAATCACAAAGGTGGGAAAAAAGTGAGGTTCTGGCGCATAGAAGGGGGGGGGAACCTCACTTCAAAGAAATGCTGTGAGGTTAAAGTAGTGCAAGAAGGGAGGGTGCCTACCAAGGAAATTCTGAACTATCGCGGCATGTGGAAAGGAGGAGAATCAGTTCGCGCGGCGGTCGATGCAGCAGGTTTTCGTGTTGAATTCGACATCAAGGGGGTGCTTCACCATACTGGGACGAGAAAAAGGTGACGGAAGACCTTGAGGAGGGAATCTCTGTTTGGGGAGTCCAAACCCCCAGTCTAAGGACAGGGGGGGGGGAAAAATAGCAACTGAAAAAAAAAAGGCACGGCCCTTGGACTGGGGGGGCGTCACAACCTCGGAAAAGATATCAATCCATCAAGACGGAAGCCGGACAGTTGACAAAAGATAAATTACCGATCACGCCGAATACACCTCACGACAAGAGGGGAAATGGATTGAGAGCTTAAGTGGGCCGTTCGCCAGAAGGCAAGACTGTAGCGCGGACCCAAAAACTACATGAATTGGAACTGTCGGAAGGAAGCCGGAAAATGGAGGGGAGTAAAGTTTCTACAAAGAAAGTCTCAAGGAAAAAGGTCTGCTGGGGGGAGGAGGGGGGGCGAGGGGGCCAAAAACAGCGCAGAATAAAGCCTGGCATATAAAGCTCGAAGGCAACCATTTGGGCAGGGTGGGGGAACGGCGAGTCAATCATAACTCAAAAGGAAGGCGCTTTTTATGGAAAACTCATCTGAAAAACCGATACGGGGGTTTCGAAAGACTTCAAGAATGGCCTCTGGGGCGGTGGGAAAAGTAGTTTCTGACCTGACACTCGCCTTCTGCCGAAAACCCAGAGTGGAGGGAAGGGGGTTGAGGGGAGAAATATCTCTTCTGCGGTTTTGGCAAAAATTTGGAATAAGGAAAGCCAAAAAGAGCTAGACGCCATCAAAGTTGGGGGGTCAAATGGAAGTAAAAGCCCCATCTCAATCTAGACCGTCGAGTGAAAGGGAGCTAGAGAAACGAGGCCAGGACGGAATCATCTCCTACAGCGCGTCTTTGAATGGTAAATTCTTATGGGGGAAAAAAAGGCGTGCTGTAGCTGAGATTCTGAAGGTTGGAGTCATTCCTCAAACAAGTGCAGGCTTTGCCGAATGAAAGAAAAGACGTCCAAGGAAGAGGATCGCGATGGTCAACCTTACATGGGAATCAGTAGAGCCACAATGCCGAAGCAACGAAGAAGGAGGGAGACAACAGGGAGGAATCTTGAAGTCAGGGCCGCGGAATTTGGCTTGCAGCATCTTGTTAGGGAAAGAATACAGATGAGAATATGGGAAGAGTCTTCGAAAAGGGGAAAGTCTCATTTGGAAATCGGGTTGGAACAGGAGAAAGGGGGCGAATCAGAAAATAAGCCTGCGGAAGAAACAATGCAACGCCGGACAAACATCAAGGAGCAACCAAAAAATGAGTTTCACGAAGACGGGTCCAAAAAAGAAGAGGGGAAGGGGGTGGTTTAAAAGAAACAAATCTTTCAGCGTGCGGTAAGCGAGGGAGGAATCGAGGAAAAAAGAGAAGAACCGCGAGTAACCCAGCCCTGGCATGGGTCCAAGGAGACCAGAGCCTGCGCAAATACAATTTCTCCGCCGCAAAATGAAGAGGGGAGACTGTCAAAAAGGCACCGAAGGAATCGTAAAACGAAGAGATCTAAAAAAAAAACAAAACGGAGGAGTAGGAATAGAGAGATAGTGGCTTAAGATTAGAGAGGGGGGACCTTGGGAGAAGGGGGAAAGATCTCCAGGGGCAGCTGCGCAATTGAGAGAAGACTCCGTGGAAATAGCATTCCAGGGCTGGGTTGTGGAACTCTGGGATGGCGAAAAGGGTCGACAGACGATGATATAATCGATCACCGAAAATGCCCCTTTTCCAAACCACCCAACCGTTTTGTGGGGGGCGTAAAAACAAAGAAAGAGAGTGCGGAGGGGGTACCATTCGGAGAAAAAAATAAATTTTTTGGGTGTTGAACCTGGGGTCCGGAGGTGAATTGTGGTGGAAAAATCATCAGGTCGGTAGAAGAAGGTTGGAGGGATGAGGACCCTTTCTCGTCTCTAACAAATGTTGACCCAATCTAAGCATAAGAGGGGAAGGAAAAGAGGCCGTCGACGCTGGATGAGTCCTCAACCTAGGACTTCCACGCCCAGGGTCCTCTGCACTGGAATATAGCTTGTCCTGAGGGGGGGTTTCTAATAAATTCGTGGCAGTTTAGTGAAAGAGTGGATAGACTTCCGCCCCATGGACGGTTGGTACTATAGGGGACGGAATGGGCCGGGGAACGGAACCGGCGATTGGGCAAAAAATCAGGTCAAAAGCGCTGCAAGTTTTTAGTCTGCACCGCCAAAAGTCCTGCTCCGTACAACACTCCGGGGGTGCAACATCCAGAAAGGACAGACCTCGAAAGGTGTCGATTGGATGTACGGGCAGGGGCGAAAGAAGATTAACTCTCCCAAACCGCCGGGTCGACGCAACTTCATCTGGGGCAGTTTTTACAAAGTGCCATAGCAAAAGGGAATGGAGGGCGCTCTGGGTTAAGGCTCCTATTAGGAAAAAATGGCCAAAAAACCGCCCCGAGATGGGTAGGGAGACTCACCAATCGGGGGACCAAAACACGACATGGGGTTGGTAACGGTAAGAAAGCGCGCGGGGATTCGTCAGCAAACGAAAAGAACGGGTTAAGACAGAGGAAACATTATTGGGAGACTATTGAGAAAAAAATAGATAATTTTGGACCGATCTTTCAAGAAGGGACCTGGCATTTTGGGTTTCAGGAGGGGAAAACAAGACGAAAAGACACTGCAGGGACCTGGTTGACGTCGATCCCGGGAACAGCACAGAGGAGGAAGGAGCCCAGTGGGCCGAGTGCACCACAATTCATCGCATTTTCCAGTTGCCGTGAACAGGCGGGTGAAAGGATAAAGTTGCAAGAGGTGAGGGAAGGGAATTCAATTCTGGCGTTGGGGGGGGAACAAGAGGCTCTGAAAAGAACCGAAACCGCTCAGAATTGCCATTCGAGAACTTGGGGGTTCGTCTTTATGGCGATCGGGTAGTGCTCGGTTGCTCAAATCACCGCGGGATTGGTCGGCGGATTGGAGAGCGACGAGTTTTGGGACGAACCGACCGGATCGAGTAAAAGAGCGTGCTTCGGAAACGAAGGGTATGGAATAATGGAGGGGGTGGAACCACCAAAAGGGAGGAAAAGCCGGGCTCTATACAGGGACTTGGGCAGAACCCGAGGGGAGAGAGAGGGAAAAAGAGGGAGGGTACAAGAAAATCAGTTCGGATCACACGAAAATAAAAAATGCACAAGAGAAGACGCGGGGCGCACCGATTTGTAAGGGATCCCCGTCCAAGAATTACCTGCGAAGGCAGAAAATTGACGTGTCGGCAAGCAAGGCAGCAGACGGTGAAACGCCATCAGTCTATCCTTTACCGTTGCGCGTTCGAGATGAGCAGAATAGAAGTGTACAACAAAATGTGAGGACGTCGAGGGGGATACGCCTAGCGCAAGACTGATGTGAGGGAAAAAGAGGAGAAGGAAATCGCCCTTTTTGGGGTGTTGCTCATTCCTCGGGACCGATTCATAGGCCCTCGGAGCACAGGGGGGAGAGATAGCCATTCATTTTAGGACGGCACTGGGAAAGAATCCAGTCCTCATTCTACTCCGGACTCCCCCCTGCGCACCAGAAGCCCGGAAAATGGATTTCGAACCGCACTGAAAAGGCCGCGAATAGGGAGACAGCAGCAGAAAAAAAAAGGAACAAAAAGGGGCGCCCGGAGTTTTGTGAACCTAGTAAGGGAAGGAGGGGCGCAATTGTTCGCCGCGCGCCATTTTCCTTTAAGAATCGGCTGTACAGGCCGACGAGTTCAATAGCCTGACAGTGCAGAGCCTTATTCGAGGAAAAAGAGTCAACCGAAGGTCTATCCGAAACAGCGGGGGACCGGTTGTCGCTCAGGTTTCTTATGCGGCTATGAACTTGGCGCCAAAAATCTGCATGGGTTGAAGCGAGGGTAGAACTTTCTTGGCTTAAAACAGGAGAAGTTTGTGGAAGAGGGAAAGAACAGCCGTACGAACAGGAAAGCCCGAGAGAAGACATCGATGAAGGGCAGGTTGAGAACGCGTCTTCATCCTCCGAGTCTCCATTTACTGGGGGGGCCAGAGAAGAAGGAAGGGCCGCACGAGGATTAAAAGGTCGCAACTATCCACTGAGAGCTGATTACCTCTCCGGAAAGACAAAAAATCGGGGAGTTGGTGGGAAGGGTTGGGATAGGGTCCCATGAACATTCCCCGTTGTAGAAAAAAAGAGTGAGTCTGAATGGAAGAGTTCTGCGAAAGGGTCGGCACCTGAGGGCACCCAAGAAAGTCGTGGACAAGCAGGGACTCGTCCCGGCTTCCAGCTCTAACAGCGCGGAACCGCATGGTCAGATTGGCAGAGAGATTTCCGTTCATCTTTGAGAAAATCCATGAGAGGTAGAAGGAGAAAAGGGAAATTACAAAGGAGAGGCCGATACATGTAACAGGTGGGAGTATGCAGTCGGCGCAGGGAAAGATCTAGTCTCTGAGGGGAGCAGCGAAAAAATTTACGGAACGTAGAATTTTGGTCACGTGTTAGGTCGAAGTAAGGCAAGAAAAGGATTCAACATCAGGCGGGTCACCAAACCTCGGTGGTGCCCCAGGTTTTGCCCAGCAGGGGGAGAACAGGGTAGAAGGGGAGACAGGATGACCACTGTGTCCGGAGAAAAAGCAGAAAGACGGGTTGAAAAGTGACGCAGGAGTCGGCGCTGCGTCCATTTTGGTTGTGCAAAATAACGCGGGGAACACGCCATCAGGCTGAGGAGGCGGCCTCCATCTTTTTCAGATAAGAGAATGTTTAAATCATAGACGCCGGATCAAGTCGGAGGGGGATGTGTTGTTGGAAAACGCACGATGGTCGTGACGGGGGACGAAGAAAACCCAAAACAGCACCTCCCCCTCCCTTAGATGCCCTCAAAAGAGAGAGTGAGAAGGAAAGAGATTGAGGAAAGAAAGAACCAGGCAGCGCTGCCGGGGAACAGCGCAGAGTCTGAACGCCGACGAGGTCCCAGAGGAGAGAGAAAGGCGAGGGGGTTGGTCCAGTCGCCGCTTTTTGCTTGGAAGCGAATCAAGATATCGCCAAACACGATTGAAGGAGGGAAATAAGATATATCAAGACCTGGCTCGCGGCGACGGTCTACTGGGACGAAAACCAGAGGGATGAAGAGAGAACTCTGGTTACTCTCTGTCGAGCCGTCCGGAAGAGTAGGAAAAAGGGAAACCTGCGAAGTGGGCATGGTCTGAGGGAGACCGTCTCTGGAAATTGATCAAGAGCTCTTTCTTTCGAAAGGAGAGGTCTGGCCGCTGGGGGGGACCAGGCGCGGGACAAGAGACAAGATGGGGCTTGAGGAATTCAAAAAACATCTGAAAAGCGGGAGCAGCAGAAGAATGAATGAGAATAGCGTCCGGTAGAAAAATCTGGAGGACCGTCAGAATGATGTCGGTCTAAAGTCGCATTGGGGGGAAAGGGCGAAGGAACTATTGGAATGCGAAGTGTAAAAAAGCGTCCTGTAGCAGTTCGGAACCCGATTATAAAGGGAACTTCGAAAAGGTTCGATCACTGCAGTTTGCAAATTAATGGGCCCCAAGAGAAAGAAACGAAAGGGATAGAGGGGAGTGTCGCATACAGCGACTCCAATGTACAAAAAAGTCGAACTGGATGAAAAAAGGCTCCGATAAAACAGCACGAGATCGACTAAAAAAGCGTCCCAAAATTAAAGGTATACCCGGAGAACTACTTTAGTATTCCGAAAGTAGCGAGGGCGAAGAGCAGCTTGGGAGGCACGCGCTGCTCGGAATCTTCGATGAAATTGCACCAGTCGGAGGGGACCAAGGGGAGCGTCTGGCAGCCAGGATACGAGGAAATGATTCCACGACGTGCTGGGACGAAGGGCCGCTGGGAAGCGCCACGGAAGTCCAGGCTCCGAGCGGGGGGTTCTAAAACCGGCAGAGGTTCATGGCAATATCTCAAAAAAAAAGAAAAAGAAGTACGAGGGTTGGTGCGGTTCATTATAGTCGCTCTCACGAAAGGGGACAATAGGAGGAAGCGAATCCAAACCACCCAGAAAAAGAGAACCATCTCTTAGCCGCTTTGCTCAGGGAAAACACGAACTGGCGAACGCAGGGAAGGAGGTGGCTCAAAAGAAAGAAGAAGGGAGGCGGGGAGGGATTTTGCCGGTTATCATTGATGCTGGAGCTGAAAGGCAGAAGGGAAGCGAGGGAGCGCTAAATGATCGTAAGCTCGGGCGCCACGAAGAAACGCTCCATCGATCCTGGCGACGCCAGTCGCTGCTGGACGGGCGAGGAACTGAGACGGTGCGGGCGGTACGAGACGCAGGTCTCTCAGAAGTTCAGTAGAGGGAAGCGAGCATGGGTGAAGCTACTCAGGGAGAACCGGGACCCAACCGTGCGAGCATACAGAGAGAAGGGTTCGACGATGCAAGAATCGCGAGAAAACTGGGGACGTGGTTCGGGTGGCGGAGCCTGCCTAATTTCTCTGACCGGGCTGAGGCGGACTAAAAGGTAGACGACTCATGTTTTAGAGGAGTGCGCCAGATGGGATGGATGAGGGGCTAAGATTCTAAATTAAGAGGGGGAGAGAGAACCTTGCCCATCCGGGACCTAAAAGGAAGAAGAAGCTAAGAGTGACACACCAACAAAAGCCGAAAATATGTGGGGAGACGCAGAAACTCACTCAGCGAGAGCAGGGTCTCGAGGAAAGAAGCCTAGAATCTGTGGGAAAATCTGATTTCGCCAGATCGAAAACGCGCCGACCACACCAAAAAGGCTCGAAGGATTGAGGTTCACAGAGGGAGACGGGTTCAGTTCCGACAAGGAAAAGTCTGAACGGAGGGAGGAATGATGGGCGACGGATTATCGAATCAAATCGTTGCTCGAGGCGGGAGAAAGAGGGGGCAGTGGAGTGGCAGGGGGGAATAGGAGATGGTTCCCATACATGGTTTGAAACAAAGAAGGACTGTACAGAGAAAGACCGGTAGCGAGCGGCATCGCTCGGGGGGTGTGAGCCAAAAACTCTTCACCAATCCGTCTTTTCCTGGCAGCAAGAGAGGGGAAAGAAAGGCGGGATAAACCGAGTAAAGGAAAATTCACTAAACGCAGAAAAGTACTCCGGTGCAGGGAGGACAAGAGCAGGAACCGAGCCGCTCCTCATACAATCAGAAAAAAAAGGTCGGACATGGAATAAGGAAACGCGGCCGGTTCGCATAACAAGCGGGGGAACCATATAGAGTTACCCACCCACTACAATGAGTTCCGGTCAGGGACGAAAATCCGCGGCAACTTTATTCCTGGAGAACCCGGGGGCAACGGGGAGAAAAGGAAGGGGTCAATGCTGGAAGATTGTTGTAGAGGGGGCCAATTTCTCCTGAACTACTCCTGTAGGAATCAAGAAGACGGCAAAAGTTCAAAGGGGAAGGAGGTCGAAGGTCAAGACCTCACTCCCAAAGGACAAGGCTCTTCGGGAAAGAAGAGGGTACAAAAGATCGTTTGGGAAAGAACAACGGGGCCCTAAGTTGGTTGCCTCTGGGAGGAAAAGTTCGGCAGGGTGCTGCGGCAGGAAAGCTCGCTTCGCGGACCGAAACACATGGCAGGGGGGGGTCAGGGGAGGGCGGGCCCGAGCTCGGCTTCGGGGGGGGAAATTTTTAAAATGCGCCGGAAGGAAGAGGAATACGCCAGAAGGAAGGGGGGGAGATTGGGGAATAAAACTCCCAGCATCGAGTTCGAGGGAAAAGGAGGCCGGGCGGAAGAATATCTATCCGGACATGAAAGAACCATAACTGCCTGGGCTGGAGGATGGCACTTGGGTAAGGGGTCTTATTTGGTCAAAGTCGTGTCTGTACGGAGGAAGGAGAAAAAGGTTGAGAGATACAAACACGGGCAGCCTGGCCTATGCCATACGAGATCAAGGGATTCAAGAGAGTCCGGCATGGTTCAACCTTACCTGGGGCGAGTCAAAAGTCAATATCAGAGGACACGAAGCAAACGACTCCGTCTAGTTCGAACAAAAGAAGGACAGAGAGAATGACGCAGTGGCCGGGAGGCCGGGGCAGTTATCATCATCGTGTGAGGTGCCCAAGAAGAAGGGGAAAGGCCTAGGGATCGTATACGAGAAGAAGTAGGACTGTTCACTCCTTGACGTCAGACTTCAGAAAGGTCGAAGAAGCACCCATTATTCTACATACAAGGCACTGCTGACCAAAAGGAAAAGACCTTACCAGAAGTATCAAACAAAAAAATGGGAGTGAGACTAACTGTTCCCCACATAAGGAAAAGGAGGAGGGGGGGGCAAAGAAAAAACGGGTCATGCTGGTCGTGATCGTGGAGAATCAGAGATGGACGCCAAGCGCGGAGACATCCTCTATACACCCAAAATTGCATGTCCACGTGAGGAAATAGGAGGCTCTAGGCAAGGTCGAGGCAAGAACAGGGAAAGGAGATGGTCGCCGGCCTCCAAAGCCAAGCGCGGAAAGACGTCAGCCAAGG
>Ga0179591_1235836_pt1 | contig 13404 bp, 5 predicted proteins | sample CZOMad2_1_08_16f_FD_182891 | JGI IMG/M metagenome (GOLD analysis project Ga0179591, IMG submission 182891) | Vadose zone soil fungal communities from Angelo Coast Range Reserve, California, USA - CZOMad2_1_08_16fungal (PacBio error correction) | ecosystem: Environmental > Terrestrial > Soil >...
CGATTGCCAGGCGGGGGGGGTGCCCTCGCCAGTCACTGAGAAAATGACTAGGAGAAGAACGGAAAAGAAGGGGGGACATATAACCCTGATTCAAACTATCTACTCTCCAGTCAGCGTAGAAGAGAAATGAAATCCGTAGATAGATGTCTACGCCGGACCGGAAGGAGGGAAAAAATCTAGGAAATTTTCTAGAAAATGACTAGTTCAGCGGGGGGCCACCGAATTAAGAACGCCGAGTGACTCTTTCCTCGACGGCGAAGCGATCGAAAGTAAAACGTGGGGCGGCGGGCGAACCGATGGTTGACGGCGAGGGGTAGATCCCGGAAAGCAAAACCGGCGAGTGGAAAGGGGAGGAGGAGTGGTCTTCATCGCGCAGACCCTCTGCCCCCGGGGGGTCCGGAGCGCGAAGGCGGGCAGCACTGGTTCAACCGATGTGGCGTAGGGAATGAGGAAGGAAAGTGGCCACCATCGGCATCTGGTGTCAAAAGTTACCGTGGCAGAAGAAAAGTCAGGAAAGCGAAAGGGCGAGTAAAGGAAAAGCGCGCTTGCCACAAATCATTCGGGGAGAGGTCTTCAGAGGCCGGCCGCGGAGGCAGGGCCACAGGTGTCAGGAAAACGGTTTTCGCCTTATGGAAAGTAAGGATTAATGTAGACTGGCAAGAGCCACCTCTTCTCGGACGCAGAGAAAAGAAACTTGAAGCTAGAAGCTCAAAGGGCAGCTTAAAAAAGGGAGCTAGGATCCTAGAGCAAGAAAGTCCTTATTTCGTTTATGAGACCTTCTATAAAAGTGTGACAATTGAAATCGGGTGAAAAACCCGTCTAAACGCCAAGCCACGTCCGGTGATGACACCAAGGGAGGGTTTCTTTTCATAAACCACTTCAGTTCCGAAAAGCGCAAGTGGGAGGGGGGAGAGAAACGCAACGACCGAGGGGAGTTGACTCGATTCCAAAGGTCCGCCCGAGAGACGATCATTCAAGGTGTGAAAAGGAGAGGGGTTCTCCAAAAAACTATTTTACCATCAACGGGGAGAAGAGGCCGAAAAAAAGGTGTGAACAGTCGCAGAGGGATAAGAAAGGGAGGGGAAGGGGGGCGACTTCCTACTCCTTCAGAAAAAAAAGAGAGAAAAAAAAAAGGGTGAAAACAATTACTAGCGGGGAATGGCAAAAAAACAGCAAAAGGGAGTAATCGAATAGTCAAAGAAAGGGGCTTTGGCTGAGTCACAGGAAAGGTCGAAAAGGACCGAAAGTAGCGGAATTCTCGGACCATCACCATGCCTGCTAGGAGACTGATAACAAACAAACCAGCACCAGGAATAAAACTGGGTCAAAGAGAATCCGTGGCGAATAGAAGGAAGTCACTTGTGCATAAGGCCGACACGATTCGCGAAGACCTTACGCAAAGGTTGAAAACGGGAAATCTCTAAGCAGAGGTGCTGGATGAGATCGCAGATTCTCAAGATGCAAGGGGCAAAGCGATGCAAAACCGACTTCATAAAAATCTCTCGCCATTCGCGCATAGTCGCGCAGTCACGAAGGAAGGGAGCAACCTTAAGAACGCTCGCCGAGATCTACGAGGGGGGGGCCGCAAGAGGGGGTGGGAGTAAAGAAAAAAGGAAAACCCACACCTGACCAACGCATGTGCCGGGAGGGAAAAATAGCGGGAGATGTCGGTGGGGAAGGAGACCGGGCGTTGTAGGTTTTCGGAATCGCGAGACGAGAGTGGTATGGCGCAGTCAATAGCTGAAAGGGCGAGCGAAAAAAGGGGGTTGTCGGGACTTCAATCTTCAACAGGGAAAGAGAGGCCAAAGGGGGAATCGCATCGCATACAAGGAACTGAACATTTCTGAAAATAAGTTCGCGAAGGGGTGAAAAAAAAAAAATTTCAAAGCCATTTTGATAAGAGTCCGCTTTCAGAGGCGATCTAGTCGTAGAACAGAAGAAAATATCGGTCCCAGGAGTGAATGATCTGCTGGACGAACCGAGAAAGTGGGGGTGGGGGGTCGTTAGGGAAAAAGGGACCGTCTTTTAGTAGATCGGAAAGATGGGGGAAACGAAATCTTCCACGCTTGGAAACTCCCATCATTCGGGAAAGGGGGTGGGGGAATAGGGGAGAGCTGCCCGGGTTCAATCAGTGGATTGGGGGAAAGGGCTGAAGGCCGTACACAGTAACCTACCAAGACAACTAAAGGAAACTGCCACCTCGGGCGGAAGGGTTACGCGTAACGAAGTTGGACCAGGCAGGCGTAAAGCTAAGCTCAACCCAACACGCGTAGAAGTGCCCCCGGCAAACAAAGAAAGATGTCAGGGGACAGAGAAGATCTCGGTCCTCTAGTTATCACAAAGTCTCCCTTGGCAATCGAATAGCTTACAAGGCATTGTAAGAAAGTTGCCGGGTTGTTCGGAAAGAAAGAGCCTCTCGTAACTCTAGTACACTTTTAAGGAAGAACATCTAGATCAACAAACATGTTAAGAGTCTGCAAGCACCTTCGGCTAACGGGCCGCGCGACAGTCTATACCCGCGGGAAAAAGAACCTGGACTCACGACGAGAGGGAGAGATGACACGGTAACGGAACAATAGGCAGCTTGGCTCTTGGTCGAGACTGGGGGGGGGGCACCTGTCGGGGGGGTCAACGGCTACTGGGTTGGGGGGGGCTGCGAATGGCACTCGCAAGTGAATAAGCAAAACTGAATGTAAGCGTCGAGGTTCCTCTTGACCACGTAGGGCGAGTAAAGGTGGTGAAGGCAAAAATCACCTGAGCATCAAAACGAATTGAAGGAGATGAAAATGGAATTCATCTTTCCTCAGAACCTCAAAAACCTGGGACGTAATTGAATGGGAGGAGAGGCGGCGCAGTGAGGGAGGCCGATGAAAAGCTAAAAACTTTTCCCTCTAGACCAATCAGCAACAAAAGATAGCAGTTCTCGTAAGCGATCATCAAAAGATTCCTTCCGGCATGGTCAAGAGTAGTCGACTACATGGAACGAAGGCTATCCCCATGACGCCAAGTGGAAACAGGTAGAGCAAAGAATTGGAAACTCCGGGAACTAGGATCCGTCTTTCTAAAAGAGGACAAGGGGGGCCGCAAAGTGGACGTGGAAAGCCGAACCGAGAAGCTTCAATCGGGGACTCGGGGGGGGCTTTCACAGGAAAAAGCTACTCGACTCCGTCATCACCAAAAGTTCATCTCGAGGAGGAGGCTATCTCGACTCAAGCACATCAGACTTTCATAACTCTCGGTGCTACCCTTGCAAATCATCCCATGCTGCTGTCGGAGCATTCTACTGTTTCTGGCCGCCACACATGGATGGGGAATCTAATACTAGGAAAACGGTCGAAGAACACGGGCCGGCGGCTCGCGCGACGAAAATAAAGATGGGAGAGCGAAAAAAGAGATCAAGCGCTTGAACCCGCAGCACGGGGGGAAATCTTCATCTGAAAAGACCCTATATAAGACAACACACAGCACGGCTCTAGTTCTCTTTAAGACGGTAGCAGGGGGGTGAGGAGTCTACCTCTGTGGAGCTTGGCGAGCTTGATACAATTCCTATCTCTTAATAGGAAAGACCGATGAGTCAGGGCTGGTTCTTCTCACGAAAGGCAAATATGGGGGGAGTGAGACCTGCATAACTTCTCCTCTATTTGGAGGGAAGGGGGAGTGAATCGGGTGAAGGAATTTAGACAACTACCTGGGCTGGGGAATCTGGGTCGAAAGGGAGAGAAAAGGGAGTTGACAAGCGAGTGAAAAAAGTCATTTGGGGGACCCTCTTAGAATAGGTTTGAAGACAAGTGGGCATTCTCAACCAGTGACACAAGGTCGACGCTAACGAAGAAAGTTCTCTAATTTCGAACGATCGCAAAGTGGCTGTGAACAGGTTGGGCGCACCACACCTTCTCACCGAAAAGAACAAGAATAGAATGGTTAGGGTCTTACGCATTCAATTCGCGAATGCGTTAAGAGCCAGACACCCCAGATTCGTTGCTGTCAGTGCAAGCCCTCGCGGCCGAGGAAAAAGACCCGGGGGAAGTGAAGAAATGGACTCTAGGAAATGGGAGGACGTGGTCTCGTGAAACTTTGTCAAACGTAATAGTGGGGGGGGGAAAAAAGGTGCTCGAAGGAAGGACCAGACGACGACCGAAGAACTCTTGAAGGGCGGGAGTGACTATGGGCTATTTTGGACAGTCATGGGCCACTTCAGACCACGTCGGGACCAAAGATCGGCGCTGGGAGGGGATAGAGACTCTTAAAAAAAAGGGGCATCCTTGAAACAAAAGCTTCAGAAGTTTAATCAGGCCTAAAAGGCGCATAACGGGAAGAGAACCGGAAGATGCCCCTTTTAAGGAGAGGTTGGGGTGAGAAAAGGCCTGAACACTAAGAAGCCGTATCGCGTTAGCATGCCTGCAAAAGATTGGGAAGGGAAATCAGTGGTGGAAGTAGGCCTAACTACGGACTCCGAAAGAGAGCAGCGACCGTTTTTTAAGCTAGGGGGGGGAAAAACTTTGAGGAGAGCTCCTCAAGAAAGCTTTGCGGTTGAAAATCTCTAGGAGTAAACCCTCAATACTCGGAGAGAATAGGAGATCCAGTTCATAGAAAGCCCTCCTTCACCAAGAAGGGTTCTCCCTAAGGCAGAAATAAAAAATATCTCGAATGGGACAGTCAGGGCGAAAAGGCGAGTATTAATGAGGGCCTACCTACAAGGGATTTATCAGCCAGTTGAGAGGGGAAATGGGTTCAATGAAGACTCTAAGATAGAAAAGGCTAAGACGAGAAATTTCTCTTCTGAAAAAGGAAATCGCCCTGGTAGGAGAAGCAAACTCGTGAATTAATGGGAAAGGTTCTGATCTGAGAAAACCTATAGCTGTCTCTAGGTTCCCACGACACATCGATCTAGAGAAAAAAACAACACAGAGGATGAGTGGGAAATAGATATCGGGCCCGGTGAGTGTGAAAAGAAAACATAGGCAAATGCGGTGGGGAGATATCGACGAGCAATAAGCAAAGAGGTTTCGCTCTATTTCTGATGGGAGGGAGCCAAAAGGAGGCTATAATCATAGAAAGGAGATAGTCTCGGCGGAAATCTGCACGGAAAAACCGTTCAATCTATAAAGTGGGCGGAGAAGGAGATAGTTCTGAGGCGCCCTCTCACAAAAGAGACTCAGGGAGCGGGGGGTACGAGCCGGGGATGGGTAACATAGTGATTGGGGAGGCTCGCGAACAAGAGGGGGTGACTTCTAGGGGAGAAAAAAGGAGGACGAAATCAGCTCGAGGTCGTAGGAGTGAGTACGGGAAAAAAGGGGAACCTGGGCGTCCAACCACCCGGTCGAAGTCTCGGCAGGTCTCCCGAAGTTCGCGCGTAGTGAAAAGGCGTTGCTTATTATGTAGAGATGGCGCTCGAGGGACACCATCGGGGGAATTACGTACCTATGGGGCAACTTACTTTGAATCGGGGAGATAGAAAGGACTGAAATGGGGATCCCCTCATGAGAGAAGCCAAGGACTCTTCGGCTATAGGGAGACTATCCGAGAAGATTCATTCTTGACCAACAGTTCGAAGGGAGGGGTGGCTACCAGTATAAAAAGAACCGAAGCAAAGGTCATTAGACTAGCAAAGAGCGGTCGCCTCTCCCTCTAAAAATATCGGTAGGAAGGGGGGTGGGAGAAAGGGAACCAACTCGACTCGGAAAAGAGTTAGTCTAAGACAAGAAGTCAGTTGTGCGGGGGGGAGACCTTCGGACAACGGTTAAAACGATGAACTCTGGGTTAGAAACGGCGAAAAAACTTCATAGGGGACTTCCGGGAGTAGAGCGACCGATTGGGGTCTCACAAAGGGGTTCAATCCGGCGGAAAATAGGAATGGGGCAGCGAACATGCAGACGCGTGTGTAATTGCTAAACACGCATTACGGAAAAAAACTGAAAAATTAGCCAAAAGGGATTGCAAAAATCGGGTCGGGTAGCAGAGTTATTGGGGAAAAAAAAAGGGTGGGGAAAAACCCTGGCCATTGGGAACGAGTTCCGAGGAGACTATAGTTCTGTTCGGTAGAAGTGGGGCAACGAAGAAAAGAAACTGGTCCAAAAATAGTACGTGGGGGAAAACCATTCCGCCGAGAGGGATGACGTACAAAGCACTCCGCACGTCCGGAGAGGGATGAGTAAGAGCCACGTTGGTTGCCCGAACAGTAGGCTCCCTCCGCACGTAGGGACTAGCAGGATAATGCGGGTCTTCACCCTCAAAAGCGAGGGCGATTACAGGAGCGTCCGACCAGAAGAATAATCGTTGGCAGTGTCAAAATTCTTGGGGCAGAATTAAAGGGGGTAGGCACGAAGGAAAGCCAAAAAGAGGTCTGAGGGGCACGAACCTGGAGACAACTTTGCACTGAAGCTTCAGGAGCACAGGATTGTGCCTGTAGGATATGCTCGATGCTCAGATGAATGAGGTACGTTCTGGGACGGGAGGTCAGGAGCCTAGGAGATAAGGAGGAGGCCATCTAAACTCATCATGGAAGCTCTATAAGAGCCCGCCGGTGCGGAAGATGAGCGATATCTCGGAAAACAACGTGTGGCAGGAGAGAACAAAAACCGACAGTCATCCGACATTTTAAAATGTGCCGTCGTAAAAAAAAGATACTCTGAGCTGGAGTGTTTCTCAGAAAGTAGTATGGATGAACTCAATACCGATGGGGTACGTGATTGGGAGGGAGGGACGATTCTGACCCGTCACAGGTTCTTGCACTAAGCGGGGGGGGGAAGGGGAGGGAGACGAACAGCAGAACCTGGGTCATGATGGCAGAGAATATAGGAGAACCGCTTCCATGGAGCCTGGGGGAGACTACTGGGTGGGGGTCAATTGAGGAGGGAAAATGGGGTAGAAATTAGTCTCGCGGCCGTCGAGTGACAAGGAGGCCGGCGCTGATGAAAGGTAAACGTCTAGGAAGGGAGGACAGGATAGGGGGGGGGGGGGGGGGGTGTCAGGTTAAGTTACTAATCCTGCAACGGGGCTTTGGGGTCTACTTAGGCCCCTAGTTGGAAAAGCTGGAAAAGGGCGCTCCGTCCGTTAGGGAAATGTGTTTGGGGATGAGGGGGGGGTCCGCAAAAAAAAGAGAAAGGAAACCGTGACGGGCAACGGAAAGTGTGAGGGTACAAGGAACTGTAGGCACCCACAAGGAAAAGACCCATTAGAGACAAAAGGAATTGAAGCTTGAATGGTAAATTCAGAGTAAACACAGGGGCACGGCGGTCAGCGGGGGAAGACCCCACAAAAACGCTGGAAGGGGAAGGGGCCAATGTGAAACCCAGGGAACAGAGAGATCCTTCTATGGGAAACCGTGTAGAAATTGGCTAGGCGCAGTGTTCAGGCGTTAAGGAAAGGGCGGGCCTATACGAAAGCACTAGAGGAACCGCTCTAACTACGGGGAGCAATAAAGGGCGCTGCTAAAAAAAACAGTAGGGACAAGATGGTGGGGGGGCAGGCGCTCACCTTCGTAGTCTCTTGAGACAGGCGAGATATGGAAAAAACTGCCTCATATACACTTTACTAAACGTATACGTGCATGAGTCACACGTATAAAAAAATTCAACGGGCAGAGAGGATGCGCTTTGGAGAAGAAGCTTTTGCAACCCTGGAAAGAACGTGGGAACTTCTGGGGTTTCAAGCAGCAAGGGCCATCTGACGGGAACAGGGTTTACTACCTAATGACGACGCTGAAAGGGCAAAAAGCAAAACACTTTTAATGTTCGAAGGAAGTGTCGGTGGGGGAGGGGATTCTTCACAAAAAAGTACCAGCACTAATCCGGTTATCAATCAATGGGGTATGACAATGGGAAAAAAAAATCAACAAAAAACCCGTGAAAAGAAGTCTTATGCCACATCCGGGGGAGATGCTTTGAATCTGGGGGGAAGGGGGGGGCTCATAGAAAATGGCCATAACGATAAAAAAACCCAGACAAACCACCTAAAAAAAAAACCAATGTACACACATTATAAAAAAATGGAAAATAATCATATATTAAAGCCGGGTCCATCATGGGAGTCGGTAGAGCTATTGAAACTAAAGTGAGAGTAGAAAAATATGTTCAATGTTCCTCCTACATGGTCACACCTTATTCTGTAAGGAGGAAAGCAGGGCTCTGGAGAAAAATGTAAGGGGGAATGGGAAAGAGGTTGCCTATTGGAAAAAGGAAGACAACCTGATCACGATTCCTCTACCGCGTTCACAGGTAAAAAAAAACTGACGAGCACATTAATCAACAGTCATCTCTTCGTCTCGAGCCAAGAAACACATAAAAAAGGGAGGTCGCTGAACACCTCCATCCTACGAAGAGGGTGGACGAAAGGGAAACTACCCTGGCTTTGGAAAGCGGCGGGGGTGGTCAAATGGGGGATTGCAGGAACGAACCTGAGGTTGAGAGATAGCTCGTTCTCGCAAGAAGGGTAGCGAAAAGGAACGTGAGCTGGCTAGAATTCCGTGCCCGATGGAGAGATTTCTCTAACTGGACGGATTAAAAGGAGGCGCGGGGAAGATCAGCGGACTCGTGTCAACGAGAAAACCAAGACTGCAAGGACTGGAGAGACTAGACTGCTCTGGGACCCTGTTTCTCACGGGGGTCGAGAGAAACCGCGGGTGTCTATCCGGGGGGTGGGGGGTAAGCAGGGACCTGAAAACCGACTCGCGATAGCTGGACACCTTTGGAAATTTTGAGCTAAGGAGAATGAACCGGTCGTTTTCGGTGCAGACCAGGAATGGGCGACGCGAACCGTGGGGGGGCTGAGGGTGACTCCTCGGGGGACCTTAATGGACTCCCACTACCTTGTCTTAAGGAAAAAAAAGAAAAAGAGCAATGAAGGTTGGAAGGAGGGGCGTGGGTAATTAATAGAAGAAACCGGGGACCCTAAAAAGGACAAGCAGTTCCGCCGCATGTAAAAGGAGAGTCTCCCCACAGGAAGCACCTTCTACTCTCTGAGCAGCAATTGGAGAGAAAGGAGGCAAACAGGAGACACGGCATGGGTTCAACCTCTGTTTGCGAACAAAACGAATGCTCAATAACAAACCTCTGAATCAAAATCCCGTTCGTATTGGATACGGAATTTCAAAAGGAGGAGAAATGCGTGGCCTACACACGGCTTATTTGCTGGGACGGACCGCAAGAAAAGAGAGACGGACTTAAAAGACGGTGTAAAATAACCCATCAATTAGTCTATCACTGGATGGAGAGGGGGCGCAGGTTGGGGCTGCGGAGAGTGGAAAGAAGGTCATCGTGCAACTCCGGATCCCAATCCTGGATTGTGAGAGAGACGGAACGTTCCCGAGGGGAAGATGTCCTGGCGCTTAAAGGTGAAAATTTCTTTAATGCTCTCTGAAGGAAGGAGGATGACGATTCGAAAGAAAGAATAGGAAGAGGCACGGCGTGGAGCCAAAACCCTCAAAGTCGAACTTGGAAACATAAGGAAGGGGAGGGCCGGGCAAGTCTAGTCCTCCTATGAAAGGGGGGGGAAGTACGCGATTGGGGGATAGAAGAAACAATGCGAAACAGAAACGACTCATTCCCGGCAACATAGAAAACGAGATGGGGGGGAAACATAGAAAATGGTTCCAGCCTCTACGAAATCCTAAAAGACCGCCAATTTGCAAGAGAGGCGAAAAGCGTTAGGAAGGAGAGGAGCAAACGTAAATGTGTAATGGTCACAAGGGCATGCAACGATGACCAGAAAACAGCTACTACGGAGATGCGAAGATTGTTAGCCGGGGAAGAGACGCCAGAGAAGGAAAAAACACCTAGGGGGAAAACCAAAATCCAGACCACGGAATTTAGAAAGAGGGAGAAGGATCTGACACGAGGAGGACGATGATTTAAAGAGTTTCGCAGGCCGGACTAGCGCACTTTATCGCCACTGTGTCTCGATTAAAACTGGTCACTGTTTCAAGATAAGGCGAGAAGGATCTAGGTCCTTTATCTTATATCGCTGAAAACTTTCAGACTGGAGGCGCAAATCGCCTTTCTATGTCAAAATCTTAGAGGTACCCTTTTTCGGGGAGAGCGCACAGGGGGGGCAAGCTTTGCCAAGCTAGAAAAAGCTACTACACAAAACTTTATGTAAGGAAGAATCGATGGGAACGAGGTAGTGGGAAAAGAAGCGGTCAAGGCACTCAGTGGAGAGAAGATAGACGATACCAGGTGGTTCAAAAGGAGATGCGAGAAAAGACTCGACTTGGCGCGGGGGGAAGAAGAGTCTTCTAGATTCAGAAAGCCCAGGGGTATCTTACGCCGGGGGGGAAGGGAAATACGATAAAAAAAAGGGCGATAGTAACGTCGGCGGGGAAACAATAAATCTCCGAGTTCCGACTTTGAGGAGGAAGGATCGAAGGACAGCTTTGGTGGCTTCCGAAAACAGAGGGGGTTTACGAAAGGGAGGAAAAACAAAGGGAACCTGAAAGTCAGGGGGAGGGCTGAAATTGAAGGTGAGACGAGAGAAAGCAGCCCGAAAAGGGTCTTTACGCGCCTGACTCAAGGAGGGAGGCTCGCGTTACACAGAGAGGATGTCGGAGGAGGCGATAAGCCTTGTCCAGCAAATCTAGGGCTTCTACCCTCGGGGAAAATTGACCCCATAACGGACGGGATATCCATGGCCTGCTCTGAAATTGTGTTTCATCAGAGCAAAAAAAGATCATCCACCAGGGGAAGAGTCTGCTGCTGCGGGTCCTTAAAACATACCATGGGGACCCATTTCTGAATTTCGGTGGAAAAGGATAAAAGGGGGGAAGAAGGAAGAGTTAAAAAAAAAGGCCGTAAGCTAACAATCGTCTATCGCGTCCTCAGGAAAAGGGAGAGGGCAGACAATCAGGGAAAATAGGGAAATCGTCCATCGCACGAAATAAGGGGGTATGAGGGGACGGATCGGTCCACATGTGTGGGGGGAACTATAACGCAGGGGGTTTAAACACTCTACCACTTGGGGGACTAAAGAAAGCCGCAAGTAAGGATCCCTTGGGGGGGGGGCAACACCCATGGATGTGGACGAAGCGAGGTGGTGCAAAGACAAAGAAAAAGCCTCCTTGGGGGGCGCGCAACAATTACGAAGGATGGACCCTCGTATAACACGGCTGGGGGTGGTGTAGGCATGGAGGATTGTTTCACTAAAACCAAGGTGTGGAAGGACCTCTCCTATCCGGGGACGAAAAAGGGCTTAGGCGAGCAAACCTTGCCAGGTTGGGGGGGAAACTGAACGACTCTTGAACAAAACAGTAGTGGTCCCAAAAGGATATAAAAACGCGGCGGACAGACAACGAAGCGCCCTTCCTAACGTATCTTCTTGCACATTTCGTGGGTAGAAAGGAAGGAACAAGAGTCGACTTCAAGGAACACTAGATGAATCTGCTTTCGCCAGGAAACAGAGCTGCTGAGGCCCCATAACTGCAAAAGCCCCCCAGGAACAGAAATGATAGGCCTAAGGGCGGGAATAGAAGGAAGTCCGGGGTTAAGGCTCATCAAGCCTGACAAGATGTTCTATCCAAAGTCCAAACAGGGGAAACGAAGCAGCGCTTATACAAATGAGGCTGGATGAAGAAAATAGGCGGCCGAAATCCTGATAAGCTGACAAAGAGAATAGAGATGCATTCAACCATCCGGGAATATTATAGACAATGAGCATCACCCTTCATGACCGACGGGTAAGGGCGAAGGCGCCGAGTAAATAGCCAGGAGGTGGTTCCTTAACTAAGCACCAGCCGCTCCTACTCGAAGAGATAATGGAAAGGACGTCACAAAGAAATACCTTCGCTGGGGCCGGTTGGGGGGATTCGACCGCAATCAAACTGGGGTATTTTTCCTCGAGATTCGCAGAGGAGGGTGGGGTGATTCCCTGTCAGAGTTTCTGAGCGTATGAAAACTGGAAGATCGCATAAGATCTTTTTGCTTCTTAAAATCTTCGGGGGGGGAAAAACCGCAGACGTCCAACTTTCTCTTCATCGAAAAAAGGAGAAAAAGTAGGAAATGGAAGGCAGGGGGAAATGACGCAACCCTGGGGGACAAGGGATAGTTCGAAGGGGGGAGAGATGGCATCGAGGCTCGGACACTACGTCTAACTACGATTTAACATGCATGCCAGCCTAGCGGAATTTACGAGTTGCGGGGAGCAGAGAGAGGGGGGGGGGGGGGGGTGGGAGAAACGGAAGTCACACCGCCGACACGTTCTTAACTTGAGAGCGGGAAAGGTCTGGGGTTGGAACGAGGAATGCCAGATTGCGCTCCTGCAAAGCAAGGGAAGGACATTGTGGGGATGGTCACTGAAGACATTGCTTATAGAAGTTCGGGTGCTTGGGGGGCAGGCTTGGGGGAAGCCAACAGGCACCACAAAAAACGTAAGCATAACCCCGTGGCAGACACCAGCGCTTTCTTTCCATCGTCGTACTGGTCGTGCGGCCAACCCTGGAATAGGGCTTAAACGACTCTCCCCACAAAATTACGAGGCTCCACAGTGGACAGGTTCTTCACAACCAATCATCGGCTAAAGACAGCGCAAAGACTCTTTTGAAACCCGGGTCGAAGAAATAAGAACGTTCGTAAGAATCGAAGGGAGCGTAGTTGACGTCCAATTTTCTTACGTCCGGGGGTCGGGGAATAATATAAGGGCGCGGAACTCTCATACACGAAAAGACGTCGGTCAGTCAAAAACACAATACCGACTCCCCAAAACCAGGGTGGGGAATTACCCTATAGAATTTTTATGCCGTACCTGGCGGGTCAGTGTTAAAACGATCTGTCGCTTCTTCTTCCTACCCGACCGAAAAAAACACACCTGGTCACGACGGCTCGGAGCAGAGAAAAACGTGAGGACACGGTGGAAAAAGTCTACAAGATATGCGTGGGCGAATAAACGTGTGGCAAGCAGGTCCGGGTCCCTTCAACGTTTTGGATCGTCTATTTGACTCCGGCACTGAAAGAAACCAGTCAATTGAACGAAGGACCCTTCCGAATGTTTGGGGGACCCCAGTGCATGCAGCGAGGAAGGGAATGGTAAAAAGTGAGAAGGGGAAGCAACATAAAACGTGGGGACGTCGAAGGCACAGGGCTGACCTCTTTGACACCTCAAAAAAAACCCACACACACCCTTAAGGGGAGAGAAAATTACTCGATCCTGTCGGGATGGGAGGACACATCTGCTGTCCTAGATAGATCCAATAAAGGTTAAACGGATAAAAACCTTAATTTAAAACAAAACCCTAGATAGTTCTTCTAGGGGAACAGGGCAAACAAAGGGAGACTGGGTAAGCAGTTTCGTCAGTCTACTCGGTAAGGAGAGAGATAATTAATGATAAAAAAAAGAAGTCCAACAAGGTGACTCCGCGCAGCCCCGTAGCTAAGTCAAAAGAGGGGAAATGCCCAAAGGCCGCGGTAATAGGTGCAAAAA
>Ga0179591_1244313_pt1 | contig 13404 bp, 17 predicted proteins | sample CZOMad2_1_08_16f_FD_182891 | JGI IMG/M metagenome (GOLD analysis project Ga0179591, IMG submission 182891) | Vadose zone soil fungal communities from Angelo Coast Range Reserve, California, USA - CZOMad2_1_08_16fungal (PacBio error correction) | ecosystem: Environmental > Terrestrial > Soil >...
GGAATCAAGTGCTCCGTAGCGGTTCAAAGCCCGGAACCGAAGGAGGAAAAAAGAAAGGGGTTTGCAACCTAGTGGAAAAGAAAGGGGGCCAGTCTACCCCGCTTTACGGCTACCTTTGAAGGGTTTTATAATGTTGGAATTAGGGGAGAAAGACGAAAGGTCAATCAGTGACTTACGTGGGAAGAGCTAAGAAGTCTGTGATCAAAGGAAGAACTGAAATAAGGGGAAAAATAAAACTTGGGTTTGGCCCGAAAACCAACGGGTCTGAAAAATCTCGCCGCGGACGAGATATGTTTAGAGCAGGTTAGACCTACGCGCAGCCCCAAAAAAGAGGGGGGGGGGGACAGAAAAAACGAGATGTGGACTTACTTCTCTCAGAAAAAACCAGTGATTGACCGACGCTGTTAGATAATTTAACATCGAAGGGGAAGTAAATCTAAAACCCGACAAGGAGACTCATGACCTAGGTCGGAGGGAGTGAGCAAAAGACTCTCGGGGTCCCAGAAGCGCAAGAGCCTCTCTGTTAGAAGATAAGAAGATGTACGCGTGACAATGAGGAGATTCATCCTTGGGCAAAACGTGCAAGGGCATCACGAGAGGCTAGGGGCGAGGACCTGGTAGGAGCTCCAGAAGGCGGAAGGGGGGGGGAAAAGGCAGAACAAGAAGGAGCTGATCGGATCCGATCTCAGAAGAAAGGGAGAAAGATAAAAAAACAGGCCTTCACGGTGGGGGGGGAGACTAGAAGAAAAAAGGAAGAGAAAACAAAACAAAAAACCTATGACAAGCGAGAAAGGCCTCGTTCTTCACCGACCCGCGGACCCACGGCTTCTCAGGTTGGGTGAAGACAGTACTCGAGCGTGTCGCGGGCCTGAGAGGAGCGCTTGATGAAGAGAATCTGCAGCGACCTTGGCCACAGCGCGGGTGCCGAAGGCAGCGCGAGCGGGCGTGGAGGGGGGAACTACAAAAGGGAAAAAAAGTCGCGACCGCTTGACCGGTCAACCTCTGACGATCGGGATCTTAGAGAACAGAATAAATGTGACAAAGACGAAAAGATAGGACGAAGCGGACGCTCCCCGAGCGAAGCGGCGGGCGGGGGAGCGGTCGAAGGAGAGGGGAAAGCCAATAAAGAAAACGGGCTCCACCTCGAGTAACCCTTAGCTGACCAGGGCGGGTTCTAATAGGACCGGGCTACCACGACGTGCCCGCGGAAATAGACAAACCCTCGTCTCCGCTTGACGAAGGAGAGGGCCAGACGATCACCGGCAACTATGTTAGTGGAGCCTACGCTTGCAGCGGGGGGGGGAAAACCTTACTAGTGGTACAAGTGAACGTCAACCTGACAGGAAATACCCCGAAGAAGGAAACGGTCACAGGGAGGGAAGGGAAGGGGACGGGAAAGGAAAGGGGCGGGCACACATCAACGGAAGGAGAGGAAAAACTCCGTGCTGCAGTTTGGCGATAACCCATATGAGCCAAAGAGAGTGACAATAAAAAGTCATGAGTGGGCGGTCATCGGTAGTCTGCTAGGAAAGACATAGGCTACCTGCTGAAGAGGGGGAAAGGGGGAAGAAAGGAACCTGGGACTCTCCTGCGCGCGGTCCTCGTGGAAGAGGAGGGGGGAGGGGGGGGGGATTCGGGGAGTCTAAGACGTCAAGGAGAGAGTGTCCGAGAAGAAGGGGAAGGGATCTTAGACCGGGAAGCAGTGCGAGGGCAGGGAGCGTAAGGTAGGGGACCACCACAACTGCGAGACGGCTGTCGAAATACAGCCAACACGAAGCTAAAGGGGGGGAAGTCATAAAAGTATCAACACAACTTATATCAACAAGCAGAGGGGAAACATGAAAAGCTATCTCTATCCTGCGCTAATCGAAAAGAGGCGAAACCTCCTGCCCGATGAACCGACCTCATCTTGACCCACAGCAAAACGAAAACTACCGCAGGCAGGGAAGGGGGACTCTTCGCTAGGACCGAGGAAAACTTCAAGGTCGAAAAACTAATTAGAGAATACACCCTTGTCGTCCTGGGGATGGAAAACTAAGCTTTTCAGAGAGAACCAACCGCATCGAGACAAGGAAGAGCCTGGTGATAAAAAAAACCGAAAACCCGGAGAGAGTCTTAGAAAAAGCCCAGTCTCTCGATCACCGGCCGATTCGTAAGGAACCGTTCACATTAGTATGGGGGTCGCCTGCCGTTCCTGTCGGAAATACACCTAGTCGGGAGGGAATGTAGGGGTCAAGGCGCGAGGACTGCCTCTTTGCGGGTTGTCAAGGCGATACAGCCGAAACCAACAAAAACGGCCGTCAAAGGTCCTTGAAAATGGTGCGTGCGACTGGCCGCCGAGAAGACCACGTGACGGAGAGAGAAGCCCAGGGGCGGGCCGACAGGGGGGGGTCAGAAAACGACGCTCTGGGCTGCCATGGAGGGAGAGACGTATGATGAGGAAGGCCTTTCGGCACGAAAGGAAACGGAGGAAGAATCAATACCAGTCTTAGGATAGATGGAAAACGAGGTTCCTAAAACGAAAATGAAGAGGAAATCAGGTTCGAAAGGGGATCCACAAATTTCTGTAACCTTCGACCTCACTCCGAGCCGCCGGCCGGAAGAACGCCAGGAAAAACCTGTCTGCGAAACGGAGGGCGCAGGAATACTATCTTTTGGGAAAACCATGTCTTTTCCCATCACTGGGGAGGGGGGTCTCGAGAGAGGGGAAAAGAAACGGGGGAAAGAGACATGAGGAGATCGTGGCAGGTTAAGGAAAATAAACCCCCATATTGTTAAGGTAGAACTAGGAGAAGACTCTGACCCAAGAAGAAGACTCGGATTATAACCGAGCGGGCGCAAGAGATCCGTTAGCTCAGAGCGGCTGTCCGTCACAGTCGATCGTCAGAGACAGTAGGCTTAGAGGGAAGAGGTGGGAGCTGGGGCCACCGGCCTTGTGAGTGAATAAAGCGCTACTTAAACCCGAGCGTCGGGAGGGACCTGCAGATTCCCGACGCCGTCGTAATACAGGGGAGAGAAAGGGGAATAAAGGGAAGAAGGAAACGTCGGGTTGAGGGATTCGATTGATGGATCACAGACGGGGGAACTATACATTCTGCCGTGATATCATCCGGAGAGGCATAGGAAAGAAAAGGTGGATATATTCCATTATCCTCAGGTTCAATGGCTTGACCCGTCAGAAATTTCGTCGAAATCTGGGAGAGGGAGTAGGGGGGGGAGATATAAATCTCGAGCGGGAGCAAAGAGAGGGCACTCTCTTTAATCCGGGAAAGGTTGTTTTGTTTTGTTGTTTTTTTTGTTGTTTTTTTTGTTTTTTTTTTTTTTTTTTTTGTGTTTTTTTGTTTGTTTTTTGTTGGGTTTTGTGTGGGTTTTTGTTGTTGATTGTGTGTTTGGGGGCCCCACCCCGTCCCCCCCCTCCCGCCCTTCAGTTTCCCCCCCCAGAACCCCCCTCCCGGACCCCCCCCCCGTGGCCCCCCGACCCCCACCCCTGGCCCCGACCCCCCCCCTCAACACTCCCCCACTTCCCCCCCCCCCCGCCCCCGCCCCCCGGACCCCAACACCCCACCCATCCGCGTCGCGTCCCCCCGAGAAAACACTTGTACCGTGCCATAGTGTTACGACGCAGAATCAAACTCCGAACAAGGTGAGAGAAAGTGGATCGCCCATCCGAGGGGACGCGGCGACACTCCAGACGAGCCCCCGAAAAGGAGCTGCTCCGGAAACCGACCAGGACCACTTCCGGTGGGGGGGAGAGGGAAAAAAACCGGAGGGAGCTGGCGACGAGGCCGGCCTGAGGAGCAAGAAATATCGATCGAGAAAAAAAAGAAAAAATTCTAGGTACCTAGAGAGAGACTGCTGCCGGAACGAGAATCGCACCACACCCCCCCTCACATCAGAAAATAATAAGTGCCTGTGGGGTGAGAAGTCCTCTTAAGCGACGGGCGGGGGGTACGGCAAGGATGTCGCCGGGTTTCCTCGTCAGGGGAAAGGAAATCATGCCAACGTCTCAGCCAAGTTGCTGAAGTGTAGAGTCTGAAAAGGGATTAAAACAAGACAAGGGGATCGAGAACATTACTGATCGCTCGTTGTGTGCCGTGCGAAAGGGGGGGGCCAGCGCGCACGCTGATACTTAAGAGGCCGGGGGAAGAGAAACGGATGGCGGCCCGCTCGGGCACGATAGAAGGGGGGAGAAGGAGTTCGGGCGTGCAAGACTGGCCCGGAATGATAGGAAAAAGAGTATAAAGATTCGACGATATCTCCTCGACGAACGTACTCAAACGGGAAGGGGGGGAAAGGGGTCACCGCTAAGACCTGGCGAGAAGAGGAAAAAAAATGACTTGGAAGAAAGAACAGCCCTCCTCTGGGGACGTAACCTGCCGGTGGTAGGATCAAGAAAATACTCTAGCAAGCGGACGCGACACCGCCCTGACCGCTAGAAGGAAACAGGGGGACTAGTCGGCTGACGGACGCTCTGCGAGAAAGGAGGAGAGGTGGGGAAACCGAAAAGGAGCACTCTCGCTATAGAGTGGGGACATAGGAAGAAAGTCTACCTCAAACCATGACATGTTTCGGCCCTCGCCACGGATAGGATGCGCATCCTCCAGAAAAGGGCGCCTTAAAGATCCGCGAGCGCCCGTGGAAAGAAAGGGGAAAAAAAATCTAAGGAAAGGGACGCGTTCCGGTTCTCTCCAGCCGGGAGAGTTCTTCAAGCCCTACGGCTGTTACGTGGAGAGGGGGGTCCTCTACATTGGTTATAGGCGAACAGGACCTGACGAGGAAGGGGAATTGGAGTAACCGAGGGGAAAGAATCTTCCAAAAGAAGAGGAGGGGATGATCCGCCTTGGAGAAGGGGGAAGAGGGCTCGAGGATTCAGCCTGAACGGAGACAGCAAAATCCTTTCATGATCCCGAGATAAAGGGGGTCAGGAGGCAAAAAAACTGGGGACTGTGGGAGGGGGGAAGCTCAGACGGACTTGGGTGGACGCAGATAGGATAAAAGGGAAAGTTTTCAATCCGTCCGGCTTGCCTGGTAGGTTTCAGGAAGGGGTGGGCCCGAGGGGGGAGTGAAACGGGGTCGAAAAGTCTAATGACGCGACTTGAAACAACCGGAGGACGTCCAAGCGAAAAAAAAAAGGGGGAAATCATTGAATATCATCTATGAAAAAGAGGACTCAAAATCCAAACGCCAGGGCAACTTCAAGGAAAAGGATGGGGCACTGCGACGGTTATCGATCGCGGGTCGACCTCTCACTGTCGAGGTTTAGGAGAAGAGAAACGCTATTGTGCAGCCTGCTCCTTTCGAAAACGAGTAAGGGGAGAAGAACATACCACCGGGGTTTGTGGGGAGATGGCAAATTTGTGTGGGACGGGGGATAAGGGCTAAAAGGGGTGAGAAGAGCGCCTGGAACGCCCCGTTGGTGTCGGGAGGTGAATCCGCCAATGTCGTCATAGGTGAAAAGGAGGTTCGACAAGGAGATAGCCGGCAGGTGCTCCGGCGAAGGGGGTCACACGTGGATACTCGAAGTTGGACTGGGGGACGAAGGAAAGGGGCCAGGTTTGGGGGTATGAGCCAGCCAAAAAAAAGCAACTGTTCGGGGGCGGCCAGCCGGGAGCTAAACTTGGAGCAAAGGGAAGAATCACGCCTGCCTCCCGCTACCAAGGCCAGCCTGAGAAGTGCACCCGCATCGCCGGAGGAAGATTCACGCCGAATCCGCAACGCGCAAGACAAAAGCGCGGCCAGCCCCACTTAGCGAGATCGAGTCGGGCGGGGCGGGCAAGAAATAACGAGGCAAGCATGGAGGCCGATATATCCGACCGAAAGTTAACAAGAAAAATTAAGGATGAATTTTCACGCGAGGCTACTATGGGCTGCCTACAACTGGAAGAACGCGTAGCCCTAAAATGGAAAAGGGTTGCAGGGGCTCATCTCAAAGAAATGGAGAAGGGTTATTGCCGTGACGGGTTGGGGGGGGTGTAAAAACCAGTGTTTTCAGGTGATAGGTTGATTACTAGGAAAAGGAAGAAGGGGTGGAAACACGCCAGCTTCAGGTCATCAGGTTCCACTCAAAGTGAGGTAAAGCAGAGGGCGTCTCAAAGAGGGGGGGGGGGTCCTTAAATGGGGGGGACAAGGGAGGGTGCATATCGTAATGAAATTCTTGTGAAAGAAGCCAAAAAGTCCCCTCAGCTCCGCTCAGACAAACTCGTTTGTGGGGGGAAGGATGGCTGTCGAAAAGAGGAAACTGTATGGCTCAAGTATCCGAGGGAGATCAAACAGCCACGGCGAACGGGGAAGAGGGAAGGAGAAGCTCTAGCTATCTGCTCGCGCGTAAAATCTGGGGTCAAGGGGATAGGATCACAGAAAAGTCTAGAAGAAAAGGTTGCAGCCGGTAGCCTGGGTTAAGAGAGAGAAGGTACTGACTAAACTTCCGCGCCGGGGTTCTACTACTGGAAAGAGAAGGGGGGAGTAAACGCAAAGACGGAGACAGGAGAATCCGGAGCTTATCTAGGGCTCTCGACGAGCGCCCGGGGGGGGACTCAAAACAAAGCCGAGGAAAAAAAGAAGGCGTCTAGTACGAGCGCGGGACGGGGGGTGAACGACGACGTGTGATTTTGGATTAAGTATGCCCCCATAAGTGTAAAGCCCTCCGGTGGAGGCATTCAATAAAGTAGTGTCGATAGGGAGGGGGGAAGCTGCCGCCCTGGTGGGACTTCTCCAGTCCGGCGGAGAGGGAAAGAGATTAGCACACGGAGAAAAGAAGAGCCTCATGGGTAGGTTAAATTGAAGGGGGGATGAACGAGAGTGACGATTAAGTACTTGGCCCACTACATCTGAGTTGAGATACTAACTTATTCTCGGGAAGGCGGCGAACTCAATTTTCCTCTACTTCTAGAATAGGTAAGATTCAAGAGTCATCTTTGGGTGGTTTTGTGTGGTGTGGGGGGGGGGGGTTGTGTGGGGTGGGGGGGTGGGGTTTAAAGGCGGCTTGTACGGCCTCGGAGGGGAGATATCGGTAAAAAAAGAAAAGCCGGAAGGAGATAGAACATACGGTCCCGGGTCTTGCAGAGCTTAATTGTATGACAAAAAGAGCGAGTTCGCCTGGGCACCATCACCGTCGTGTGGAGGGAGAACTGCGCAGATGGAATAGTCTGCTAGGGGAAGAGAGACGAAGAAGACACGGTTTCAACTACGTTCCAGTTGGGAGGGGGGGGATCGTGCCGAACCTTGCGTACCGTACGAAGAAAGTTGAGGGAAACAGGTAGAGACAGGGGAAGATTACACGCTTACGCTGGCCAGGGGATACCGAACACAGGTCTTCCGCAACGGCAGTTACCGATATCCTAGAGTTTCTAGACCCGGGGACCAAAAAGAGAGGGGGGGACAGATCCGAAGGGAAGGGGACAGAGGGGCACCAATCCCCCTAGGAAGTCGCAAAAAACAAAAAAAGGGATGATAAAAGGGGAAAGAAGAGTAGGGGGATTAACGTACGGTGGCGAACGCACCGAGACACCCGGGACGCAAGAGGATTGGAGAAGATGAGGGAATCCCGGGGCTACTCACCTTGGAATGATACCGGTGTAATTGTGGAAGCTTGAAGCGCAGATCCGATGAAGACTGGTGAAAGGATCTCAGAGGTTTCACGCACATAAGGAGGGGAAAGGGTGAGGGGGTCGGACAAATTTGTAAAAAAGGGAAAAAAAAAGGGGAAAAGGGTGGAAATATCGCGCGAACATGCGATGGTACGAGCATACCTATTACCATCGTGAAAGGCTCAGAAAACAAAGAGAAGGGGGATGGGGGTGGGCCAAATGCGAACGACACTGAAGGGTGGGACCGTACGCAATAAAGAGGAGTTCAACGCGGGGAGAGCCAGAGGGGGGAAACCAGCAAGGACGAGAAAAAAAGAGACATAGAACGATTACGGCCGGGGACGGGACGGGCAGGAAGTCCAGATGCTAAAGAGGAGCCATGAGGAGGGGGGGGAAAAGGGCCAGAAAGAACTCCTAGAGGGGGAGACTAGAATAGGTCCTATCAACCAAGGACTGCGATGACATCGTCAGACGAAAGGGAGTAACTGCAGTCCGAAACCTATCTCGAGGCCACTGGTGAGTCTCCTAGGGGAAATCACCTGGAAGCGCAACCATCGGGCGAGCTGTATCCCTCCGAGGGGTCAGAAGGGAGACTTGAGTGCCGCTCCCCGCGGGGCCTACAAAGTGTATGGGAAACATATATCAAAGCCCTCAGAAAAAAAAAAGGAGCCTTACGCGCTCGAGCGCTAAGTCCGGGAGAGGGTTTCCCCCGTCGTGAAATTCAAAAGGTTTGTTCCAAAGACTAAAACCCCGGAGGAGGAATGAAAAAAAAGAAGGGCGGAGCGCGCCCGCCCTCGGCCCGCGACCTGGCGCCTAGCGTCCAGGCTCGGTGACGCCGGACACATCGAGGAAGGAGAAAGGGTTCGATAGGCTCCGGGGATCAGGAGTGGGCTCAGAGAGGAAAAACTCTCAACCTTACTCGAGAGCTTCGAGAACCGGACTAACAGGGTACGCAACTCCTCGAGAAGATCGCCAGCTGACCCACAGAGAGCGCCCAGTAGCTCGGGCTGGGTATGGGGGGAGGCAGGAGAGGGAGACATCAAAAGATTAGATCGCCGGACGGATCCCCGACTAGACCCTTTGAGCGGAAATGGTCAGGGGTGAGAGGAGGTTAAGTACGGGACCGCAGAGAGGTATCACAGAAGAAATCTGAAACGAGAGAATCTGGACGACGTCGCGGCCGGCGCGATCAAGCCCCGACCCTATGTGATGGGAAAACTGGAGAATGGAGAGTGTCAACCCGGCTGGCGGGAAAGGGTCACAGGGGGTAACCCGACCCCCGCGCCGGTTGGGGGGTGGGGACTCCGCAGATCTGGCATACTTAGCCTGTCAAAGGACACCTCAAAGAAGTACTCAGGGAAGGTGTGTCATAACGCCTAGGAGGTCGCGGAAAAAAGGGAGAGTCTGTGTCTTTCATCGATGGCTCTCGTATTGGCTGATCAGGGAAAAAGGAGGTCAAGGTGGTAAAAAAAAGGGGAACACAAAAAACTCTAGGGAGGCCCGGGAAGAATGGATTCAAGCTTCTGTGATTGGGAGGCGGTCAAGGGAACGCGAAGGGAAAGAAGCCAAGGAGAAGGAGGTTGGAAGAATTTCCTAGGGTCCAGGGTGTCACAGGGAGGGAAGGATTGAGGGAGACTCCGGGGGCTCCCGGAGGCTGTGACGAAAAAAGAAGGGAGCTGAAAAGCATTGTTCTTAGGTCGGAGAAACCCCCAAAGAAAAGGAAGAAGAGCCTGAACAGAAGGAAAGCCTCGCCGAACTGTGATTCATCCCGCGCTGACAGGGAAAGAGGACCTGCCTTAGAGAATGACCTCGAGAAAAAACAGAAAAATACCGACCTCGGCGTGACCTCACCAAGCCGGGGGGAAGGTAAAATAGAGGAAAACTCGAATCCAACCAGGACCGCCAAGGAGACCAACAAAACTGACAGGACGAGAACGCTTTTGCGTCCCTGGGATCGAAAGAAAGGGGCTTCGAAGAAACAAATCAGGCTAGCGGGGGAAGGGAAAATCAAGTGCAGCCCTAGAACCCGGAAGTGGAGTAGACCAACGCTATAGAGAGTAGCAAGCAGCTGCGGGGGTTAGGAAGAGGTTCAAATGAGGATGACCACAGCACTGATTTCGGAACTCAGAGTTACCTCTTCTGGATTCCGGGTTATGGGTGCATTCTCGGATCCCGCTGAATGGTGGAGAAGTCTAAAGTGACCAAGGGCCACTACTCCGAGGGCCAGGTGGCCTGGAAGGAAGGGAGGGGACAAAGAGTTTGCTTTGCACTCCGGGTTCCCGAAGGGGAGCCCACTTGCCGGAATTCAAAGGGAGCGTCAAACCCTCAACGGCAAGTAAAGGAGGGGACTACCTCTACTCGGCCTCTGGAGAGAAATCTCAAGGGAAGGTAGGATTCAATCCAATTGCAAAAATACTAGACCCGAAAACGGCGGTAAGCAAAGAGAGAGATTGCCCAAAAGGGACCTGAAAACCTGAAAGTAAGGGGGTAGAAGGCTCCTCAACCACATTGAGGGTAAAAAACCGCAAAGACAGGAAAACCGACCTGAAACAGAGGGAGGAGGAAAAATTCCCTCTCGAAAAGAGAGGTGTGGTGATCCCCCTCGTTAGCATCCGGCTTGTGGACAAAGAAACCGCGGAGAGATCGAGAGCCCGCCGGGAGACGGGGTAGTGGAGAAAGATCCTTGGTCTAGTTACTCAAAGCGTCCTTTTTTGTATACGATGAGGCCACACCTACTGATTGGGAAAAAGAGAGGCCCTGACGGAGGGAGAGCCGTAGAGGAGTCTCAGTTACGAAAATTCTCGAACAAATTCAGAGGCAGGTCGATCGGAAAACGTAGGATATCTGCGGAAGGTGTTCGCGTCATCAAAAAGAAAGACATATGGGTAGTTGAGAATAGGACCCTTTAAAACGGTCTACAGGGTCAAAAAAAGAGGTGGGCCGGCGAGACTGGGAGGCAAGGGGGGGGAGGGGGCCGGGGGCCGAGGACCCGGCTGGAGGTTAAGAAGGTCCACCTTACCCGTGGCGGCGGCGTCGATGATACTCCATGAACGGATAACTTCGAAGGTCCGAGCCTCGGCCAGGCATACCACTCCCCTTGGGCAGCGAGTCCACGATCGCGCCCAGCTGTCCTGGAACAGACAGGGTACGGCTCGGGGATCGAATAAGATCCGTCTCGCTTCGGGGGAGACGCCATGGCCTCGAACATCACAAAAACACGGTATCAGAACTGTTCGGACGTGAGAAGAAAAGAAAAAGGAATGACTCCTACCTATCAAGAAGAAAAGGTTTAATCAAACCGATGGAGCAAAAAAACCGGGGGAGCATTCGAAACCGGCCCAGTCACCGCGCTCAAGCACGAACGAGGGGGGCAACAAGTAGCAGTTCGTTGTCGGTGACCACAGAGGGAAGGAAGGTTCATTCGTAGTCATGGGACGAATGATGCGAGAAAAAAAAAAGTAGTATTGGGATAGAGACATGTAGTGTCTAGAAGTCATACTCGCCATCGAAATGGCGCTGCAGAGATCTGGGGAAAGAACAACGAAGGTTTCGGCTGTTTCGAAATGACTATTCATAGAAGTTCGGGGTCAAAAGACAGTGCCTGTCGAAAAACTGGAGGAACCGGCTGGTTAGGCCGGGATAGTACAAATTGGAGAGACGTTCTTACGTAGGATGCAAGTACGGTCAAGGCGATAAGGCATGTTGCATAAAGAAAGGCGAGGGTGGTAAACCAGAGAAAAGAAGAAAAGAAGCTGAGCCGCTATCCTTCGCCTATGCTGGTCACGCCCGCGGACAAGAACCTGGAAACGAAGAGAAAAAGGGGGGGCAGGCCTGGATCGATACTCGGAAAAGGTATTCGAAAACTCATAATAGGAACAGGCCCATAACGGAAGTTGAGACCGATGAGGAAAAAAGGCACGCCGGGAGGGGTACAGAGCAGAAACAAGAATGATGGATCTGCCTGCTCCAGACATGGGGGGGGAAAAAGTAACCTTCAATTTCACTACAGAGCGGAAGAGTCTACTCATACGAGATGTATTCAACAACGAGAATAATAGGGTTCAGAATAGGGAATGATGGACTGGGAATGGGCTCAAAGACTCGTTTTAACGGCTCAGAAAACTTCCTCGCGCTATCTAGGTCCAGGTGCTAATATCGAGAGCTCAACACTGACAAGGTTGTCGTCCACCGGGAGTATCTGTAGACAAAAGATCGGGCAAAACTCGATTGGGTCACGGGGGGGAATATCTCGCGGTGAGCAATCCAGCTCCTCGAGCGATTGGAAAAAAAAGGGGGGAAAAAAGAAAAGCGGCGAGGGGGACCTAAGTTGAGGGAGCACAAAAAGGAGACGGGTCGGAAACCAGGGGCCGTACTGCTGGGAGGGGGAAGTTGCGTGGGCTCATTTGGGAGAACGGATACCAAAGGGAGGTAAGGTTATGGAACCTCTGGGAAGATCTATCCAGAAGAGCAATGGGGAGGAAGACGTTTCTTGCTCTGATCTGTCGGAGAGAGACGGGGATGTCCTACGTCGGAATCCAGGGGCAAGCTACCGGCAGTAGGGTCGGATAAGAAGGAAGGAAGTTATGGAGAAACTACGGGCCCAAGTGGGGGTCAGCAAAGGGAACCAGCTCCTAAACGGACTTCGTGCCGGCGGGTTTCTGGGGAGTGTCGAAGAAGAGTCAGGCTAAAAAAGAGGGACTGCTAACTGGGGGCCGCCTCCCCAACATCCAGAAGAGTAGGAGATAATCATTGGTAGTCGCAAGCAGCAAGAAGTTGAAAGGGCCTGTAAACTCAGGAGAGTTGCGGTTCTCGTCTGCTGGGAGAAAGGGAGAACTTCAAAAAGGCGGCTGCATCTTACCGGGATCTCGGCCGCTCTTGGGACCGTCGACCGAATTTGAAGTGAGGGGAAAGATAAAAAGAGACAACAGATGGGGTGGGGGTGGGGGGGGGGGGGTGGGGGGGGGGGGGGGGGGGGGGGGGTGTATCGCGACTTGCAAGGTGTGTTTGAGACCTTGCAATGCGAAAGGTGAGGAGAGAAGGGAGGGAAAGAAACTGGTTCTTATTCAAGCCGATTAGGTCAACAGTTGTCTGATCATATGGGTATTTTAGCAATTTATCATCTAGAACTGCGCCTTTTCCCAGCGGCTGGGTCTCATAGTGAGGGGGAAAGCTGACAGGCACAAGGCGTCGTCTTTTGGGGGTGACAAAATCAAGACTCCGCATCTGCTGGTTTTCTGACCAATTAAAGGAGAGAAAGGACTCAAAAAATCAAAAACGCAGGCCTCCATCGAAAAAACAAATGGGAACTCCTGCGATCCACCCGAAATAGGGGAGGAAGGAAGTCGCCGCGCGACACGAGAAGAGGACTTCCAGGGAAAGGACGCGTCGTCAAGAAGAGGGACGAAGACGGGAAGGGAGGCGCGGAAGGAGGGAAGCAACATTTCATCAGGGGAATATATGGGAGAACAGATCCGAATAACGATTACCGATAGAACGTTTCCTTGTTTCGACTAGGGAGAAGGGAGGGGGGCTTAAAATTTAAACTTCCGGCAACGGCTTCAGCAAGCAATGTAATGTTCCAGTTCCCAGCTCCGGACAGGAAGCGCAGGGGAGCTGACAGAGGGGGGAAAGGGGTTCCGGGGGTTTTGACGTGAAGGTTGGGAAACTACTTAATCGAAAGGGGGGGAAAACTCAAATAGGTGGCCGGTGGGAGGTCCGTCCTCGCGTACGTCCTGTAAGTGGGAAGAATTGTCAGTGCAGAAGAGGTTTGTAGAAGGCCAGGCTCACCGACCAGCGTCCTCACATTCCGGGAGGGAGC
>Ga0179591_1248857_pt1 | contig 13403 bp, 16 predicted proteins | sample CZOMad2_1_08_16f_FD_182891 | JGI IMG/M metagenome (GOLD analysis project Ga0179591, IMG submission 182891) | Vadose zone soil fungal communities from Angelo Coast Range Reserve, California, USA - CZOMad2_1_08_16fungal (PacBio error correction) | ecosystem: Environmental > Terrestrial > Soil >...
ACCTACAACAGGGGGAGAAGGCTGGCGCGGCGGGCAGAAAAAGGGGAAGAAAGGAGGAAGAAATGAGGATACACACTAAACCGGTGGGCTTATGTGCGAAGGTCTTCTCTTTGGAGATATCAGTAACACGCGCTCTAGAAAGAGGGGTGCGGAAGAGAGGAAAGGATGATTACGACAAAATAGAAGCCGAACTTTATCATCAGTCTGAAGACTCTACAAACATTTGAATAGACAAACCATTCGAAAAAAAGCAGTAAAACGAAAGGAAGGAGGAGCAGAAAGAATGAAACCTCCTTGGGGTAGTGGGCGAAGAGCACCTTTGTGGTCAGGTTTAGTTCAGGGGAACAAGACTCGGAAGGAAATGGTATATCCATTCACCGGGGGGGTGGGGGGAAATCGACCGCTTACCCTGCAGGGACGAAGGGGGGAGAAATTTACTGGGCAATACCCTTACCCCCCGGAATCAACCACTTTCAGGGAATCCAGTGTACTGGGAGCACAACATGCGAAAAAGATTTATCGCTCTGAACCTAGGTGAGGCAGGGGGGCCTATTGGATGGCTAAAGAAAATTCGAAACTTCCTGCAGAGATATGTGCCCGTTTACTATGGGTCCTGGAAACTACTGGGTGATCGGGGGGGGTGAAGAGGAAGGGGAATACAAAAAGTTTGTCTGCGATTTAATCTATATGAAAGATCATTTTAAGTAATGCCATATGAACACGACAATATATCAAAGGCTTAAGAACAAAGATGAGAGAAAAGAAACAAGAGGGAGCGCATTGACCCCTCCTTCATTCGCACATTGAGCTAAAAAGTTAAAGAGAGAATAGAAGATAGAAAAAAAAAAAACTTGGGGAGGGAGTACAGGGGGGGGGGAGGTAAAGACGAGGAAAAAAAAAAGGGGAAAATTTCCATTCAGAGAGGAAGCTGTCAAAGATATTGAAGGGTAATGGTACAGCAGAGGAGAAAAGAAAAAAGGGGGGACAGACAGATAGGATTCAAGTACGGAAAGGAACCTACTGGAGCAGGCAGAATCGTCAAAGAGAGAGGGAGAGAAATTGCATTCCTTGCAACATTCAGCAAAAAACTGATGCACAGACAATATTGAGACGAAAAAATAACACTGCACGGGAAAGATGGGAAAGGAGCAACGGATATGCAGGACTTTGAACTACATAAGGGGAAAAAAGAAAGTATGCAAATGGGAGAGGGCACATCATGGGGGGAAACGGCCTCACGAAATTCCGGACGACAAATCTATGGAACGCACTACAAAAACAAAAGAGATGCGAAACCTCAGCACTGGGTACCAGTTGAAAGTCTCAATGGAGCCTTATCATATGCAGAAAACTGAAAGGGGTACATGGCAAGGGGGGGGAAAGAGAGCGTTCCTAACATCCCAAATTAGCAGAGAAACACGCGTGAATCCCAAGTTGAAGCAAAAAGTGTACGGAAAGGGCTGCCCAAGAGGACAGTCACTAAAATGTTCTTCAATTGTCGCATCATAATAAAAAAAGAAATCGCAGAAAAGAGAAGAAGGAATACGAATTCGCGATAAAAACTCAGGGAGAGCGCAGCCAAGTGAGGACAGACACAAACCCTGCCGCCGCCGCATTAGACAAGAAAGGGGGCCGGAGAACATCAGATGAAGAATCCTTCAAAAAATCTGGATATCGAACATCCTCAGAAGTCATCGAAGGGCGTAGACAAAACAGAAGGGAAAAAAAGGAAGAAAATAACCCAGCGCGAGAGCTTGAAGTCTTAGAGGGCTGTGGACTCGACAAAGCCTTCAAATCCGACCAACCGCAGGGAAGAAGGGGATAGAAGTCCTCCACATGGCAAAATACAAACATGACTTAGCAACAAAACAACCTTGATGCGACACATACCCATGCCTTATCCCGGAATGAGGCAGGGGAGAACATGAAAAAAAAATCCTTCAGATTGGAAGGAAATGAGATGATGGCCCTAACCCTCCCGAGGAGAGTGCCTGGGAAAAAAAGAAGTTATCTAACGCACAAACTCTTCTCTGAATAGAGAGAAAAACAAAAAGGGAGGGGAAAAGAGAGATCAGCGCAAGGTGTGAGGGGAGAAAGCACTTTCCAAGGGGAGGACGAAGCATGTTTGGAGCTGGGTTGGGTCGATTAAAGCCATCTGTACTTGATGAAGAGTCGGGTGGGTCATGGGCGCAAGGCAAAACACAAAGGGAAAGACTAGGAGGCAAAATGCGGGGGAAGGTTCATCAACGTTCTGGTGGGGGCTCATGGGTGAGAGAAGTGAGGGAACAAGAGGAAAAGGACTGACATTGTGGGAATGAGGAAGGGTTGAGTAGAGGTAGAAGAGCCCTCGAAGGACTTTCAACATATCTGGCAGGTTGGGGTGCAGAAGTTCACTTGAGGGGGGTGGGTGGCCAATCATTTATATCGAATGGCGATGATGGTCCGCGTGGGAAATGCCTCCAGTGGGGGAAATTGTTTTGAAAGGAGCTGGAATCGGGTCTCAAGGCGATTGAGGGTCTTCGGCGGAGGGGCATGGGGTGGGGGGAGAATAACGGGGAAGGGCGGCGCGCTCAATGATGTTGGTGCGAATTGTCGGTGTCATTCGAGCACTTCCCAGGGGAGAGGGCTGGAGGGGAAGGCGGGTGAGAGGAAAGGCAGCAATTGACTTTAACACTGGGAAGGGACCGGTACGTGCGGGCAGCGTTTGCATTGTGGGGGGGGTAGAAAAAAGCGTGTGTATAGAGGAAAATGTCAGGTGGATTTTCGTATCACATTCGCCAAATGGGGCATAACGAACGAGTCTTCCGATTCGATGGGGAAAGGCAGCAAAATTGAGGTAATGGAAATAATTGTGACACCGAGTATTTTAGCATCCTAAATTTGGGGGTTAATCATCTGGGGGGTAGGCGAATTGCTGAGACGTTCTAAAACATGAACACAGGAGAAATGAAGACTTCTTGTTAGGTTTAAAACACATGCCACGACAGGATCCTTGGAACACTGGAAGTGCAGGGGGGGGATGGTGTTTAAGCCGCAATTTCCAGCAGGAGAATTGTGTTTGTGCAAATTGGTTGATTCGGAAGGGGGGGAGCTCCAGATAGAAGATGAGCAATTCTGCAAGGGGAGGATCAGGGCAGGCCTTGACTCAAGTAGCGCTTACTTTTGGTAATGAAGCATGTCGGCGGGATCCTTGCCCAGCAAACTTTTACGCTGGACCGTGTGACCTGGCCCTGGTTACGGTTTTTTTTGATACGAAGAAATGACCGACAGGAACAGGGACTGGGGGGGGGGTTGGCGGAATTCTGATCTCTTGTCACACTTTTTGAGGATACTTTAAAAGGAGGGTGCAAAGGGGATGATGAGAAGTAGACAGTCGTAAAGGGGGGAAGCAGAGGGAGAGTCGGGGGGCTGTGGTCATAGTGCATTAGGGACAAGAGACAAATAGCATGACAAAACTAGTTGTGGGGGGAAGGGAATAAAAGGATGCAAACAATGGGGAGGCTAATGCACCCAGAAGAACATTGAACATTTTACGAAGTACTTAAGCGAATGTGAATGCGCCAGAGAAAAATCAAGTGCCGAAACGCGAGTTGATCGAAGGCAAAAACAGAGATAGAGGATCCGTACCAAAGGGAGGCATGAACGGTGCCGGGGGGGAAAGAACTTGGGGGGGGGGTCACAGAGGGTCCCCGTACCAGGCGGTTATAAACCGTGATTCGCTCACTTGGAAATGGGTCGCAAAAAAACCAAAACGGGAAAGGGAGAAAGGGGGCGTCAGATAAATGTGAAACATGATTTTCGCGTCCCATGCAAGACAAGGGAGTCATTTGAGGGGGAGAACAAAGAGGTTAGTGAAAATGGACAATTGCAAGAACGGGCCAAGTCCGGATATCTTTACCATGTTTGTCCAGAGATCTGAAAAAAGAAGAAGAGAACAAAAAGTGTTTCGGATTCGCACACTCTGGGGGTAGGTGAGAAGGTGGACGAAGCACAGGGAAAAAAAGCTTTACGATAGCGTCCATTACTAGAGCACCACCGTCGGAAGGGAAGGAAAAAACAAAGCACTTCCACCTCAGGGGGGAAAGGTGAGGTGCAAAATCCTCAAGACTTACATCGGAGCGTATCCCGACCGACGTCGCACAAAAAGGTGTAGGGGATGAAAGAAAGATCAACAACACGAATTAGGGAAGAGGAAAGAGGGATAATGACAAAAATGGGGGAGAGCCTTTGAGCGGCGCAGACCAGGGAGACCTAAGATAATGACTACGACATGGGCGTGGGTGCGGACGGGATAAGCAAGTGTCGGCGAACTCAGTCAAAGACGCTCTAACTAAGCTTTCAATTTCAAAAAAGACCTCTTAAAAAGGAGGTTGGAAACGACAGAGAAGAGAAAAATTGTCAAAGTAAATCAAAGGCTTGGAGCGGCCTGCAAACTGGGTTATGACTACCACGGATACCAAGGAGCGGGGCGAAGAGAAGGGGAAACGAAGCATGTAAAAGAAGTGTGTATTGGGACAGAACACGGTGGTGTGGCGAAAAAATGAATTAATTCCTACGGATCTGACTTAATTGGATGAAGGGGCAACGGGGTTGGTGGGGGGGGTAAAGCCTATAGTTTCCCAGGATGTACTCACGGTACGGGTTAAGGGGGAGAACGGGGGAAACCCCAAGTAATGAAAAGCAAAGGTGCGGAATCATTTAGTAGTTCAATGCTAGAAGATTGTGGGCAAAATAACGTAGGGGGCAAAGGGGTGTAAGGGTCTGGCGAGAAAATTGACCTCCTGAGAATAGTGGTCCTTTACGAGGGGAATTGGGAGATGGTAAGCGTTATAGGAACCGGCCACAAAAAAAATATTTTTGGCAGGCCGGGTATGACAGGATCTGTTAGTTGACAGAATGAAAACAACGACAATAAGCCAAGCAGAGTCATAATTTGGAATATATGAAAATCGCCGACTGGAACCTCTAATGCGAGTAAAGGATTAGAGTAAAGATAAAAGGAGAGAGTAAAGAGAAAAAACAGAAAAATTGAAGGGGAAAATGGGTTAGAATATACCAAAAACAGATGAAAGCAAGAAAGGAAAAGAGGTGATATATTATGTCAATCACATAATACCTAAAAAGGGACCGAAAGATTAGGGAGGGAAAGGATGAGGGGAACATAGGGATCAGAATTCGTCAAGCAAGATACTTGTATCTTACTTTCAAAATGAATGAAAAAAAAAAAAAACTTGAACATAATGAGAATGATAGAAAAAAGACCCAATTCAATGCACAGCTGGTAAAATTAAAGTCTGGAATTGTGAATAAAAAATAAAAGGACTTATGGGAGAAAATGGCAAAAATCAGTAAAAAGAAAAATCACAATACAAAGAAAAACATAGACAACGAAAAAAAAAAGGGCGACAAAGACCATGGACCATGAAAAGTAACTCAATGGCTCCTGGGGGCAAAGAATCTGGAGATTAAGATGGCGGCACAAAAGGGCAGGAAAGATGAAAGGCCTCCCGATTAAAGCAACACGCAGCCAAATGTGGTGGGAAGTAACAGGACAGACTGGAAAGCGCGGAGGAACAGCATGGATGCCGGAAGACAAAAGCCTCAGACAACTCCGGGAATGGGATTGTGGAGAAGAACATTGAACGACAAGGCAGATAAAAAAAGGCCTTGAAAGCCGGACTTCAATTTCTTAACACCACAAGCCCTCCAGAATTTAAAACGAACTACAGCTGCCTGGGAAAAAGAAAGTAAGAAGGGGAAAAAGTCCAAATGAGAATTGCTATCCGAACCTCACAAACTTAACTTCAAGCATTAAACATAGGGGGACAAAAAAAAGCTGAAAAAGGCACAGACCAGAAAGAAGAGAAGGGTGAAAGGCAAATTCTAGGTGCTGGGAAGCATCACATATCTAAGGCCAATGGCAGGGGGGGGGGGGGGGGGGGGGGGGGGGAAAAAGAAAAAAAGGAAGTAAGGGAAGAAGAGTCCTCAAGGGGGAGCGACAAACATTCAACACCCACCCAAGGGGGGGGGGGGGGAGGGAGAAAATCCAATGGCAGCCTCGTAGGGGGGAAGGGGAGGCTGCCTGGCAACATAAACACATAATCCTTCAGATGGGTCAAGGGGGACTTTATGTGAGGTGGTCCCGAACGTCCTAAGAATGAAAGTTCGGAGGAAAAAGGAAATGGAGAGAACCAACTGCAACGCTTATATCGAGCAACAAACAAACGGAGGGAGTAAGGAGGGTCAAAGGGTTTTTCAAGTAGAGCAATTGCCTGGTGCTAGCCGGGGGGGGGAAGCTAATGGGAGGGGGACGTGAGGAAGAAATTCTCGGCTTAAAAGGAAGGTTCTGTTTTTCATGGTCCAAAGGACTGGAAGAAGAGGGAGGGGTGTGTAATCAAATGGTCTTGTGGGGGGGCTCAGGCCATGTTATGAATTAAGGGTCGTAATAACTGCCGGTGGGGGACTGAGTGAATGTTGAAAAGGCGATGTCTCGAAGTCGCCATCGCAGGAAGTCATTTCAAGAAACGAAGAGCGGGGGGGAAAGGGAAGTTACGGTGGTGTGCTTTGTCTGGCGAATTTCACAGGAGGAGGGTATCGACATGACCGGAAATTGGAAGTTTGGGGAGGAATTCGCAATGGGACTCCGCCCCTTGAGGGTATGGCACGGGAGGCGCAGGGGTTGGCAGCACCGGGGAGGGGCGGAAGCTCCAAAGGGTGGGTGGGAGGATTTTTGGAGTATGTCGGATCAAAATCCTCCATTGGGGCGGATGAGGGGTCAAGGAGAGTGCCAAGGGGACAATTGAGGGAAGTTCAGCGAGGGCAGTCGGGGAACATGGTCTTGAAAAAAATTTGGGTGATCAAAAGCGTTGAAGATATGGACTTTTCGGATTTTCGGAAATCACGATTGCAGACAAATTTCTGAATGATTCTGAATGGTTGCAAAAAGGGCAATTGGACGTGAAAAAGGGTGAACAGCAGAGTTTACATTTGGAGGTGGGGTTAGCAGGAAGGGAGGAGGGGGGACTGCGAAAACGCATGAAGGACCTAATCAATAAGAATTCTTATGGGGGGGAACAGGGCAAGGAGAGTGTGACAATGGAAGGCAGGGTAGGTTTATCACTTCAAGAAGGGGTCTCAATTTTTTGGGGGGAAAAGAATGGCCAAACGACAAGGGAGGATTCAATAGAGGGGGGATGGATAAAGAAGAGCAAGAGGATCCCATTTTCATGATAAACTCCGATCGGAGGAGGGGTAAAGGGTAGGAGCATTACGAGTTGTCTCATTGACTGAATCGACTTAAAATGCCTCGGGCGGGCAATTAAGCAGGGGTGACGAGGATCAATACAGGATCCTATTCATTTCGGGGTGGTGTCGAGGAACAGGAGGAGGGAGAGGGAAAAAAAGGTTAGATAAAACGGGGTTAAATCAAATAATGGGGAGGTCAAGCTGAAAAAAATGGAGATTTGTCTCTATTCACGTCCTGGATCATGAAGGAGAAAAAGGAGGAGGGTCAGAGGATGGGGGTGTTAACTTAAACCGATCATGAAAAGATAGATTACAACAGAAAATTTTTGGAGCCTTCCTAGTACTGATGCCACAATAGGCAGAGGGACACCAATACGACATGGAAAAAGAAAGGACGGGGGTGGAAAACAGAAAATTGTATAAGGACCAGACAACGATCAGTGGCCTACACGCTATCTCGCTAGGCAAGAGATGGAGACAACACGAACACGGGGTAGGGAAAAACGTGGGGGGTCCAATTAAGACCCGGAAAAATGCGGGAAATGGGAAGTAGACTACGCAAGTTAATGAGAATACCCAACACCAAAACTGGGGGGAGCTCGAAATTTCCGTCCATTCGCCTTCAGCCCAGAAAAACGGGGGGGGGGACGTCGAAAGAAAGAAACACAATGAGGTTAGGAGGGCGAACCTTCAGGCGGGGTTAGGGGGACAATTTGAGGCTACTTATACCTAAGTAGAGGGGGGTCCAAGGGCAACAAACAAAAGTGGCGTAGACGGTGTAAGAACCGTGGGTCGAAAGGGGAGCTTGCGCGAGCAGGAAGTCAAGGTAAGGAAAGATCGCCACTATTGCACCTGTCTCCCACTACCTAACTTGAGTAGAATCATCTGGCTCGATTGGACCCTGGTCTGCGAACGCGAAAGCTACAACAGTGTGGTCGGTCGTATCAACAAAAAGGATTATGAGAGGAAAAGAAAACAGTGGGGGGAGGACTTAAAGGAGCGACAAGGGAGCACAGAACAATGGGGTGGGCATTAAAGAACGGGTTTTCAGGACTGGAAACTCCTAAATATGGGAGGCGCGGCGTCCACGGGAGCCCTACTTGACACTGTTCGAAATGAAACGGCCTGCTTAAGCAAAAAGAAGAAAAGACCGAACTTGGGCGGAATCAAACATAATTGCTCGCGCGGTAAAAAAACGTTACGAGTTACGAAACCGGAAACAGGCACAAGGGAAAAACGGTCGAGAAAGCCTGCCGCCTTTGAGGAAGGGAGAAGGAGACAAAAGCGGTGTTAGAACATTTCAAACTTGTGGTCCTACGACGAAGAATCCTTGGAAAGGGGGTTGGGGGGTCGCTATACCATAAAAAAGTGCGTAGTACCAATTTATACGCGAAGGTTATGGGGGGGAATAATACAGTTAAAAAACAATGCTTAAGACACCTGGGCTGGGGGCTCCATTGGTACTTATCCATAGCTTAGGGACATAGGGTTGGCAAAGTAAAAGAAGTGGTAGGGGAATGATGGGGGATGGGTCGGCAAAAATTAGGACTGGAAAACAAATTACACTGGGGTACTGGGGGTAAGCCATACAGTGGAGGCTTAAAAAAAAGCCGACAAAATTGTGACTATCTTTAAGGGGGGGAGGCAGGTGGGTTTGGGGATAACCCATACACGAAAGGGGAAGAGAAAGGAGGAAAAGATTAAAGTTATAGGCACCAAGGCGTGTAAAGTGAAAGCCTCATGCTCTTTATTCTGCTACGCCAAGCAGGCCGCGTCCCCGCAGAAGTGAAGGGGGACGGGGATAGGTATGAAGCGGCCCACCACCGTCCCGTTGCCAAAAGCCAGCCTGGATCCCCGCGACGCTGGCAGGAGACCGCAGTCTGAGCAGCAAACAGGGGAACCGGGTCATTACAGGAGGAACCTGGCGCCCAGGGAGACCGTGCTCTAAACCTTCCCGCTCTCTAGGAAGCACAAACCGGATCCTTGCAACATTCACTAAAAACACTTGCAAGATGAAAGTGAGAAAGACGACCATGACCTGCCATCATTGAAGGCACGTAGAAACGGTGAAATAAAAAAAAGAAGAAAAGGCTTCAAGTGGAGGGACATGGAAGGAAAAGGGTGGAGAAAGTCCTACGAATTAAAAAAAATTGTCTTGGATCACACACCAAAAGGGTGAGGGTACCGAATACAGGGGAACAAATGGTGAAAGGCCCTACATGGCCGGTCAAACATAAGGGAAATCCTTCAGATTGCTGAAAAGGGGAGGATGAGGGATCAACAACAAAATGCAGATATAACACGCCTTGACACAAATTTAAAGTGACCCCTGTACTGCCAGGAGGAAAGTACCCGAAAAATTGAGCCTGAAAGCGCATCAGAAAATCAGAATGACCAGAGGGAACCATGGGCGAAGTTGAATCCAGTCACCCCGAAGGAAGCGAAAAAACTTGGGAAGAGGGGAAGGCACGGGAGTGGGATAAAACCCGCCCGCGCATTGGAAAAGCAAATGTCTATGAGAAGATATAACTCCTGGAATTAAATGCCAGAAGGGAAAGTCCGGAAATCCTCCGGAAAAGGAAGAAGAAAATTCTTGAGTCAAAAACCAATTGAAATAACAGCACTACAAAAAGGTTGAAGGAAGGAGGTGCCGGAACATCAGAATAAAAGACTTCAGAATCCCAACAATGGGAGGAAAGATGTAATAATAGCAGAAGCCAAGTGAAAACACAACCATAGTAGAGGGAGAAAAAAAAATCAGGGCCCTAGTAAGTCCCGGTGAGCTGGCCTTTTCTAAACTGAAAAAACAGACATCAGTCATGAGTTTCCCAGCAAGGAGAAGGCACCAACCGATTAAGGGAGAAAAAAGGGGCAGTGGGGCACCCCCAGGAAAGTTAGGGACGAAAGAAAAAAAATCGCGGACTCAAACAAACACCTTGATAGAAGAAAGTTGTGGCGTTAGAAGAGTGGTTGACGCAAAGCATGGGGGTCTGTCGGGAGGAAGGGGCGGACATCTTGGTTCCATTGCGGAAATAGGAATGCAAAATTGTTCTATGCCAAAGGACTTAAGAGGAAAAGGGTGAAGGGGGGGAGGAAAAGGGTACTGGGGTGGTGATCGGAAATTTGGTAAGGGGGGTGGGTACATGAATCACCATTAATGCATTTGTGGAGGAAGGGGGATTATGGTTAGGGCAAATGGAAACGAAGAACTTTCCAACAAGCTGAGATGAAGGAGTGAAAAGTTAGTGGGTGCAAAGCAATTGGAAGAGAGTTGAAGGGGGGAGATAAGAATTCATGCATTGGGGTGTACTTTGAATGAATTCTGAATCAAGTGGATCAAAAAAAGGGGGATGTGGGGGGAGGGGAAAAGAGGGGATGAAGCGAAAAGGTTTGGGGTGTTAACATCACTTTGGCAGTAGGTATAAGGTTTTGACTGAGGGAATCGGATCAAACAAGGACAGGGGGGCAGGCTGGGGAGTCTTAGGATTCAATTAGACTAGAAAAGGAAATTGGAGTAAGCGCGCGTACCGGTCGGCTAGGGGGGGGAGGCAATTTGGGGGGGGTCTTCACTCAAGAGGGTTGAGAGGAATTTAGGGAGGGTTCACTTATCAAAGGGAGTGCCATCAGAAAACAAGGTGATTCCAAAAAGGGTGGGGGCAAAGGTGTTAAAGGTAAAGACTTTCCAGAGGGGGGGGGGGAGAGAACTCTTTGGTGGATAGAAAGCATGGTTTTGTTATCTTGGGCGGAAGTTGAGAGATTAAAGGAAAAAGTGGCAGCATTGAAGAAATTACCGGGATTGTTATGTTGAAAAGGATCAGAAAAAGGAACACAGCTGGCAGGCAGTCTGTTTGCAATGGGAAAAAGGGAGGGGCACTCAAGGTGTTGAGGGAAGTGGGGCAATTAGGCGCAGTGTATATTCCGATGAGGGTTAATTGTAATTCTGGTCGACCATTTCAGTTGACTACTAAGGGGAACTGTGTGATGTAATCATTACTAAATGCTGTTCAAAACTTATGGGGAAACAGCTTCCGTGGCAAAGGATCAAAGGGGGGCTTTTGTGTAACTAGACAGATCCTACCCTATCAAGGGGTGTCTAGGGCGATTGATTAGTGGAAGCGTTCAAAATTTGCTAAGCTGGAAAGAATTAATTCGATGGTTAGAGGAGCTCAGGATCAAGGAAAAAGAAGGAATGCGGAGGAACTATTGTAGGAGAATGCGGGGTATTAAATACAGGCATTACAGAAAGAAAAAAGGGTCGGAAGTAGATGTCCAAAAAATGGTTAGACAGGCAACGTAAGGGGAAAAGGTCCTGTAGGGAAAAGGGAAGCTCCAAACACGGGAACCAAGAAGTCAATACAAAAGGCAAAAGAATAGGGGGATGGATCTAAGGGAAGAGGAAAATCACGGGTTAGGGTAACGGTGGGGTGCCAAGGGGAGTAGGCACGGAAATATCTTTGGGATAAACCCTTTGAGGCTAAATCCATTTAGCATGGAAGACAAACCCCAACAGGGAGGATAAAGTTAACAGGAGAATGAAGAAATGAGCCACCGGGGGGGTGTCTCTTAACCAGGAAGAGGTCAAGGGAGAAACAGGCATTCTTTTTACAAGGGAGGAAGGGTGAGCAAATTGAAACTGCCCATCCGGACGAACGAGGGTGGGGTGTGTGGGGGGAGCTGAAGAAAGAAGAGTACTAAAGTTGATTGAGTCGGGGTGGTAAGTCATAGGAAAAGAAGGGGACAAAACAAAAGGGAATAATACTTCCTAGGGGACTAATAGACCCATCCATCACATAAAAGCGATGAAGGGAAACATACTCTAACGGGAAGACGGGTCTGAGACTCGAAAGGCTAACAAGGTTATGCCCAAGTAGGGGGGAAAAAAGAGGATGCGACCATGTGGGGTATGATAATGGAGAAAATCCCATTGAACGCACTACGAGCTACTCACAACCTAGAAGGGAGGGGTAAAACAGGTTAAAAGGGAGTGGGAGAGCTGAGTCCAGGAAAAATGCTCTCTCTTCCCAGCCGCTGTTACTAGGTCACCAAGTCCGATGAATCAACCAAAAGAGAAGGCAAGGGAAACTTGCATCAGGAAAGTAAGGCGGCCTGCAAAAAACTCGAGGGAAAAAAAAACATGAACTCTAAAAAGAAAGGAAGGATAGCAAGACATGAACTTGGGTAGTGGGACGACGAAAAAAGAACGCGTTTTTTGCTCGTTGAACTTGGCGACTCAAAGAATAAGTAGAGAAGGAAAGGGTGGGTTGGTGAAATAGACGAATCACAAAGTGCTTAAGGGCAGGACAGAGAAAACCGGGACGGGCGGGGAGGGACAAGGCAAAATACCAGTGTACTTAGGTCACGAGAGGGAGAAATGTTGAAATATGATCAGTAGGCATGTGTCAGGACTTTTGGTGGAGGGAAAGCGGAACTAAAACAGAGTATGGGGAAAGGGAGAGGGACCGACCGTGGGGCATGAGGGGGATAGGACAGGACTAAAAAAAAGGGTTTCTCTGAGGGAAGTATATAATTCCAGATCTTGAAGAATGGAACAAGAAATAAGAAAACATATGAAGACGTATTGGGGAGATTCCCAGATGAATCACTGTAACAGTATGAGTATTCACTCGAAAAAAGGGGAAGAGGAAAATAAAAAAAGAATAGAAAAATAAACTTTATCGGACATTTTGGAGCACTGAGGGCACCCAAAGGAACCTTGCAAAAACTAGGGGTCGAGGGAAAAAGAATGTGCATCATGGGGTCCTGCGAGAATTATAGTAGTAAGGCTCGCGAAAGAGGCAAGGATGGAGGAAGAGTATAAAGAATTGAGATAATTCAACGGGAGGGAATAGGCCACGAGGTATCCTTAGCTAACCAAGGGAAGCGAATTCTGGGGAAATGGATAGAACAAAAAAACAATGGAAAGAATGTGGGGAAGAGCCGGTAAAGGCCGTTTGAACATATCAATAAAAATCAAAAATTGAGGCAGAATCGGGGAATAAAAGGCCTCCCAATAAAACGTCGAAAAGACAAAAAAACCAAAGAGGGTCTAACACTACGCTGTCAAAAAAAAGATTGAACCAAGGGGAGAGGGCAAACAGAAATCGGAAAGAATTCAAAAAGAAGGTGATGAGGAAATGATCCGACATCTCAAACACAGC
>Ga0179591_1268473_pt1 | contig 13403 bp, 15 predicted proteins | sample CZOMad2_1_08_16f_FD_182891 | JGI IMG/M metagenome (GOLD analysis project Ga0179591, IMG submission 182891) | Vadose zone soil fungal communities from Angelo Coast Range Reserve, California, USA - CZOMad2_1_08_16fungal (PacBio error correction) | ecosystem: Environmental > Terrestrial > Soil >...
GACGGCGGCGAAAAAAATTGCTTTTCGGAACTTGTTCCGGGGGGACAGCTCAGCAGAGGAAACTTCATCGGCTGGAAAAGGGAAAAAGGGCCATATATCAGTGAAAAGCACATTCTGCTCACGCTCGGAAAGGAGTTGAGGGTCGACTTCGTTGATTCTCTGTCATGGAAGAACGACGGAGGAAGAGAAAAGGCTCTTCCTAGAAGGGAGTTGTGCATGTCCTCAAGGATCGTCTTCCTGCATAACGCGGATCTATCTCTCCTTCTTGTAAAAGGGGGGGGGGAAAGAGAGGGTCAAAAAAAAGGGCGTTTCGAGGGGGAGGACTCTTCCTTGGAAAGGCCGCTCAAGGGTCACCCTGTCAAGAGCACATTTCTGCCTCAGCAGATAAGAGGGGGGGGAAAAAAATCCGCAGCGTGTTGAGGGTCAATCGAAAGAAGTCGTCTTCTACTGACGGTTGCGCGGTCAAGAAAAGGCTAGCAAGGCTGATCAAGACGGGTTTATGCGGCGATCTGAGAGGAAGGAAAGCGAGAAAGGGGCAGCGGCGAGGAAAAGGAGAGCAGTATTTATCATACTCACGAGAGCCCAGCATGGTTTTGAGCATCGCCGGGCAGCATATAAAGAGCCATTTTTCTATCGAGGGGATACTCGTACGAGAGATTTTCGGAAGAAAGAGCAGGCTACTCGGTTGACCAGCAACTTCGAGAGAGAAGACGAAGGGGTCCATGAGAGGGGGGGAGGGGGGGAAGGGGGGTCTTGTCCCTACCGAGGAAGCGGTGATGAAGTTACTCTTTTCAAGCTAACTCACGAGAAGACGGAAGCGACATGGGGGAATCCGGAGAAGGGGAGGACTATTTCCGGGAAGAGAAAAAAGAAAGGGGAGGCCATCTTTCGAGGAAAGGCGGCCGCACCATTAAAGCGAATCCTTAGGGGGGTAGATACGACCAGCGGCCCGGAGAAGAGAAGTGCAGAGGAGAGGAAATTCTACCGGAAAGACTCCTAAAGGGCGCTATTCTTCGATTTCCTCGGAGGGGAACGCGCGTGGCGAAAAAAATCTTTCCTGCCGGGAAAAGGTGAAGAACCTTATCTTTACGAAATCGCCTTAAAACAGAGGATGCTCATGAGAACGGCTGATTCGGAAAGGGTACCAATCGCGAACACCCCTCCCGAACTGCATGTCGCAAGGGGAGGGAGTCAGGATTTCTCCTCCTATCCCAAAAAACGGCCGCAAAGGGCAAGTGTCGGGGACCGGCAGTCGCAATGCTTCGTTGTTCAATTCCGGAGTCGCATTCCCACACTCTTTCGCATGGAGGGAGGGGAAGAAAAACAGTGCGTGCCGTCACCATTGAGCCTGGTACGAAGGAAAGCAGGTGTCTTAAGGAAAAAACTGACTTAAAACAAAAAAAGCCAAATTGGAAAAGGGAGGTCCGCGACCGGAGAAAAAAGGAAGGGGAAGTCCGTCTATAATGAATAGTGCACAACAAATCGGTATCGGTCGGTCTTGCTCTGTCGGAGAGAGGGACCCTTCAGCGGGAAAATGCAAGGGGGAAACGGGGAAAGGCTATCTGCTCAATCGGCAAACGGGGCATTGACGAAAAAAAAAAGGGCGAATTTTTACTGGGAGACGCAGCGCGACATCGCCGCCGGATGGGAAGGGGGGGAAGGAGCTTATCCTCGAAGAAAAAGAAACAGGGTGGTTCTCGGCTGCTAAAAAAACTATTTGGACATCAACGAGGGGAGAGTGACTGAAAAAGGCACAAACCGACCGTGCAGACTTTACTAACTCCAATCAGGGGGGGGAGCTGATAAAAGAAAACGTCACCTAAATTACAGGGGTAAACTCCTTAAAAGAAGAAGCCTCAAGCTCATAAGGGAGAGTTCTGACCTTCCGTTCGGGGGAAGAGAGGCGCTGAGAGGGAGTCTCGGAAGGGGCAATTCTCTGTACGCGGGGGCTCAAAAAAGCCCCGCAGCTGAAACTCGTACTTCCTTTCAAGGAGGGGAAAACATGTCTAACAATAATGGGAACGGGTCATAAGGGGCGGCAAAGCCAGTGCGCTGGAGGGATTGGCCCCGGAAAATCCTCAAAAAAAAATTAACCCTGGGGGGGATTCGAAAAAACGATCAGGTTCATCGTGAAAAGAGGTGGAGCCAACTCGCGCGGGGGGAGGTGCTTAAGAAGTCGCGTAGGGAAAGCGGTGATCGTTCGCTTACGTCTAAAGAGATATCGTGGGGAAAGAAGAAAAAAAAAAGGATATTATTAAAAGAGATGGGTAAAGAGTCTTATTTACCAAGCTCTATTCAAGAAGGGCATGAAAAAAGGGCTGGGAAAGAGTCCCTCTCTCAGGGCGCAACTCGGTGGGGGGGGGCCAAGGCCTATGACCCTATCCCTAATATCTCGGAAGGAAGAACCCGTGTTCATGTCGTTGTTAGGCCTACGGAAGGGAAAGAAAACTCAGCAATTCAAGATCTCTCCCCGGAACGTACAAGGAGGGATTGTTAGAAAGGGGAAAAAACTTAAAGGAGAGGAGAGGGGGGGAAGGGCCACGCCTCTTAGCGATCGCTATCCAAAGAGGGAATGGAAACCTTCCGCCCCCTTTATCAGAGGAGGACGAAAGTCCGGTTAGAAAAGGATGCCCGTCTCGAGGAGTGCCGGAAAGGTTTGTCCAATAGGAAATTCTGTTACTAGATCTTCGGAGGAGATCAGCTCTAGGGACATTAGCAAAAGAGAGCATCTTCTTTTTGAAACGTTTGGAAATGATGCAAATAAGGGAGGGGAGACAGCGGCTATTTTGCTCTCGTCGGGGGAGGGTGAGGCTGTAGGCTCCTTTGGGGAACTCCTTCCCTGGCGGAGGCGATGTCGGTTGCGTAATCATGAACCTTCTCCCTTGGCGTGGGGAAGAAAAGATCTAGGGGAGATGGGGACGAAAGAGGAAGTTTTTTCTCCAGTCGGATGAATGCACCACCAAAATGCATGAGCTAAAAGCACGACCATTCCGAATTAATGCTATTTGAAAAGGGGGTTTGAACGATGAAAGGAAGGAGCTACGCCTTCTCTTAAGCAGGGCGCGGAAAGTACATGAGTGGGGCGGACGTGCGTCTTCCGTTCCTGTTCGTAAGCCCTCTGGAGAATCGGCTTGACAAGGGAAAAAAGAGGAAGGTGCGGAACGCCGGGGGGGAAGGGACTACAGTCTCAGTATGGCAATGCGAGGTAAAGGAATGAAAACCGTACGCGCAAAAGGAAATCCAAGAACAAGCCACGCCTTGCTGTCCTGTTAGTCTTGGGAGGGGTGAGAAATCCTGGAGAAAAAAAAACCTGCAAGTGAAAGGGGGGAGACCTGCGGGGCAGGGTTGGGTCTACGTAGCCTAAGAACGCCAGGACAAATCGCATCCTCAGAGAAAACGATTTTACATTTCGAGCACGGCACGCGGAATGTGTGAAGGACGCTCAAAAAGTAATGGGCCAGCCCTCAAGGGTGGCAAGAAAAAACATCTCCGTAAATAGAGGAAAGGGCTTTTCCATCTAAAGGGGGCGAAGGAACCTCTCAAAAGGGGAGGAGAGGAGCATTAGCAAAGGCCTCTGTTCTATTTAGAAGACCGGATGTCGCAGGAGCAAAAAAAAGGAGCTGGTGGACGAAGAGGGCTCCTCTCCCTATGGGAAAGGCGTTAGAGTCCCAGAACTCTTGCCGATTCTTCCCCCGTATGCTTCAGAAAAGGATTGAGATTGCAAAGATGAAAACATCACCGGCTTGTCAGAGGAGGGGGGCAATACCACTCTGAAAAAAGACTCAGGAACCAGAACGATCTCGACGAGTTTTTTTTTTGAGGAGTTTCGGCAGCGAAGGAAATCCTGAACTCAGGGAAGGACCAATTTTCCCTAGGGGGAAAAGGGAGTGGGGGGTGGGGGGGGGGACAAAAGGGGGGGGGGGGGGATGACTGACAAATAACCAGAACGCTTCCGCCACTTTCTTCCTCTTCTTAAGGGGGAGGATGAGGGATCCCGAAAACAAGGAAGGCGCGCAGGGAAAGGGATGCCTTATCACATCAAGGAGGACGTAGGGAATCTGAGGACTTGTGCGTACGGAGATCCCTCTGCTGCATCAAAAAAGGGAGGGGGAAAGACGCGCAAGGGGAAAGTTGCCTCAGGGCAGGGGGAGGAAGGGAAACCCTTAATCCTTCTAAATCAGGAGGAAGAGGAACAGAGGAGGTTTCTATGTTTGGAGGAAGATCGTCTTAGAGGTTGGCATATGGAAATAGCCGGCGGAGGAGAGGACTCGAAAGCTTCACTGATAGAGCCTAAACTGCGCTTGGGCCTAGTCTTTAGGGAAGAGGGAGCTAGAGGAGGACAGGTTATCCTTTGTCTCATAAAGAGGAATAAGAGAGGCCGTCTAGGAAAAAAAAAGAAGTCTAGAAGCACTAGTTTTCTCCTCCGTCGTGTCGAAAGATCACCGACTCGACTGCAAGGGGAAAAGAGACCGTCTCGCGAGGTGAAAAAGAAAGGGCGCACAAATTTCTATCTTGGGGGGAGCCGATGCGCTGTCGGGTGAAAAAAGTTAAGGCAAGTTCGGGTTTCCTTCTCCTCTTCGGAAGAAGGGTCGGGATCGGAATCTCTTCAAAAAGAAAAGAGAGAGAGCCGAGCACGACGGGAGAGGGGACCGCCTGCTTCTAATCAAACTGCTGTCTAACGGTACTCTCTCGGAGAGGGGGAACCAGCATCCGCATTAGGCTAGAGCCTTTTGTCGGGGACGCAGGAAAAAAGAACGAACGCTGGAGGGATGCGGCGAACGCGTAGGTGGCAGGTTAATCACGACCGAGAAATCTTCATGCTCCTTGAGATAGGGAAAGGGAGGGGGGGGGGGTGCGAGGGAGAATCGTCTTCAGGCGCAGGGAGGACAAGCATCACCTTGGCTTATCTGTTCCGGAGGAAATACTTGCAAAAACTGAGAGGGGGTTTCTTCTGCGATTACCTGAGATGAGGGGAAGCTTCGGAGAGGTCGGCCATTGGTAAACGCGACATTCATAATCTTGGAAACAAATCCTACATACGGGGGGGTGAGCACGCCGCGCTGCGCTTCACGAGAGTCCGTTCGGAAGGCCCCGCATAGAAGAGGAGAACGCCATCAGGGGGAAGGACGAGAGGGAGGGACTCACGTTCAACAGAGTCTTTGGTGCGAGGAAAAAGATGTGACAGGAAGAGAAGAGGGAGAAGCATGGTTTTTCATGTTCTGTATGAAAGAAACACGGGGAAGCAAGGAAAGACCAGTATTGTGGGGGGGGGGGTGTGAGGGATCTCTCTGGAAAAAAAAGATCATTATTTCAGGATAAGAAAAGAAGACTAGACGGCTGAAAAGTAACGTGGGAGCATTAGTCCTTTATTGTCTATAAAAGGATAAGCTGGGTAGGAACCTATTCATTAGGTTATTACCCGTGGGGAAGGTGAACAAGTAGAAACTCAAAGAGCATCCTGCCTTATCTACCTGGGGGGGGCCGGAGCAAGCGACGAGGAGTTACGCAGGAAAAAAAAGGACCATTTCACCAAGACATCGGTTCGGCGAAGGCGACTAAATGTCCTCGGCTCCTTCTACATCAAAAAGGAGACATACGACCCAGAAAAAACTCACTCAGAACGGAGGAAAAAGATTCTGTAGGCGGAACCTTAAAAGGGCCATCCCACGATTTCGTCTATTGCCTGAGAGAGAGGGGAACGGGCCTTAGAAGTCTGTCCTTTCCTTGCAGGTGGAAAGTAAGGCGTCCCATAGCCCTCTTTCGAAGGAGATGCGAGGTGACAACTATAGGGAGTTAGCGCAAGGTCAGCGTGGACAAGTCTATCACAATTTCACTTGAAAGGGACGATGCGGGGTATCCGATCCCCAAGAAAAAAAGGGCCAGTTTCTTTTTTATTATAGAGCAAAAGGGCGAGGGGGTCGGAGGGGTCACCCTACGCAGTTCTTCGCCTGTCGTCATTACAGGGGGGAGGGGACGGAAAGTTGAGTCAAAAGCCGAAGGAAATGTGCCTTCCACCATGAATCTGACTGGGGAGGTCAAGGAATAAGGAAATAAGAGGCGAACACTTAGGAAGGATAGACGGCGGAGAGGAAACAAGGAGACGTCAAGTTCAAATCTTCAGGAATTAGGAAGCGTGAGCATTTGCTTTCCCTGCGCGGTGGAAGAATCCAGGGAAGGGAAGGTTCGGCGAGGCGGAAGGGACAAACTACTGTCCATTTCTTGGAAGGTGGATCGAGGGGAGGGTTTAAATGGGAGGACCAAGCGACAGAGTCAAGGAAACGGCCGGCTGGGGTAAAGGGAACGCAGCCCAGGGTGGGAGATACGGATATCAACAGAGGGCCGAGACGACTTTGGAACGGGAAGTCCTGCAAACGAAAAAAGAAGGAGGGAGCATGTCGTTCCAATTTACGGAAAGAGGCTGGGATAGGGGAAACTCCGGGGGGGGGAGCTGTCAACAAATTACGATTTTTAAAGAAGGGAGGCAGCCTTATCAAGGGAAGGGGAAAGGCAGGCGAGGGAGGGAAGTCGCGTTCTATAACGCTGAAGGGTAACTAGGGGAAGGACAAGTCTCTCATCAGGGGGGGGGGATTCGCTCTACGCGACTCGTCGTGCGCTCCGTACTAGTGAAGCAAAAAAATGAGAGGGGGATTCTACTGGAAAAGAGGTCCGACGGAGAATTCGCTTGAGGATGGTCAGCCTGCAGAAGCACCGAACCTTTTTCTAGGAACGCCCGACTACCGGGGGGATAAATCTTTCAGTGAGAAAAGCGGTTTCTACCAGAAAAGCTGCGCGGGTCGTTTTTCTTAATTCAAAGGCCGGGGGCAAACGGGGGATAGTAATCTTGGGAGGGGAAAGGATAAATAATCAACAAACCCCGGAGGAAAAATATAGATTCACGATATAAGGAAAGCCTTCATCCGGGTAAGATGACCGCTTGTCATAAGGGAGCTGAAGACACCGTCATAGTCCGCGAAACTGGTGGAACGATGAACTGAGAGAAGGAGATCACTGCTCCAAAGGGGGGAAGGGAGGGGGGTGGCGAACTAGCTCAGCCTTCGAGAGAACGACCGCCTTCTACGTGTAAAAGGGGGGAGAAAAAAATGTTTTGCTGGCTTGGAGAGATGCCCGAAGAGTAAAGGACGGCTCTCTCTAGCAAAGGAAGTCGCTTGCCCACAGAAACTAAGCGAAAAGGTCATCTAACGGCCTGGGAAACTCGACGAAAACTTTGATGGCCGGAGAGAGATTTTTCACCAAAGGTAGGGTGAACGAATCGGAAAGCGCGTTACGTCCGGCGTGAAACATGCATCAGCGGCAGGACGGGGGGAGAAAGACGTCGGTGGGAAAAGCGCTGTTGATCGCGGAGGAGAAAAAAAGGTGGAGTCTGTCTTCTGAGGAGGGGGAAGTGGGGGCCTTCTCCCAGCCGGAGGCGCGGGCGGTCAAACCATTTAAAATCCGGAGGGAAACGGAGTAAAAGAGACGAAATGGGTAGAAGAGACCGTCGCTCCGGTTCGTAGGGAGGACTGAAAAAAAACGCGATAGGGTCTCAAACGAATGCCGATTACGATGGGACGGCGCCGGTGTGAACGAGGGGAAAAAGACGGCGGCCTTCTCGGGCCGACTACGAACTTCTTAGGGACAATTTTGGCGTTGGGAGGCTGCCGTCAGTTCTGTTGAAGGGGACATCGGGCGCATTCCGGAAACGTCGTTGGGCAAAGGGTGGCGAAAAATGGTTCCTGTCTACGACTTCTAAAGAAGAGGGTTCAAGGACTAAACCCGTGCCGAGGAGAGAACAGCCACTTACCCTGGTCTTTCCTGAAAAGGCGGGGATCGGGAGACCGAGCCTGGGGGGGGGGGGGGGGGGGGGGGGAGAAAATGGCCATTGCAATTTTTGGGACGGAAAGGGGGGGGGGTTCCGAGAAAGGTCCAACCGGCTAGTGGGCATCCGTCATCCTCCAGAAGCGAACGATTTGGAGAATGGCCGTAAAGAAAATGTCTTCATCACCTTCACTGCAAACCGGGGGAAGCCGAGATGGGAAAGAACGTCGTCCATCGCCTCAAAAAACGAGCCTGAGGGCATAGCCGGTCGAAGAATCTCCAGAACCAATGGCTTGGCTCTTTCGAGCAGGGAGCAGGGAGAGGGTCTTAGGTAGGACGCAGAAAGGCTGAACGTCTCTTGTTCGAAGAAGGAATACTTCCGGCGCCCTCCCGATGAAAGAGGGGCTTTCGCGTCCCTAAATCTTAAAGAGCGTTCGCGGATTCAAAAAAAGGGGCGCACAGAGTTGGGATTGGGCAAATATAAGGACACGGAAGAAAAGGCAAAAAAGAGCACAAACCAGACTCTTCCTATCTAGAAGAAAAGTCTGCAAAAAACTTGCTGTGTAAAGTAGTCATCTATTTCTCGGGAGATAAGGAACTCCTGAGAAAATGGCCCTATTAGACGCGATCTCGCCAATTTCTGAAGAGGGAAAAAAAAAGAAAAAAACGGGGCGGGGTACCTACCAGAAAGGGAGGGCGCTCTCTTACGCTGTCCTGATATGAAGAGGGACGTCGGGAAGAAATTTTAAGTGCTTTCGACTGAAGGGGCCGATGCTCTCCTCACCGTAGGGAGGGGATTCTGCGCTTGCAGAAGTGCCTTGTCACAAGGGGTGTGTCTCCTACCTGCTTTCTTACAGGAAAGAGCGAGTCCGGGGAAAGAAAAAAAAAAAAAACATCTCTCTGTTGAGGAGGGAGACCAGATCTCTAGGACATGAGCATTGAACTCAAGGAAACTCTCTGTCTAAATCGGGGGGTCATCTCATCCGAAAGACGTGGTGCCGAGGAAAGGAAGGCGCGATACTGATCCAGAGGATCCTTTTTCTCACTTCCTCATCTGAGAGATGCCAGTCTCACCAAAGGAAAAAGAATAGGACGAGTCGTGATCTACATGCCCGAGAAAGAAGGTAGACCGTTCGACATCCATAAAAAAAAAAGGGCCCGTCTGGAGGAGGCGTTGAGCAGAATGTTCTTCTCATCCAGGAGGGGTGGAAGGGAAACTCGACAGAGATCGAGTCGAGGAATTCGACAATCCGCTTTGTTGAGGAAAAAGAGGGGGAAAGGCGAGGAGCACACAACGGAGTATGAGGAAAAAAATAGAGGAAAAGAAGATCTTTGACCTGCAAGATGGGGGGGGTCTCTCACTGTGGCCAGGGGAGCAGCTCTCCTAGATGGGGGGTCCTCAAGCAATCCAAAGGGGCGTTGCCCTTCCAAGAAGAAAGGCCTTTTGTGTCTGCACAGCATGAGACGCGAGACGGGAAGAACGTCAAGTGGGAGCTTCGTTATGTCGATAGGGCTAAGGTCATTCGAGGAGGGGTCGAGGGAAGAGAGAAAATCTTCTTCTCTCTGCTGGGGGCCAAATTAGAAAGGGAGCTCGGGATGGAAATCAAGAATCTTCAATCACGGAGAAGGGGGCGGCTGCGATTAAAGAAGTTCCGCTTCGAAGCCGGCTCGCTCCTGAAAGTAGGCCATTTTGTCAAGGCGAAAAATATGGGCCACTCGTAAGCGACAGAAGCGTGTTTCGGGACGTGAAGAGAGCTGCGCTTCTGGACCTTCGAGATGTGCAAAAGCGAAGACGAGCACTAGGGAAGCATCGCAGGGGGGAGACGAGGGGGAACAGTCGAGGCCTGAAAAAAAAGAGGATGGCAGCTTCTATTCAAAGGTTCTCGTCTAAACGACTCGCGGAGGTTTTGCCTTGATCTTTATGAAAGAAGAAAAAAGGCAGCAATGCATGCAGAGTGTTCTCGCCTCGGGTGTTCAGAGAAATTATTTTCAGGGGGAGGAAGTCGCTTCAGTCACTCGTTGACCCGCAAAGGACACGGCCGGCCGAGGGATGGCGGATCAAGAGGGGGGAGGGACCCGATCCTCGGAAGCCGGGATGAAGGGAATCTTTGCAAAGAAGAGAACAGGAAGCGTCCGGCGAAGCGACTGCTTGGAAGGGGACGCAACGCCAAGGGGAAAGACAGGGAGGGGCGCGGATAGGCGGCGCCCCATCGACGATAGAGAAGGAGACATGGAACTACGACATCGAGAGAAAGCGATACCTATCATTCTCATTGTGGGAGGAGAGGCTTCTGAAAGGGGGAAAAGACCTCTCATGGAGTAAGGGGAGGAGATTTCCCTTAAGGTCCCAGGTGGATCGTTCTGCTTGACATTTTATTTTCAATACATGAAAGGGGAGGCCCATCGCCCTTATCTTCATTATTCTGGGCCAACGTGAAAGGTTCCCAAAGCGGAAAAAAACCGCGTCTCCTTTCTTACAGAGAAAAGGGGGAAGTCTCAAGGGAGGATAAGCCGATCTAAAGAAAAAACTCAATTTTCATAGGTGGGGGGGGGAGCTCTAAAAGGGAGGCAGGGTCTGGGTAAGGATAATCGCATTCGCCTCTTCGCCTTTCAGGAAAAAGGGCGTGCCGCCCATTGGGAACAACTACGGGCCGGGGAAAAGAAGGAAATGCGCCAGAATTGGGGAAAGGAACGGAAAAGGGGAAGACTCAAGGGACGTCGACGCTCCGGATGATTGCGAGAAGAAAAAAAGGGGGGGCTCAAGGAGAAACCTTCGTCAGGTCCAAAGGGGAAAGAGTCAACGTCAGAAGGGGCATGTCACCAGTAAAGATGCGGCGCTATGACGCGGTGGTGGAGGTAAAAAAAAGGTGCTCCTTGGGGAGGAGAGAGGGGGGGGGGGGGCTCATGGCGGGGAAAAGCAGGTCTCTGTGCCATTCTCCTAAAGGGAAAGGGTTGTACATGGGAGAAAGGCATCGCCTCCTTCAAGGACTGGTTATAGGCAAGGAAATCCACCCATGGTTTTGAGAGAAGGAAAAATCGGCTCTGCGCTAAGGGGGGGGGGGGGGGGAACATCAAAAGGAACTGCAAAAGGAAAAAAAGCCTCTGGGGACGTGAGAAAGGACGGGTAAACAGTATCTTATGCTACTGGGCCGCCGATAGAGGAACACCGTAACTTACTATTGGGGGTGGCGGATTCTGTCAGAAGCATCCGGTCGGTCGACCTTCCGGGGGGGGAGGTCTCAGGGGGGAAAAGGATTTTTCAATTGCTCGATCGGCTCGGAGGGGAGAGCGACTCTTGCTTTTGCCTTCTCCGTTCTAAGGAAAAAACGGTCTAACAATGCAGCTTGGGGGGGCTGGCTGATATCTTCCGCTCGGGACGCCTGCGCAAGGAACACACCTACATGACCCTGAATACCGAGACCGGCGGGTCTACGTTCATTTCAAACTCGGGAGGAACTGCTGCGGGGCGGGAACTATTCGGTGCTGGAAGAGGGAGGGATGATTTCCCTCTTTTATAGAGCTTTTAAAAAAGAGGGAAGGCTAAATTCGTGTGTAGCAGCGGGAGGAAAAGAGGAAGCGGAGGGGCGCCTTCAGGAAAAACCTCTTGGGTCTACTTCGACCCGCGCATAGCGCTGAGAAGGTGCTTCAACTTCGGGGGAACTGCACGATGACCATGATCGTGTATTCATTCATCACCGGGTGGGGGAGGTGTGCGCAGAGGGCGAGTCCTGGGCAATCTCAACTGACGAGACCGGAGCGAAGAAAGGGGAACTCGTTACATCCGGTTAGACATGTGGGCTTGAAGCAGTAAAGAAGGAGATTCAACTCCTCGGAAGAGGGGGCTTCTCTAGCCCCGAGGAAGGCTCAGGTCTCTATTCCGGAAAGGGATCATCAAAGAATAGGAAAGAAGGTGAACTCTCTATCGAAAGGAAAGGGGGGGCCGGATTCAGGCCAAAAGAGGAATAAGGGTTACTCAAAAAAGCAAAAAAAAAGAACCAAATTGGGGGAAAAAGATAGCGGCGGGCAAGGCGATACACTCCTTTTGCTTGTTTAAAAGGGGAGACAAATGCATCAGTAGGACGTTTGTCAGGAATGGACCAGAAAAGAGGGAAAAATATTCTTATTTCAGCTCAGAGGGGGGAAAAAAAAGGCCGTCGATACCACATCCATGAGATAACTTGTCCTGAAGGAGGAGGCGCCGTCGGGAGCGAGGAACCATGTAAAACCTTCTAGTGCGGGAAAATGTTCAGAGGTATGGATGACATCGTCCTTTTTCTCTCATGGAGGATGAACTCACCACAGGGAAGGACTCAGCGAAAAAAGAAAGTATTCCTATGACTTATTGAACGGACTCCGTTGTGATCGACGGGCCTTCAAATCAATCCTTCGAAGATTCTGGCCATTTTGGGGGGGGGGGAAGTCTTCCGTCAGTTCAATGTCGGAAAGAAAGAAAGAATTCCTTCGTCTTTACAATGCTCTGGGGAATGGCACTGGGGGAAAAATCTACAGGGATAATAGGGGGTTTCCCGGGACTTGACCCGAAGCAAGGAAAAGGACAGTGAACCGTAGAGATGAAACCTGGGCGGGCCGGAGGGGCGATGATAAATCCTGCTGGGAGGGGAAAGCCAGTGGCAATTGGGGGGAAATTGTTCCAGAGACGGAGAAATCCGCCGGCTCTTTGTCCTCATCAAAAACGACGATTTGGAAGGGCGAGGGGGAATCATGTCTGCACAACTGCAAGGCATGAAAAACTTAATCCAGCCAGGAGCCGAGAGAGGAATGAGAAATCGGGGGGAAAGGGCAGTTTCCCTCTTCCTGTAGGAAGAGAACCTGCAACAATGCTGCTCGGGCGCCTGACGCGCCGGAAAGGGGGAAGTAGACGTTCTTATTTCGAAGAAAGGGGACATACGAAGCCATAGGCACAGGAGCGACGATGTCCTGGTGTTCCACGGGGAAGGAGGAAAAGGGGAGGGCGCTCAAAGGCAGGGAGAACCTAGTCGCAAAGAAGGAAAAAGGCAGAGTGAGTTCGCTTTTCAAAGAAAAAAGGAACTTTCATCACAGCTACGCTCGGGCTGATCTGCTCCATCTGCAAAGGGAAAATCCCGCGCTAGAAGGTTCACGCGTTCAGGAGAGGGGTTGGGGAAAAAATCGAAAATGCCCTTCCGGCGAAACATCGTCGAGCTCTTCCATGGAAAGAAGCCGGTGGCTGATGAAGAAACTGCTGCAAGGGAGAGAGAAGAGTAAACATCCTTATCTGACGAAACTGCGGGAGGAGTAGTCTGAGGGTCTAGAGATCATCACCTTCGGAAGGGGGGGGAATCGCGCTTGAAGGGACCGTCCTTGCTTGGGTTGAGAAGGAAAAAGAACTTCTAATTCTCATGCGGGGGAGAGGACATAAAAAATTTGTATGGTTAGGACTCTAGATCTGAGGAAAAAGAACTCGTTGCAGGAGGCCTACCTCTCAGTGAGAGAGGAGAAATACGAAGTGTCTGCACTTCAGGAGAAGCCGAAACGAAGGGCGGGGACTGATTGACAGAAGGGAAATCGATCCTCATTTATCCTGGGAAAGGAAAAGCGGAGGAAGAACG
>Ga0179591_1310310_pt1 | contig 13402 bp, 16 predicted proteins | sample CZOMad2_1_08_16f_FD_182891 | JGI IMG/M metagenome (GOLD analysis project Ga0179591, IMG submission 182891) | Vadose zone soil fungal communities from Angelo Coast Range Reserve, California, USA - CZOMad2_1_08_16fungal (PacBio error correction) | ecosystem: Environmental > Terrestrial > Soil >...
TGGGGGGGACGAATAGGGGAACGCCAGTCGGTATTGGGCGATAACAAATGTTTGAGAAACAGAAAGTAGATTGACGTAAAAGTGGTTGGGTTAAACAAAATCTTTGAAGGGCGTTGAAGCGTTAGGGTAAAGGGTCTACCCTAGTAAACCGGGCAGCGAATGTCCCTTTTGCAAGGGGTCTGACTGTCCGTCAGCGCCTACCAAAAACAGGAGAGGTGCGGTACATAACAAATGCGATGACTTATACAGTGGGAATGAGGGGGATGAGGGATTGTATTTTCCGGTTCAGAGACTTCTCCCCACACTGGCGGGTTACAAGATCCTAAGATCAAAAAAACAAAAATGAGGAGAAAAAGAGCCAGAGAGATGACCAGAAATGGGGGGGGGGAAAATTCAAAGCCAGACCCCTATACTCTCTAAGCCGAAACGGTTGGGACGAAGGAATCCGCCGAAACAGACGGACGATACCCTGGTTGGCATTCTTATGAGATGATGACCGACGCATACCTGGACACGCCCATCAGGAGAGAGATTAATAATGTAACGATCGCGCGACCCACTTCAAACAGGCTAATTGAAGACCAAAGGTACCTTTCTTGGAGAACTCCAAGAAAATACAAAGAATTCTTGCCGGTCACCTGGGGAAAGAGGAAAAGGAAGATCTGGACACATGAGGAACGCCACCAACCTTTGAACGGTGTGGTAAGGTTTGAGGGTATAAAAGGGGGCATGGAAGACCTCAATCGGCCAAGGAGTTTGTCCAGATATATTCGAAAAAAACATAAAGGTCCTTTAGGTATGCTTGTTACCAAATAGAGGGTTGAGTTAAAGGGGGGAAAAAGGGCCGTAACAGTGTAAGTCTGATGATGCTGGGACCTTTTGGGAATCACTTATGTACAAGAAATATCCGGGGCTAAAACACGGGCGGGAAAAAAGTATTGCCCGGGAACAGTTTCCCATGAAGTAACTCGGACGTGTTGGAAAGGACCACTGGATTAAGCAAATGAATACAAAGTATTTGCGTAGTCAGCAGTACGGGCAACAGGTGGTACGTTACAAAGAATAGGCCCAAAAACCCATGTCAGAAGTAAATGAACGGGCTGGGGAAAGGGGGGCAAAAGAGAAACATAAGGAGGTGTAGGATTCCCTTGAAGGGGCAGCATTTAGATGAGGGGGGCTCTCCATGATCACCGGGCGGGTAAGACACTTAATCTAAGAGAACGGGGAAGGGGTGGCGAAATCTTATCAAACAGCAACAAGCGAATACCAATTCCAGGATGACATACACTTTTGGGTGGAGGAAGATGATTCGGGGGAACTGAGATAGTGTGGGACATGTGTGCGTTGTTTTTAGTCCGTGGAGGATAGGGAATAAAGGAGGGGGGAACGAGGGCTCCAGGGCATTAAGGGGGATGGTAGAGAGCACTTGTCTTAATCTGGTAGAGAAGATGGATAGATAAAAAAATGGGGAACGTCGGGCCTTGGTAGTTGAGGCGAGGTGGGGGAAGAACCTTTGCAGGCTTAAGATGGGTCGTGAATTTGGGGCCAAAAAAGGTGGAAAAGACATAGGGGGATGGTGAACCAGGTTCTCTTGGGGCAGGCGAAAGGGAAACATAAAGAACAGCAAGACCTGGCGGGGAGGGGGGATTGTGGTTCTCCATCGCACTGGGTTGGCACTCCTCTCATGTGTAAGGGAGGTGGGGTTGGAAAAATCAAATCCGGTCAAACAGGGCAGGTTCCATGTCCATGATTTGGCAAAAGATGAGGGGGAATGGGGGGAAAGAAAAGAATGCAGACAGTCTCACTGGCATTGCGAGGTGTCGTGATCGGGGCACCAATGAGTTGAGCAAAAGGGGGTTGAAAAGGCAAAGAGATGGACATTGGAGTAAGATCAGTCCAGCATGGAGTGGTCTGGAGAAAAGGGAAGGGGTGTCCTATACAATGGGAAAACGATATGATAATTGATGAAGGAGGGAGAATTAGGCAGAGGGCAACAAGGGGGGTAGGAGAGGCACATCTTCTTCTTGGATGGGTTTGGTGGATGAAGAAAAGAGGGTGGAAAGGAACGTTTGACCAATATGGAGATCTACGAGTATGAAGGGGGGGAATACAGGTAGTTATAATTAACACCCAAGGTTTGAAGTGTAAGAGGAGGTCGAAAATTGGGGACAAGGACCGCGGGGGGGTGTAAAAGGAAGTACAAAGATCTAGGACATAAAAAGATTACCATCCGGGAAAGAAGGAGAATGGGAATAATAAGAAAGAGATAGGCGCGTAAATGCCCTCCAACTCTCGACGGAAAAAAAACGGAGGGAAGAGTATATATAGAAAGGTTTGGGGCGATCTCGATCGAGAATATGAATCATCTGGAGTAAGCGAATGGAATAGAGGGTCTATATGAAGAGTTGTGTACCGAAGAAAACAAAAGGTATCCAAGGTCCTCCGGAGGAAGATAAGCAAGTTTCTTCAACTCAGTACACGAGTTAGCAAGGGGGAGTGTCTCCCATTCAAGGATAACGTATATAGTTGAATGGGATCATTCAACCAGGATAATATCTAAAAGCAGGGGGAACAAAAGGGACCTGAACAGGGGGTTGTGGTAAATAAAAAAACTCATCACTACGGGGGACGGGATGCCTAATCCTAAAAGGGATAGTCACAAAGCACCTCCACGGCGTCCCCCCAAACCCCTTCCATATTGACTCCTCTCCGGCAAACAAAGGGGAACCGGGGGCTAAACAAGGAATTCTTACCGGAAACGATTGTGGGAAGAACTGAAAGAGGCGGTGAAGAATAGCAAAAGGTGCTGGGGGCAGCGTTAAAACATTGGTCATGTTGTCAGTTACATTGTTTTTCAAAGGCACGGGGACGGGGGGGTGTCCGGCGAGATCCAGTAAAGTTTCAGGAACCTTGGGCGCAAAGGCACGAATCGGTCCTGGGGAGGATGGGGGAATTGCGATCTCGTGAGTGGAAAGGGGACCAGGCCATGGTGAAGCATTAACTGGGGAGGTGAAGTGTGTTTGTGGACGGGGGGGAGAGGGGGGCAACATACAAACCAAAACGAAACCCAAAATAGGCTCTTCCGCACTATCGCGGTACTGAGCTGTCCACTCAAGTGAGCAAACGGTGGGCGACATAGGAACACCATTCCCCCACCCATTGACGGCCGCTGAATACTCAGCAGATGAGATACCACCTGGATCCAATCAAAAAAAAGAATTGTCCGTTAATGGAGTGATGGACCTGATTTTGTGCAACCTGGGGGACGGGACGTATGCAGGAGGCTGATCGCGGTGGCAAAAGGGATGTTCAAAATATGGAACTAACGTGACATGGAGGTCAAATTGGTTAATTGCAGGGGATGCTTTGACTAGTCAGAATGATGATCCCGACAATGAACAGGCGTTCCGAGGACATATTGAAACATCGGGAGTTGAAAGTAATAAGGTATGCGGGTACCGACTGGGGCAGGAGCAGTTGCGCGCAAGGTGGGGGGGCGGCAAAACACGGACTACACCCGAGGCACTAAAAGCCTTCTCTGCGACCGGGACTCACTGACGACATAACCCCAGATCATGACGCAAAGGAGGCGAAAGGGGGAAAGACTGGACCTTTTACAGGAATCAAATAACCTGGTGTATAACATGTGTTCATGGGGGGCCACAGAGGGGGGTGGGGGGGGACGCCCCAAACAAACCGCGGGATCGTTGGCAATAGGAAAATGGGAGAGGATTTCCGACAAAATGGTCGGGATGTTCTCTATTGTGCCCATTCGTCTACCAGACAAACAAATGGGAAACTGGTGGGGGAACCATGCTGCCTTGAAATGATATTAAATGAAGCTACTGGACTCAAGTTATTCCCTTTCCTTAAAAATGGAAAAAAAACCCAGGAGGCCAACGCCGGGGGGAAAGTAAGAATCCTGGGAATAACACCGAATCTACGCACATGGTGGGGGTTGTGGGGGGGAAAAGTCAAGACGTCTCTCCATTCTTACAATAACACGCCAGGAATGCCTGCGAAACAAAGGGTCAGTTGCATTGAACCTCAAACCCTGACAATAGCTGCGGGGGGGGAATCAAACTGGTCCCCCACCTCAGGTTTGTGGGCAGAAGTATCTAGTAAAACACCTTTTCAGTTATTGTCGGAGCGTGCTAATAAACGACAAGCTCCGTAAAAAAGGGTTGGGGGATATTGCCAGAAAGGTCAGAGTATTCCAGTGACGGAAAGCCACCATTCGTTTATAAAAGGAAAACATGTTGAGAAAAATGAACTTGAAGATAGGTTAAAAAAAGGAGTGGGAAAGCCTGGGGAAGCGTATGTTTAGGCAGAAAAAATGTTAAGAAGTTAACAGGTGGGGGGTTCCCCCCCCCAGGGCAGACGGGCGGGGGGGGGGAGCCCGGAACAACCCCACACACCTCCCATAACCAACGTGATCCTACATACCACACAAAAAAAAAACACCGGGCGTCGTCTCTTCAGTTCATCAACGGGGAGAAACGCCACCGCCACGCCCATACACACCATTTTTTGGGGGGTGTGGGGGTTGTTGATGGTTAGTCGTCGAGGTTTGGGGAAGGGTAAGCGAAATAACCCATCACTGAGGATCATGAATCTCCACACAACTTATACGGGGGAGAAATATACAGATAGGATCAAAAGTTTGACTTCCTGAAAGAAAAATAATAACATAGACTTTCAGAATCAACTTTTAAAAGTTATATTGGCCGAGAAGACCTGAAGCGAGAATTTTCTGAACTGTACGATCCACGAAAGATCACCGGCCCCACAACCCCCAAAAAAAACCCCTGACAAAAAAAGGGGGTGAAAAAAAACTAGCGGTCAAAAGATTGGAGACGGGAACCGAAGAAACACCAAGTCCCAACATGACCTGTGGACAAGACCTTAAACCAAGGGGGGTTAGGAATAAGCACTTATCTACATACATATAAATAAATTGGTGCATGAACAATAACTTTCTGAATCTCAGATGGTGGACCGACAGTTCTGCCTCTACGACAGGCACGACCCCAAACCCATTTAACACAGCTGAGGGTCTTGGAAAAGCATTGAAGGGACGCGGTTTGTTTGCTATTTTCCCGCTTGGGGGTGTGGCGGTGAGGGGGGGGCTTTCAGGGGGTAAAGGGCCAGGGGGACATTTGGAGTGTACCGGGTTCCGGAGAAATCTACGGTGTTTGGGGGGGGAAATATAAATGTGCCCATTCAAAAAGCCTGTAAGCCGATTTAGACGGTAGGAAGGGGGAGGAGAATGTGCAAAACCAACCACGAGTCATTCCTCAGGGGATCATGGTAAATAACCAGAAGGCCCCAAGTGGGCTAATGGGTTAGAAGTAGCACGTTCTTTGTGGGAAATTGGAAGGTGGGGAAAAAAGCAGGTGGCTTCTTTACACCAGGTCATGGGTGGAGGGGGAAGGCTCCAGAACAGAAAAATCTGGCCGGAGAAGGAGAACCGACGGTGTTTTCCGACCACGAGGTAGGGCGCCGACAAAGAGGGACGCAACAAAGGCCAGCTCAATCTTTTCGGGTTTAAAAATGGACAAGGAAAAGAAGAAAACAGTCCTCGGCGGCTGAAGGTGAATCACGCGGGGCCAGGGAAGTGGACTTCAGATCGCACCCCCAAAATATGTAAGGTCAGTCAAGTATAGGGTAACGAGTCAGACGGGGACTGTCTCCTATAAAAGTCAGTCCAATTCTTACATTGTAAACGGACCCCACAAACTTGAATAGGAACGGCACCCTAAAACTCATCTAACTGGTCTTGATGAAAACACCGCCAATTCGTCCTCTCTGCGGGTGTAGATCTATTATCGGAAATGTAGTCACTCAACCTGTGCGGAGGAAACTTTCCTCGGGGGGTGACGGTGGGGTATTGTGGGAGAGGGGGGGGGCTCGGCAGTCTACGAGGGGAGATGTCGTCCCATGGCTTAAAGGGGTTTCCGAAAGGACACAGTTGCTACTTAGACCCAGCGTGCGACGAAACTGCTTAAAAAATTAGGGACACAAAAACCTGCTAATGGTAGTGATTGTGATTCACCGCACGTCGGTCCCTATAGGCTCACGGGTAGGGAAGGAGTTTGGTGGGTAGGGGGGACAAAAGACAACCCCGGTAAAACATGGTCCCAAGGGGGTGCCACTGCGGGGGGGAAAAACTCTAGAAATCGCGCAAAAAGGAAGAGACGGCAAACGTCGGTAATAATACCACATACGAATAGGGCATAATACGACTTATCGGGAAAACAAGGGCCGGATGTCTATTGAAAAATGGAGGGGGAAAATTTTCATGGCCCAATGAACGGGAGCAATGAGGGGGTTTGGGGAATAAGGCGCTGTAAAAGAAGACAGGTCTAGAAGGAGAGGTACAAATGGAGGTCTTCATAATTTCAGGGTGTCCCGGGAAGTTTATTGAAAAGAGATGAGTGAGGTGAATGGTCTGAACGGGGAAATTTTGAGTGGAATTTGCAGCGCAGCACGGTGTTGTGGTTAGGGGGCGGTCAAATGACGGGAGTGGGTCTTGATGTTTTTGGTGAAAAAAAAAAAAGGGAGGGGATCCTAGAGACGGTAGAAAGCGGGGTGAGATATCTACGGGAGCTAGTGATGACACTGTAAATCATGGGAGTCGATACGTCGGCCAAACCAAAAGTCCGGGATACTCCGAGGTCAAAAGGCTCGGAATGGGGGAGTAATTAGCACATGCAAATTAACATCTACATAACGGGGGTGCGTGGCAGCAACTGGGAACTCCAGGCTCGTGTGTGGTGTAAGAAATCCGGTGAGTAAAACTATTCTGCAAGTCAATTCCAGTACTGATAATATCTAGTGGGGTGGGGCCTCTATTCAGAAAATAACAGTGATCGTAAAAAACAACAACGGATAAGAGTAAAAGAGTGGGGAATGGGGGCCTCGCTATCAAAGTATACAAAATACATATAAAAATGACGAGTTGGGGTGGAAGATGAAGGTTCTGTGTGAAGATCTTTGGTCTTTAAAAGGGAGGGGAAGGGGCCACCTGGTGTTCATTAAAAAACGGGGTTGAGGACATGAACCGTACACTAGCAGGAACACCCCGGGTGGTTTACATACAATATCCCTAGTAGAGTGGGCCATGTGATTAATCATAGAGGCAGAGCAGGAACCCAGGGGGAGGTTGTGGTCCTGTAAACAATTTTGTGACTAGAAAAAAAACTCAAGCATTAACGATGGTGCACGACTACAACAGGGCCTGGATGAAAAAAAATTTCCAGCACAGAAAGGCATAATTAAAAAGGGAGTGTCACAAAAAGGGGGTATCCCCAGGTACAACCGTGAAGGGGTTAAAAGAGGGAAATGCATTTCGGGGGTTAAGGAAGGGTCCGGGGGTTACTGTGCCAGGATTGAAAAAGTCACAAGTGCCGGTGTTTCATGGGTTGGTGGACAGGAGGGGTCTCGTCATGATTTCAGCAGGGAAAGGGGTTTAAGTAGGTCATAGCTGTGGGAGTAAATATATTCCCGAAATGACGGGCGGTTAAAGTGAAATGGTTTGCACGGGGGAGTTTTGAAAAAGGTGAACACAGTACAACTGTCACGTCAGTCTGGTATTCGGGTCATAGGCTGCCAGCGGAGAATAAAGAGTAAAGTCTGACAGTATTTCTTTCCGCGCAAGTGAAGGGCTCTGGGGGGAAAAAAGTATAAATGAGAAATGGAACTCAGTGATGTTTACATGGTGGGACAAAGAAGGATCGACATCAGCTTAACGGAGGAAGATGTCCAACCGATAAAGGGCAAAAAAAATGTGACACGACGATGACCAAAATGAAGGTGACTCTAACTAGGGAGAGGCAGAGTTCAAAAAGTCGTCGGACATACATTAGTCACGGATTGGGAGGCCAATCATTAACTTGGGTATGTCCAAGGGTCCCCAACAAAAACATACAGCGCAATTTTGTGGGCAACCAACCGGCTAAAAACGTCCCAAGGGAATGAGAATACTCACTTAGACCTGAATCGCACTATCATCACATAACCATCGACACATAAGGATAAATCCTGGAAATTTCTTGCCGTAAGCCCCAAAAGAGCCCCGGCTCCATGAGTCCTGGGAAGGTGGGAGTGGGTGAAATAATGCAAATGAAAGTATCCTTGGTCAAGAAACCGTTGTGGCACCACTATCAAGGGTGGGGTCGTCACAAAGATGTCCCTGTAACAGGGCATACCCTCAGTTCGGCGAGGGTATGGAAAAAACATTTCCAATCAATTTCTCAGATCACATAGTGACCGGGGGGTTGACAGTTGGTGCCTTTCACCAACAGAAATAAAAGGGAAACGACTCAACGGCAGTAAACAAAAGCCCTAACCTCCAATCAAAGCAATATTCAAAAGGTTCAGTACCCCTTTACACGGCCGGGGAGAGGACTCAAAGAACAAATCTGAAAAACTCCTCTAGGAATGATCCCAAGGGGTCAGGGTTTGAAAAAAGAAGAACAAAAAAACCGCAAAATAAGGAAGACCCGATCTTAATTTAATGCACCGTTCCATATGGGTCACCCTACCCAAGGGTTATAACCCCACATGAACCTCGTTCCCCCCGGGTCTCATACAATGGTCGCAACCCCAGCACATTGGCGAATATCTTAGCCAAAGGGAGGGGAAAGAGGCGGGAACAACACGGGGGCAAAACAACAATGCAACAAGCATTCATTAACATTTTAAAAAAGTGGTGTGTGGGGCTCGAGAGGGGAGGGGGGTGGAACCCTGAGCGAAGCAAGTGGCCAACCGCACACTCGAAAGAGCATTTGGAGGACAAAGCCCGAACTTCTAAGAAGGAGCCACGACCCGGGGGAAAAAGGGAAAAAGGGGTGTTGTAAGACGTGGAGGACAGTGGATTTATGGAGGAGGGGTGCAGCAAGGGACCCGTGAGGCTCCCACCAACCCAAATAGTAACATCACAAAATACGCGGGCGGCTAGGGGATGTCAAAACAAAAACGTTTAAGGTCCACCGGACTCCATACTGTGCAGCAAAGATAACAAAAAGACACAATAAGACCCCACCCAAATGCTATACCACGTGGGACAAGCGACCCCATTTGGACCCAGAAAAAACACCCCCCACTATCTCAATTATAAAGCGGGTACCGGTGATATATCCTCACCTATTTCCGACCTACCTTTAAAGAACGGGGGGGTCTCTAACAGAGAATGAGGAAGCGGGGCGAAGGGAGGAGTTCACTCTCTCGCAAACCCACAATAACCAAACCAACTTTAGGCGGGACCGGGACACACAAGAACACAAGATAATTGGATCAAATGAGCGTTGGGGTGGAATAATTAACCTGGTACCCAGAATAGGATGAATATTTTATAAAATCTAAATTTTTGTAATAAATTACGCATGAGACGACTGCTCAGAGACCTTGTTTGGCTGGGGGAGATCGGCTGTTCCTCAAAAGACTAAACCACCCCAGGGGGGGAAAAACTGTAAAAACTCGATCAAAATCACAAGTGAAAGGACGGTAGGGCAGCAGAACGAAACGACGTTCAAAAAATACATCCAGGAAAAGAAGAAGTACCTTTAACGGTTTTTTTATAAAACCCATGGCGAAGACCCAAATAGAGTTGCAAACGCGACACTAAAGGGAATAGGGCAAACGTTTGCACGAAACATCAACAAAAACACTGGGGTTACAAAAGCGGGATGTCTGTGATATCCAAGATTTATACCAGTTACGTTGGAAGGACATGAGGTTAGAATGGAAAAAGGGGACTTTGTGAAACCAAAGGGGGCAGGGGAAGGACCCACGAGGGAGAATTTGACATATAAAAGGTTCCCCTACGACAAATCACTAGAAACCTGCAACATGGATTAATGGCGTCCCGACTCCTATTAGGGAAAAAAAAACAACCAAACATACCCCTCCCGTGGGGGTTCGACGGATGACCGCCTCATGTTTAAAGCTGTTAATAGGGGGGGCGTCTTGACGGCCCCATGGAGAGCCTGTTTAGCAAATGAGTAAGGGTGGTGGGGGGGAAGTAGAATTTGGCCTTGATCCGGTCACGGAAAATGACCAAGCGAAGTTGGGAAGGTTCCGGCTGGGGACCTTAAAATCGAGAAAAAGGGGCTAAGCAAAGGTGATTAATATACTTAAAGTGGAGACCAGATATTTCTTTCTTAAGAGGATCCTGTTTGCCAACTTCTTAGTGGAAAGGCTCCCAGATCAGTGTAAGGGGTTAACTGGAAATGTAAGACGCGCCAGCCTATTACAGTGAAACAAGGTCCAGGTTGGAGGAAGGCATCTGCACAAAGAGGAATAGGACATGTGTACGCAAGTGGAGGGGGGGGGGAAATGCAGGGGCGACTTTCAATGGGAAAGCGTGTGGGTCCGCCATTAATATAGGAGAGCTCTAAGGCCTTATGTTGTAAAGAGTCAGTCCTGACATCAGGTGGACCTGACGATTTGTCAAAAAGGCATTGGAAGACGGGTTGCTCAGCGACACCGCCGGGGACATGTGGATTGCCGGCAGTTGTGTTCCAAAAAGGGTAAAAAAAAGTACACGGGGGAGGGGAAAATTTCGTCTTGGTTATAAAACCGCCGTCCGAAAAGAGCTCACAGGAAAACGCGGTGGGGTGACTTTACTTGCCAATTGTCCGGAAGGGAAGAAAAAGCTGAAAACTGGAATCTCCAACTAGAAGGTAGAAATATTTTGGGGGGAAGGTCCCAAGAAAATAACAACAGTCAACCCTTCACCTGGGAAATGGGCAAGTTCAAAGAGAAGAGAGGGAAATTTTCTCAAACCTGTACTTCCACGGCGCACGCACCTGCATTGCTGGGAATTCGGAAAAGTGGGGATCATGAAAAAAATGACACGTTCTCAAATTAGGTGTTGGAAAAGGATGCATCAAAGGGGGGACTTAGGATATAGACGGGTCGTTCAAAAAGAATAAAGGGGGAACTTGGAACAGGCGCAAAGACATTTTACGGGATATGTGAGTGCCTGAGAGGTTATGGTAGGGGGGACACTTTTGTTAAGGAGCACGGGGAAAGACATACGGTTGAAGGGGGGGTCTGGGCGTGGGTGTGGAAAGGAGGAAAATGTGCTGCTTTTACTAGACAAAGTAGGTGAAAACCGTGGGGGACTAGCTGAAAACTTTGATAAGTGAAAGACAGGAAACATCTAGATGCTACACGGTGTGTTCATGAATGAGGGGGATCTTATTGGAAAAAGGTGGGGAAAAACTTACAAAAGGAAGGGGACAAGTTAGGCTTGGGTTGAATGAATGGAAAAAAAGGGAGGTACCAGGGCTTAAAGAGCCTGACTAAGAAACAGGATAAGTCTCTTCCCAATCCTAAAAAAACCCTGACTCTTTCACCCAAAAAATACGGGGAAGGGCTGTAAGAAAATCAAAGTCAGGTCGCTGAGTTCTCAAAATGAGACTAGCGAGGATATTCAGGAGAGTATAAGCAAGTAGGGGGGGGAAAGATGCTTGTCACTGAGTGTGCACAGCACGATAGCTATCAGAGAAGACCTGGCACACATCCTGGGGTAAAAAAATCTTCCTTGCACCTGGAGCAACATAACTATACCAGAAGGAAAACACCGTGGGCAAACGGGAATAACCGGTTTCCAGGGAGAGGGAGATCAGGGGAATAGAGAAGGAGAGGAAACAAATTTGGGTTGTCCGGGTAACATCGTGGGGTAAGAATCACCCATCAACAAGAACCTGAGGAAAAGAAGAAAAAAAAAAAGGGGAGTGACGATCTCTCGAAACCATGGGAAAAAAAGCGCCAAAAGGAAGAGATCACATTGTGTCTCCAAAACGACGAAGGAAAAAAAAACAATCTTCAGGACAAGACAGTGGGCCTATAAATTACGGTTTCCTTCGGGGGGAAAGGGAAACTGGTTGACAAACACCGGTTGGACAAGGTTCAGGGTAAATAGAAAAAGTTGGTCAGAAATTGATCACAAGGATGGCCGGGGAAGTGTGCGCAGGGGGGAATGGGGAGAAAGGATGATGGTTAAAAATCATCTTGGGGGAAACTTCAGAGGAATGGCATTTACGTGTAGGGGGGGGGGGACGAGTGTGGAAGTTGTGGAAAAACCCCAATTCCCGTCGGATATTGGGGGAGCTCTAAGGGAAAATCCATTGAGAAAGGGATTCAAGTGCAATTACCGCGGTCTGGCTTCAGGGTAGGGCCCCTAGGGGAGAATCAATATATACTGGGTTAAGAGGGAAGCCTGGAAAACAGGTGTCCCCAAAAATGAAGTCAGAAAGCTAAAAAACAGGGACGTGTCTAGATAGTACGCCCCACTGTATGGACAAATAAAAAGTAAACAGCGTTAAAGTATTTGAAAGGTCTAGACTAGAAAAAAAAGATGAAGTGCGGGCCTAAGACGGGAAAATGCTACAGGGAGGAACTAGGGAAAAGAGGGGGGAAGGAAAGGATACCCGGATCTCAGGGGGAGCCCATCATAAAAGAACAAAAAAAATATCTTAGGGCATTGGCCTCGTTCACCTTGATGGCCCCGTATCAACTGACCACCCTGGAAAAGGAAGAAACGGTAATATCGAGCTTGGAGTTCTTAGACGGTCCAGTTGAACCAACGAAGTATACCACACTTACAGAAGGGTTAGGGGGGGAGAAGGGTTGGTGTTGGGGGGGGGGGGCGGGGGGGGGTTGGGGTCTCAAACCTACTCGGGGGGTGGTCGCGCCCACTGATCATTGATATAAGACGGAAATTAGGGACCGAGTTGACTCGAATTCTGGTGCGTTTCGTCACTCGTCTTGGGAAATTGAAACCTTCAACCATGGCCAACTTGTCCTGTGGAACGGACCTGTCCAACTTAAATTGAAATGGAAAAAGGAAATCTAACCCCTACAACCCCCCTGCAATATTTCCTGGGGGTAAAACGCATGAGATAAACCTTGGACAGGATAAAGCGATTAACTTGAAAATAACACCTGCGGAAAGGGCCCCAGAATCGTTTGTTTTCAAAGACTGGCGCAGAATAACAAGAACTAAGGAATGGGGCCGAAAAAGGGGTTCTTTGAAACTCCAAACCCCCTGCTAGATCTGGGAGTTAGTAGTAAACCTAAGAACAGTGTTTCCGGCAACATTTGCTAGAAAAAAAATATCGAGTACACTACGTCAAGAAAGGAGGTATTGAAAAGTTATCTCAACCCGACAACAGCCTAAAAAGTTGGGGGGGTGGCGGTCTAGATTGGGCAGATTCCAGAAGAAGGACGGGATTGCTTCACGTATTTGGTAGCGACATGGGGAGGTAGAAAAAAAAAGTAAAAGGAAATTCAGACAGTATGTTTTTAGGAACGGGGGATGGGGGTCTACTATATAAAAAAAAATAAAAAGATAGGGGCTGGGGGACGGTGCGAATGTGAGAAGCCACCCGGA
>Ga0179591_1362218_pt1 | contig 13402 bp, 10 predicted proteins | sample CZOMad2_1_08_16f_FD_182891 | JGI IMG/M metagenome (GOLD analysis project Ga0179591, IMG submission 182891) | Vadose zone soil fungal communities from Angelo Coast Range Reserve, California, USA - CZOMad2_1_08_16fungal (PacBio error correction) | ecosystem: Environmental > Terrestrial > Soil >...
GGCTTTGGGGGGGGGTGAAAAACTCAAACAAAGGCCAAGGTAATAAAACGGGTTTTTTAAAGACTCAAAAAGCCTGTGGGTCGCCCGCGGTAGGGGGGGATCAAAATGTGGCATGAGTGAGCCAGGCTCGACGAATTTGAAAAAAACAAGGTCCAGACCGACGGAAAATGACCGGGGGATCGAGGAGCTCATTTGCTGTCAGCCAAGGCCTCAGCAAAAAAGGGGTGTCGAGGAAGGGCCCCGTTTTGCTGGGCAGGGGGGTTGGGAGCCCAGGGACATCCTTAATAGAGAGTCAAGAGGCATCATCCTCGGGGGTGGGAAGGCGTCGGTTCGGTGAAAAAAAAAAATTTTGACGATACGAAACTGAGAGAACCACGAATGAGATCCCATAAAAAGGTTACCGGGGAAAAGAGGCTAAGACGTCAGAGGACTGGACAAATGGGGAACTTATCATGATCATCACGGAGGTCTGGGGGGCAAATTTTGAGTCTTAGGCTAGGACGCCGCATCAACGCAATAAAACAGGACCCGCTTCAAAAAAGGGAGGACAGGCAGGGGGGCCTCTAGCTCGGACGCCGGCAAACTAACGTAAAAGCCGTTTACGACAGCAGGGAGTGGGGAGGAGATGGGGACGGGGAGGGATAAAAAAAGGAAAAAAAAGGGCCATCATCGTCCCGGGAGTCGACTGGCAGGAAAAAAACGGGGGGCGAAGTGTGGGGCGGGAAGGAAGGGCTGGGTTTTTGGGTCAAAAACCCCACCGCGTGTCTTGGCGTCCGAAGGGACGGGAAGTACAAAGAAGGCAAGTCCGAAAGAAAGATGGGAAATGAACGAGAATTGTTAGTACTCGCTTAACAACGCCAGGGGACCAGAAAGTCGTTATCACACATAAGAGGAAGGAGGGGGTGCGGAATCCTTTCGTCAGGAACAAGGGGCCGACACAAAAAAGTACTATGGGGGGGGGGTAAAGCCAAGGAGGGTCGAAAAGCCCCTCCAGGTTGTTTGGAACGGAGAAAAGAATAAAGGCGGCTCGGGCAGAAAAAAAAAAAAAAGGACCGCAACGAGACGGCTGTACGGAGGGGTAAAGAAGATCGATGGGGGGTCAGAGGGAAAATGACATTAAAGGGGGTGGACACCATCGGCAACGGGGGGGGGTCAGGGGGAGCAGTTTGGAGGGGGGTCCAATCTAATGGGCGCTAAGGGTGGGGGCGCCGCCGAATTTACTGAGGAAAATCGTTGAACAAGGTAAAGAGAAACAAGAAAGAAAGGGGACCTTTTGTTTGTGGGGTATGTTCCCCGAGCAGAAGGGGGGGGGGGGGGGAAAAAGGACCACCCTCTTTTCCAATAAAAAAAAAAATCGGAGGGAAACGGAATGATGGTGTTCAGGTGTTTCACTAAGAAAAATCGTCCCGAAAAGAAAGGGTTCAGACCCGCATCCCGAACGGGGTGGTCAGACAGGTTATCTTGGTATTAGGGAGGAGACGGGGGGGTGAGCTCGAGGAGGGGGACACTGCAGGGAGAAAGTTAATGAAGCCGTCCAAGAAAAAGTAGACGACAGAATTGGGGAAGGGGGAAAGGGACAAATAAAAGGGGGAAAAGGACCTCACGACAAACGAAGAGGATCAAGAGTTGAGTTGATGAACACGCCGTCGCCAGAAATAAAGTCTTGAGGGGAAAAAAAAGGGATGACGGAAATGAAAGGAGATGTAGGGGAAAAAGCCTGAAGGAAAAACCTTTCGAATTTGCCTGAAACGAGATATTTCACAAGGGGAAAACATGTTCCAGCTAGAAGAAGAAAAAAAATTTATATTTTTTTAAGGACAAAGTAATGAAAACCAGTTCTTGGAAGGATCAAGCGTTGGAGCAAGTTGCTCTTGGCCCTCCGGGGAGGGGGCGCTCTTTCCACCAGGAAGGGAGAAAACGAGCCTGCGTGAAAGCAAAGGAAAACAACGGGATGTCGCTTGAATGCTTTCCCCACCAAAATCCTGGCGTCATGATTTGTCACGTAGAGGGAATCAGCAAGGGGAGGCAGAAGGTAAGGTAGTGATGTAACGCTAATAAGGGCCGACCGTCCTAAAAGACTGGGATCCGTGGCTAGAGGGGGGGAACCAGTGCAGGGGGGAGGTGGGGGGGGGGGCACCTGAGTTCCACATCCGTTTGGGGGGTCAAATTCAGAGCGGGGGTTACAGGAGGGGAACGATATTGACGGAAAAAAAGGGAGAGGAGAAAATACGGGAGAAAGGGCCACCGGAAACATCTGAAAGAAGTTCATCTTATGAGGAAGGATCTTGGGGGGGGAAGGATGCTAGTTTTCCGACAAAAAGATACTGGGAAAAGAAGGCAGTACGCTCGAGCATGTAGGGGGGCAGAAATGGGGGTTCATTCCCCGGACTCCTCAGGATCCGCACCTTCCCAAAGTAAGGGGGAAATAAGATCACGCACTGATCAAGCCCGGGAACTTTGAAAAAAGCTGGCCCGGAGCTAGGGGAAAAAAAAAAATAAGGGAAAAAACCATTGCCTGGGGCTAAGAAAAATAAGGAATCTAGAATCAACGAAAATGAGGGAGGATAAGATAAGGACATGTCTGCGCAAAAATGTTGTTGGGCAGGCTTTTTTAAACAGTTCAGGCCGAGCGGGCGGGAAAGAAGGGGGGAGGGGGGGAGGATCAGGCGGACCGAATTTTGCCTTGAGGGAGGGGAGTAAAGGAGAGCGGGAAACTGATGATTGAAAGGTTAAGGTGAAGAACACACTGCTAGGCAGTGAAAGAAATGCAAAAAGGGAAGCTCATATCAGGACTAAAAAGCTAAGGAAGATGTAGCGGTTTGACAAGAGTGGAAAAGAGTATCGAGAAAGAGGAAGAGGTCGGGAAAAAATCGTACCCCCATCTCAGGAAAAAAAAAAATCGGGGGTGAAAACTCAAGGGGGAACCCCAAAGTCAAGAAAAACTATAGGGACAAGGGGGACGGGGTTCAGAAACCGTCATCTACAAAAATTGTTCACCGAGCCGGGCGGGAAAGAGAAATCACTACGTCCACAAACAGGAAGGAGTAGGAGAAATCCCTATCCATTGTGAACATGGACCAGCCCAGGATGTGGGGGCCTTAAAATAAGGACAACTACTAGTGGGTTTTGAAAAAAAAAGTCCAGGGGGGGGGGATGGGGCGCACAAACCGAATTTCATATAGAAAAAGAAGCGGCCCGCCGAAAAAAGGGTCAAAAAAAAGTGGGCTCTTCCACAAAAGGGGGGGGTAAATTGCGCAGATAAAAAAAGCCGGCCTGGAAACCTGGGGGGTAAGAAAAAGGCGAACGGAAAAAGCAGTATGGGGAACCATCGAAGATTCGCCATCAGGAAGAGAAAACATCTTCATTTCCCGTACTACAAGACGGGAAAACAGGGGACTAACGCCTAACTGGGGGGGGGCAGAACACGACAAAGTCTATCACTTCCAACTAAAATATCATACGGGAGTTTGCTCTGGGCCCACACAGGGGAGAAAGCGTCTGAGCGAAGAACCAAATTAAAAGGCACGCAGGCTTGAAAGGATCAATGCACTTCAATCCAGACGAAAAAAAGAACCGGGGAAGGGAGAAGACGGGGGCAAGCGAACGGCGAGTTCGGGAATCTTCTTCAAAAACATGAAACCAAAGAGAGGAAGGGGAAGCCTGCCGCGCGTTGTTGTAAAGCCCCCTGAAAGTCACTAAGAAAAGAGCGGCGCGCTCCAAACCACACAAAGACAACGAAGCTAGAGGAAGAAATACCGGCGGCAGAAAACCAAATCGTTCCTGCAGGTACATCACCGTTGATTAGAACCTAAAAAAAAAAAACATAAACGCAACAAAGAAGAAGGCGACAAAACAGAAGTTCGATTTTAGGAAGCGGAAGATTTCTGAAATTCAGGTCTGTTTGCTGGACGATTGTGGGCCGAGGTGGCGTAGCGGAAGAGTCGAAGTCCAAACCAAAGGAAAAAAAAACCATGGCTGGGGGGTGTCAATAGGGACGGAAGCGCCAAAAGGGACTCCGTTAAAGGACCACTCACAAAGTGGACAGAAAGCTTTGGGAAAAAAACGGCCATTTGTCCTCGGGAGTGGAACCGGCGTCGTCTCGCTAAAAACCCAGCTAAGACCGTGCAGTGGAGACGACGGCATGGAGCCTCCAAAGAGACATGAGAACATGGAGCCCGCAAAAGAGCACAGGGGGCCAGTCGACTTCAAACGGACGTTCTCAGGGGACGCAAATAAAAAGCAGAGGGATCAATCGAGTGGAAGGGGAAAAAAAAGGTTCCGAGACGCGGTGGATTTTCCAAGAGCCTGACGGAACGGGTACCAAGCTGGGCTTTGCCCGGACGATTCGAGTACGAAAGCCGTTAACCGAGCAAAAAAAGTCAATCTGAAAGCCCACGAAGGACAGCCCATCGTCGGCCGCCGCCGATACGAGTCTGAAAATAAAGACTTGTAATTTGTCGCGGACTTGGGGGGGGACATCGGCAGTTCCAACAGTTGTAACTGACGACAGCTAAAAGCGGCTTACCAACCAAAGGTAAAAGGGGAGGGGGCGCTAAAAAAGACATTACTAACTGGATAAGCCGCCGGAGTGGGGAAAACTGGTGGCAACGGAAAAGGAAAAAACCAGGCTTCGGATCCACCCTGTTGACCGTAGAGGGGGAGAACGGGCTCTTGATGTTGAATCAAAGGGGAGACGGAATGGTCAAGCAAACAAAACTGAAATCTCGAAAGCTGGACAGGTCTACTCTGCGGGGGATCTCAAGTGGTTCAGCACCCGGGGGAAAAAACTTGGAGAAACAGAAGGGGCTCAAAACATGACTTCCCAACGGTTACTGAGACAGCGCAGGAAGTCGCCTGGAGGGAGTTGCACAATTAAGATCTCATTCCCGGAAAAAGAAAAAGAGTGGACACTGGGGAACTCCCGCAGACAAATGACACCCTTAAGTTGCTCACGTTTGCGACGACCACGTGGGTAGGGCAAAACCGCCCCCAGAAATGACAATGACAAACCTACGCGACCTGGATAAGAATTCGGGAACAAAAAAGGGTAGGAATCCATCTAAAGTTCTCGTGGGGACGAGGAACGTGAAAAAAAATTACAAAAGCAAACGAGGAGGACGCGTGGAAGGGTCAAGCAGGGTCGGTTCCGGAAAAAAAACGTTGAGGGGATTGTGGTCAAAAAAAGACAGGGGTTCTGGAGCACAAAAAAATGAAAAAACATCCCGCCCGGCACTCATGAACATATTCAAATCGGGGGACGCCACGCGGGGGGGGTAAAAAACAGCTATGGCGCGGGAGTCAAAAAACAAATCAGGGAAACCCGGCGGTGGAAATGGGCAAAAAAACAAAGAGGAGGCAAACAACCAAATCAAACGGTATCTATAAAGTGGGGGGAAAAACGCACGCCAAAAGGGGGGCTCATCAAACATGCTGGAACATAAAAGAAAACAGCTGTTGGTGGACGAACAGGGGTTGGCTAATCAAACGCTCGGTTCAGATAGCTTGACGAGGGAACAAACAAACTGCCGGCCCTCCGAAACGGGCAAAGGGGGGGAGGAAAGAGGTTGAAGCGGTCCCGGTACTAAATCCTGCAAACACCCAAGAAAGTCAAGAGAAAACGTCATCCCAAGTTGTTGTCATAAGGGGAAAAATCAGTCAAACAAAGCATGGGGGAAAAAGAAAAAGAAACGACAGCCACCCGGCTGAGAAAAAGGCTTTGGGGGGAGAGTCCATAGAGACTTTCCTGTTCAGCGGGAGGGAAGAAGAGAGAGGCCCCGGTTCAGTTCTTTTGTGTGGGGGCTAATTTGTGGGGGAAAAAAGGTAATCAGACTAGGCCAAAAGGAAAAACTAACACTATTTCAAATACATAAACAATGTAAGGCCACCGAAATGCGGGGGAACCAAAGAGCGCCTTTCAAAGCTAGAATAAGGGAAAAACAGCTCACACAAAGGGGCAGTTTGGGGAGAGGACTCACGGGCCGAAAGGGATACCAAAACGCGATTTGTAAACTAGGGGGGGGACTGGAAAAAAGTCGGACCTGAAACCCGCCTGTAAAAGGAAAGAGAATAGGGGGAAGAGAATATCTCTCACAACAACAGGAATATAGAAGATTCTCTAGGCGGCACAGAACGGGGTTTTTTTCAAGACGACAAAAAGGTGCACGGTTTGATACACCGCGGCAAAGTGTTCAAAACCCACCTCCCCCCCCCAAAACCCAAAAGACAAGATCCGTCAACAGAACGTTGTTGGAAAAAAAGGAAGGATAGCGTGGGGAAGAGAAAAAAACGGTGAGGGCAGGGGGGGTTAACCAGTGGTGAACATAGGTTAGAGCGCGACTGTGGGGAAGGGTTTGTTGAATGGTGGACAGTATACCCAGAAAAAAGGAAACCCCGAAAAAAAAAAGAGGGAGCTACCTCTTCGGAAACAGACCGAAACCTAAGAAAAGGAAACTAAGAAGGAGTGGGGGGATTTACAAGTAAAAAAAGTAAAAAAAAAAAGAAAAAACGACATCCGGTGGCTCGTGTACAAGAATCTCAACAAATGCGACTTGCGGTTGGGGTCTTGGGGAAGAGCGAGCAAAACAACCCGGGCCAAAGGAACATCGGTGCGGATGTTGGCTAGAAAGGTCAAACAAAGGGCCTCCCAGGGGCAAAACAGGGGGATTCCGGCCGTGGCGGGATCAACTCCGGCAAACAAAAAAAAAAACACCAGCAAGATAAGGAAGGGTGTTTAGGGTCTGCCGGGGTGAATAAAAAAAGGTCATCGCAGAAAAAAAAAAAAAAAAAAAAAAAGCCTGAGGGGGGGGAAGAAGAAAAAATGGTCGGGGGGGTAAACGTTGTAACGCAAAAAACGTAATATCGAATCCAGTTTGATTTGGGTCAGGTACGGGCCTCGAGTGCACAGCAAAAGGTGGCCCCGTAGCTCGGGGGAGGGAGTCAAGGCAAAGGGCTGTTTGGTCAAGGTGGTGTAGGGCTTTCACTCACACAGGGCGGTGATGTTGTCCGGGAATCGCCAAAATCACAACGCAGGGGGCTAAACAAACCCAATTCAAAAACCAACGTGGGCAACCACGAGAAAAAGCGTCGAAGGCACAAACTGAACGCCAAAATGAAAAGAGATGATCTTGGGTAAAAAAAAGTGGAAGAATTGGTAGGAAGGGGAAACCGGAGCATGGGGATGGTCTCCTACACCCTGTTGGGTAAAACGGTCACTACGGGACCTCGGGTGGAGGTTTATGAGAGTATGGGAAATATTAAGGGGTTCTTACCGCCAAAAAGAAAGGGGGGTGGGACAGACAAAAGCAAGGGGGAAGCCTCCATGCCGTGCAAAAAGTTTGGCCAAACTGGAGAGGTGTTCTATTCTACCGTGGGACATCCAAAAGTCAGTTTTCGGGACCGGAGGGATTAAGAAGACGGAAAAACCAAATCCTGAACAGATCGGAAAGAGCAGTGCACGCTGGACAGTAAACCTGGTGGCGCAAGAAGAGAATCAACGGGTGGGGGTTGAAATGGGAAAGAAACAACGCCAGATGTGTGTATGATAATGGAAAAAACAGGGATCTCCCCGGCTGCAAGTAGAACAAGGGGCAAAAAAATGAGGTAAATGAAATCGATAATGTGGGATCACTAAATCGAGAAACCGGGAAGGCAGAAGTCCTACCTGCGAAAGGTTTGGAGGACTATCGCGCAGCGAACAAATCAGACTCCCTTGTGGGAAACGAAGGGAGGGCAGGGTGCACTCTGTGTCGACAACATGAATGACACACATAAACAGTGGCAGTTGGCAGCAGGGGTGCGTGAACAAATGGGGTGACGATCAGGGGGAAAAAACACATATAACCAAAAATGAGCAAAAGTCTTCAGTGCCTGGAAAAAAATAAGGAGAGGAAGTCAGAAACTCCGCAAGACTATTTCGATCAGAATTTATAGTAAGTTCCAGGCACGTCGTATACGAGGTGGGCAAAGAACGAACGCACATCCGACCAGATCAAGGAAAGGGAGGAAAAACTAGAAAAGGGAAACTTCGCTGGACTAACGGCGAGTACGGACTTGTGCGAAGGACACATCATCAGTCCGTCATGAAGACTTCGGATAGGTGAGGGACCTCAAGGGTCAACACCGCCCGGTGACTGGGGTTCGTGACGCCCCCCTCAGGACCAGCTCACGGAAAAAGAAAGTGATAAGCAAAACAGGCGGGGGACGAAGAAAGACCGCCAAGAGGTCCTAAGCAAATGCAGGGGGGGAGAGCAAAGAGATCTTGGGCCATGAAGTTGTGAACTATGAAAAAGGGAGGAAAGAAAGTGTCGTATGAGGTGTCTCCTCAGGGGCAGGAGAAAAAATCAGTACTTCGGCACTCGCAGGCGGAAACCAACGTACGGTCCTGGGGGGGGGAGAGTAAGAAGATCGATGGGGTCGTCATCTAAACGGTTTTCGCCGGGGGAAGTGGTGACGAGAGGGCAGGGGGGTACTATCAACGTGGGAAGACTTGTCAGAGAGGGAAGGAAACGAGAGGCTACCGATATCTCGTGGGGTGGAACAGGAAGAGACCAGCTATTGTTGTTTCGTACTTGCGCTTTTCCGGGGGGGCGGACTGGGGAATTGGAAACCAAAACCAGAAAACCCGGAATCAATTTGACGCGGCTAATCAGGGGTGGGGGTAGGTACGGAGAAAAGAAAAAGCCGCGGACGAACCAAAGACGGCTGGTTGACACCTGTTGAGGGGGTGTGCGGAAAGACGGGGGCGATCTAAAAAACCAATGGGGAACAGAGCTGCTTTGAAGCCGGGGTTACCGCAGAACGTCAGCGAAAGATTGAACGCCATTTGGACAAAAGAAGGGACAAAGAAACAGTTGAAGTCCTAACGCAGGGGGGAGTGCTGACCAAGGAAAGGGACGCGAGCCCCTAGGGGAGTCGGTGTCATTACGATGGGTTCGTCACCCCCTAGGGACGAAATGGGAAAAAGAATTGTTTAAGTAAAGAAATTCGCGGAACGGGAAAGACGCGCATGCGTGACCTTCTAAGGGAAAAAAAAAAGGGGGGATTGGGACGGGGGGGGGGTGAAAGGGGGGTCGTGGAGGCAATGGACCAGAGGTCTTGGGACGATCATCCAAAAGGGGATGAGCCCCATCATTAAAAAAAACGCACTAAGTTGGGGGTAAAACGTATGAACTGCGTCCCACACTTTACCCCAAAAGAATTGAGGGGTTCCGGGATTGTGGCCCTGATGAGGAAATAAGTCCGGACATCCTTCTGACTTATTTAGTCCGGGAATAAAAGAGAAAAAGACCCACAAGCTTACTGCATTATCCAGTTAGACGTTCCGACGCAGTACAGGTAAAAATGGCAGTTTTGTTTAGGGGGGGAAGTTTTGCAAAGGGGGTGGTCTGGCATAGGTTTTTACGGGAAGGACGATGAAATGAAGACGACTCCGAATCTAGGGCATCCGAAGGGTCCGCAAACAGAAAGAGGGGAAAGGAGTTTACGAGCACGCTGAGTTAGATATAGGACTTAAGGGACCCGAAAACATGCGTGGACGCGGCAGCACGGGTAAGGCTCGGGAGATCTTTTTGAAGCGAATTTGAAAATTAAGAAGCCTGCATGCGAAGAGTTTTCCTAACCCACCGCTCACCGGAGCGAAAGAAGAAGACGCCGGGCGTCACACCCAGAAAAGGGGACAAAAAATTAGTCGTCGAGGCCGTACAACAATAACCACTTCACACGGGACCTCCGGCTACGAGGACTTAAAAGATCACTTACCAACTTAGTGTGGGCTGACGGAGAGAAAAAACACCACAAAGAGTAGGAAGGAAGGATTTGGAAGGGAACTCGAAAACAAAATTAAAATGTGGGAGGATTTAGAAGGGTCTCAAAAGAGCGGCGGGGGAGAGGGGGGAGGTCGGGGGCCAAGGAAGGGAAGAATTTTGGGGGTGTTGGGGTGTAAGGGGCAGGGAGTGAAAAAGGCGGGAAAACTTATGCAGCAATTAGGCTGAGGAGTAATCACAATGGAGAGAAGTGGTTGTAGTTGGCCAGTGCCCTCGCTGGGTTCCAGGCCATGGGAGGGCCTCTTGCCAGGGTGCAGACTAGGTGCCTTGGGTTGTGTAACGCCTTTTCGCCACATCCTCCTCCCGTTTTGGGGACGATTAGCTCGGGGTGATGTGAGACACCCCTCAACAACGAAGAGGGGGGTGTGCAAACAGGGGACAAAAAATTCAAGCTTTAGAGGGACACTTGGGTCTCCTCTACGAAACGGAGGAGACCAACTGAGTCATATACGGGCTGAAATCCATCACTACAGAGGCACACCGAATGTAATAAAACGGTCTTGGAGTGATAAACCAGTCTTAGTTCAAAAGAGCTGAACAAAAAGTGGGTTGGGGTTTTGACGTCACGACAGGCCCAAATAACTCTAGGCGTGTCACTCAGCGGGGGAAGTGGAGAAGGGGGCAGATCCGAAGAAGCAGCCGGACCGAAACTGGCAAAGCACAGAGAGTGCGCAGCGCAAACGAACTGGGTAACGGGCCAGTAGGACGGAATGGGAAGGACACAGATGGAAACCTGGGGGGGGGACGGGAACTAGATCTTGTTGGGGAAACAATCAAGCAGAGTGACAATCGACACACAATCAGGGGTGACGAAACATCTTCAACGACGTAACCTACAGAGGGCCCTGAAGCAAGGGGGACAACGACCAAAAGCGAGATCGGTTGGGGGGGGGGGGCGGTCTTGTTTGTACTTGTGCTCTGGGAAAAGGAATGACAAAAAAAGATGGAAAAAAGCAGGCGACGTCTCAGAAAGGGGACTTTCGAACCATAAAGTAGGTAAAAAAAGGGGAGGCGTCACTGAATAAAAGAGCCGACTACTACATAGGAACCGCAATACCATGGGAAGGGCGGAAAGAAAAAGGGGTGGGTACGGGAGAAATCGTAGGACCGCGCACAACCCAACGATTTATGTTAAGGGCCTGACCTGAGCAGGGAAACGCGGTTGACAATTCAAACCCAGTAAAGGAGGGAGAAGTACGCAAGGTCAAACACGAGCTAGATACCTGGGGGAGTGGGAAAAATTCCCCCAGAAAGTCCTGCGCAGGGCAACCGGAATTAGAGAGAAGAAAACTCCGAAAGGGAAACCAAGTGGGCGGCCGCAAAATTACTTTCGGGGTGCAGAAAGGGCGAATTCTTTAACTCGAACCTTTTGCGAGGGTGATCATGGGGGGAACGCCTTCCAGATGCTTCTAATTCCGGGGAAAACGCAATGTGCTTTGGGTCCGAATTTCACCAAAAAAAGGACGGGGCACCGAAAAGATTTGAAGAAAGCCGTGCGAACCCGGAAAAATCAGGCTTATGGGGGAGGAACTCCAGGGGGGCCGGGACGTAGAGGGGGGGAAAAATGATCAACGTGACCAGGGAAATCAGAGATCCTTCGCATACGAAGTAAGAGAGGCCTTTTGTACCAAAACGAATGGAGAAACCTACTTCGCCCCTTACGACACGGGGGGACAGGGGAACGACTCCAAAGATTCTCAAACCCGGGGGGAGGACAAAATAGCACCATAGAATCAATCGCTGGTCGCAAACAAAAAGTAAAGGGCAAGCCGGGGTCGCGAAGGGAAACGGTCCGGCGGCAGAGGGCGGCAGTTGGGGGGACTTCGCAGACTAGTGCACGCACGGGGGAGGCCTCCGACAAACACATTCCAATCAACGAGGAAAAGACATGGGCAATCCGCCCCCTCCTTCCTGAAAGGGGAGGGGGAACAGAACGATCGCGGCAGGGGAAGGTTAATTATACGTAGGGGCTCTTCAGGGGGAACTCACACCAGGTTTTCAGAAGACGAGATTGCACCCAAGGCACCTGACCATTCCGGAACGAAGCAGTTCTCGGGGGAAAGGGAACTTGCCCTCACTCAAAAGCATAAAAAGGGGAAAAAAGAAGGAGGGGGTCCAAAACACAAAAACGGGGTTGATCCGCGTCGGCGGGGGGTTCCCGGTGAAGGGAGGAGTTAAGAAAGAATCTGTAGTGGGAAAGACAAATTGATCGAAAATTGCTCCCTTCAAAAAGAAAGAGAAAACGGTCGGACGCACCTACTTTGAATCAATCACAAAACGGAAAAGACGTGGATAACAATGAGAGAAAAGGAACGGCGGCGACATCAAACAAGGGGTAGGCCGGATCGACAGCAACGAGTCATTATTAGATGTGCGTGGGGGGGACGTCCATCGTTCAATACCAAAAAGGCCACCAGACGCTGGGGCTGAAAAAAAAGCCGCAAGCTACCGCAGGGTTAACTAGGGACCTTGGGTGCAAAAGCCGTGGTTGCGACAACACTGGGAAGCAACCATCAAAAAAGAAAAAAAAAAACGAGAGAATGGATATTCCTGAGAACCTAAGTGGTCATCTAGAAGTACAGCCTACACAAAAGGGGGCCGACCGTAAAGGGGGTATTAAGAACCGAGGGTAAATCGTACCATCGCGACGGGGTGGGGTCGGACAGTTTCGAAAGTGGGGGGGAAATGGGGGGGGGGGGGTGATTGAGGGGCAACAGCCCGGGCTGCTGGGGGCCCATCGAAAGAGAACCGCCCGAGGACGGGAGATCACAGGACAGGAACACTCTGGACAAACCGAAAGCGGGGCTTCAACGAAAATAGCCAAAAAAACCGGGGGCAAAGGTTCAAAAAGTTGTGCAAAGTCTTGGAAAAAAAGAAACAGCCTCAAGAACATGGGAATATCGTAAAAAAAAAAGCGACCTCGCAGGGAGCGATGGTAGCGGTATTCCAAGGACCAGCATAGCCACCGCTCAGGGAAAGGGAAAGAGATAGCTTGGGAGGAGGTTCTTCAATCAGAGGCCACAGACCGAAACGGAGTGGGGGGGGAAGGCTGAAGCGGTCGAGACGAGAAAAGCCGCACCCAGAGGAATAGCAATTGAAGGGGAGCCCCAGGGGTGTGTTGGGGGACATCTAGACCCAGAAAGTAACGAAATGGAATGGGGGGGGGGGAAAAAAAAAAAGGACAACGCAGCCAAGCTTAGAAGTTTGAACGGGGGGGGGTGGGCCAAAGATCTCCGTCAGACTTGCAAAAGTTGGAAGGTAGTAAAGGAGAGAAGAAAAGAATAAAGTTGGTGGCATGGTGTTTGGGGGGAAAGGTTTTCAAAAGTTATCATAAGTCCAACACCAGCTCGAGGACATAATCAAACACTATTGGTGTCAAAACCCAGGGAAGCCAAATCAAACGGAGCAATTCTGGATTCACCAAAAAATGGATGAAGGCGACACCGGGGATCACGAGGGGCGATAAGCTCAAAGTGAACCGGGGAAGTCATATCAGAAGCCACAAAAGAGGGGGGGGGGTCTACGCTTTTCCGGTAGGAAAAACCCGGATGGGAAAGGTGACCGCCCGGGATACCAGAGCA
>Ga0179591_1370153_pt1 | contig 13402 bp, 8 predicted proteins | sample CZOMad2_1_08_16f_FD_182891 | JGI IMG/M metagenome (GOLD analysis project Ga0179591, IMG submission 182891) | Vadose zone soil fungal communities from Angelo Coast Range Reserve, California, USA - CZOMad2_1_08_16fungal (PacBio error correction) | ecosystem: Environmental > Terrestrial > Soil >...
AGTCCGAGGGTAGTGGACGAATCCTTGAAAATCTCAAGATAACTTGCCCCTGCGTGCTTGGTACCGCATATCCAGACTTATACGAAAAGGAAGGATTGCACGTGTAACCAATATGAGAGAGACAAGCTCAAGGGTTCGAAACAGCACCAGCGCAAGTAGGAATTTGTGATTAAGACAGGTTCTGGGGGGTTCATGACGTCACTAAGAGTCAGCGAGACGCAACTGTACAGATCAAGGTGCTTTGATGGGGTTAACCTCAGGGAGTGAGGGGCCCAAAGAGGGTGCCAAGCTGGTCAGACGTAGACAGAGGGAGCAAATTCTTAGTGACGCCACATAGTCGGAAAAACTAGGAGATGGAAACAAAATTACCGAGGAGAGGCCGCAAAAAACTCTTGACTTCCCGGGAGTAATAAAAACCCATAGGCATTAAGTAAGGACCGGGTTGACCGACTCGAGTGTCAATATCTAGTTAGGGGAAACCACATACGCAAATTGGGGATGGTCCTCAAGAGCCGCCGGACTTGAACGACGACAAAGGTGCTCGCCCTAGGAAAGGTTGTCATTGCGAAAAAAGGTGATCACCCAGAATTTGTGGGTGCTGAGAGGTAAAAATCATATTCGCAACGGAGAGGGAAAGCTCTCTAAAACGCGGGCCGAGAAAGTCGTCGCGGCGTATAGCCGCTAAGCCGAGGGAATCAACTTCTCGATACAGCGACAACACCTCCGGGAGGAAAACCGAAGGACGCGATAAAAACGAGCTGTCTGTCGCGAAGGCCCGGGCTCAGAGGGGGGAAAACTCCAAGGGGAAGAAAAGACCACGTGGGCCAACAACAACGTTAATAGTATCCAGCTAGGGGTACCTGTTTTGGGGCCAGAGATAAGTCCTCAGGAATTTCGTGTCGCTCATCGATACGGCCCCAACGGAAAACAGGTCCGTAGGAAAGAAGGGAGATCACGAAATAGCGGCCGGGGACCCGGGCCGGGAAAGATGGAAAACCCTTCGTGGTCCGAGAGGGGGAACCCAACTTGGTGTCGGGGCATTGGAAAGGCTACTATTACGCTGGTTTTCTATAAATCTCGGTGCTCAAAAAAGGTGAGGGTGTAATGTGACGGTGGCCTTTTCGAAAAAAAAGCGTACACGGCGGTTGGGGGGCTAGTAAGGCAAAGGAAAGGGGAAGTCGTAACGAGAGGACGCGTCGTTTACCGTGGTGAACCCACCTTGAGGGGTGGTTGGGGGCCATCTTCTGTAGCGAGAAACACCAACTGAGTATGGAAAAAAAAGCCAGTAACCTGGTTCAGGCTCCCAAACCCCGACCGGGCAGGAAGGGGAACCGCTTGCCTGCACACTCAAAAACTGTGGGGGAAAAGGGCTGTGCCTGTTTAGGCGGTCAAACTAACTCCTCAGCTTAAGCTGGGGATACTTAAAGCCCATTCTGTACCTCAACCTGGTGCATTCCGGTCTCAGGAACCAGGCTCTTCAATGATGACGACACGGGCAACGTACTCTTGAGCAAAAAAGAAAGAACTTGGTAGCCTTTTCAAGGGACGAAGGCAGTCACTGAGTGTAGTACGGACTGAGGAAGGACGGTTCCATCGAACCTTCTACGTTGACTATCAGGAGACTGGAGGCTCCAGGATACAGCGGGCAAACAGACACAGTTACGAAGAAGATGCAGGAAAAAAGGCCTGGTTTCACTTCCTGCTAGTCCCTGTCGTCCAGGGGGCCACATCTGAGAGGCATCCCACTTAGGAAAAAAGTACAAGTAAAATGCAAGAGAAGGAGCTTGGTCTGCGGGATCGAAGCCCATTCCGGCCGGGGGCCTTGAAAGGAACAGGGTACCAAGCGGGCTTAGACGAAACTGGAAGAACGGGATTTTAGAGCTTACCTCTCCTGTGCTCTTGAGGTACCTACAAAGCCCATAAAAGGGGTGCGTTAAAAGAGAAACGTAATCAAGGAGGCGTTTAATCAAAGGGGAAGAGAGGATGGGTTCTCAAAAAAAGTAGTTGGTGGCGAGAAGAAGATCCACCACCGAACAAGGTACCGTTGTAAGGAAGTAGATAAGGGGCTGTCAAGCCAGGGCGAAAACGACGCATGATCGTCGTAGTAAAGAGCAGGTTGGTTCTCCACTCCGGGTGCGATATGTTGAATCAACTTAAGAATTGACCGGAGCATCTGGTAATAGGGGCAGGGGGGGTACGTTCCAGGGCAGGCTCGGAACCAAGAGTTTCAAAACACACAATGTCAAGGATTGATCCCGTGAAGGCAAAAAACACTTGGGTCAGAAGGAAAAAAACCAAAACAAGCAAACCATCTACCTAAGGTGGGCGCGGAAAGTGGGGGGGGAGAACCCGATATACGGGAAAAAATCTGTTGACCGGGGGCATATTCGTAGGGGGAATTAAGGGATTTCAACCAGAGAAGTGGATGGGCGTGAGAGATTGATATTTATACTATAACATAGAGCATCTTTTTGCACGGACACGGGAAAGAAGTACAGGAGTGGAGGTACCCTCCAGATGGGCACTTAGTCATTTGGTGGGTTCACGTTCTATCTTGGAGGAAAAAGGAAGTGGAGACGGTAAGAGTAAACTTCTGATGTTTACAGGGTGGGGTTCTCAGGTAATTTGTTAAAGAAGGAAAAAGGGAAACTGAAGGAAGGCGGCGAAGTCAATGATTTTGCCATAAGAAGATATGGGCAGGCTACTCTGGGAGGGGAATGGTTAACGGAAGACGAAAATCATAAAGGGTGAATTTCAATAACAACCTCAAGGGTACCTGGTATTAGGAGTATTGACAGAATTGGACCATGGCAAAAAAAATGATAGGAGGGTCGCTTATACAAGGAATAATCCTAATGTTCAGGGGAAAGTATAGATGTCTACGTTGAGACCACAGATAAAAAACTCTCAACAACACCACTATAAAAAAAAGAGAACCAGGGTCGAAGGTCCGAGAATAGCTTGGATACAGAACTTAAACTGTGGTCCGAAAATAAAAACGCAATCTATGGTGTGGGGAGAAGTAATTGGTTTAGAGGGTTAGGTATTGTGTTGTGGTATGCAAGGAGGAACTTAGGGGGATGAGATACGGGTGCATTAAAAGGGGGTCTACAGCATTGCCGGGTATCTCGATTAAATAAAGGTTAATTAAGCAAAAAACAGATGTTCTTGGTCCCTCTCACCCCCTGGCAAACTCCGCCTAACGGGAAGCCTTAGACCGGGAATATGCTCAAGAAGGATGAGTGACACTCGACGCCCTTGATCACAGGTCACCCCAGTTCCGAAATTAGGGAGCCACTAATGGATTTAAGGAATTTTTCCTAAGGGAAGAACTGTTGTTGGGGGGGGGCGAAGAGAGCTTTTGAAGCGAGTGAGAGAGAATGGAAGAACTCTAAAAATGAGAAAACTCCATTTCGAGTCGCCTGACGCCAAAGAAAGTATATCCGGATTGGCAGGGGAACCCCAGTTTAGTAGCCCGTTCGGTGCGACTACACGCTAGCAAGAGGAAATTGGTTAGCTTTGGGTGTGGGACTGATGACCTTCAACGGGAAACGGGAAAAAATTCCTCCCCAGGGGAGGAATAACAGTTTATGTGTCCGTGCGAACTCGTAGTGCGAGGGTACAAATAGAGCGGCAGACTTCTGAAACAGTTGATACGGTCCAATTCAGTGACAGCATAGTCTCTAAGATAAGTACAAGATTAACAGTCAGTAGGGGGAAAACCTACGCAATATAGGTTCAATACAGTTGTCCGGAAAGGGGAGGTCCCCACCCCGGGGAAAAACTTCAAAGAGAGTACCTGTTCGAGGAACCGAAGGAAAATAGTCAATCGTAGCCTCGCCAAAATCACAATTGGGGTGTAGGGAAGAAGAAGACGACGAGCTCACATGAAAAACTAGGGGGAGAAAAGGGACGCCCTAAAATGTTCGTGAGGCTCGTAGCACCAAAAGAGATGGCTGACGGTTTCGGTAATCATATAGAACCGAATAAAGCAGTTATCCTCATTGGATCAAAAGAGAGAGCTCATGTTCCGACGGACCTACATTTTCCCAGGCTGAGGGGGCGGCGATCCCAAAGGAAAAAGGATTATCGAACCTTAACGAAAATAGAATCTGCACGCGATCTAAGTGGAAGGCGCTAAGTTGAACCCGGAAAGAAATATAAGACTCCCCTACCAGGTTAAAAAACGTCGAGAAACATCTAGTACCTGGGCTTGCCAGCTACGGACGAAGGAAATAGCCGAGCTATGAGGGGAGGGGCACGTAGATACAGGTGGCAGGGTTATCTACCCCAAATGCGTTACTGAGTAACTTTGAAAGAAGGAAAACCAACGTGAGTGGTATGGAAGCCTCACCGAGTAACGTTTCTCAAAAGTTTGGTCTTAGAGGCTAACTATTGTAAAAAATTTGTTTCAACTGAATAGTAAACAAAGTGCTTGGGGGCCGGGGTGTCAGTCCCGTGGAGACCGGCTGCATGGAAAAAAGGATCACAAGGCAAAGGGAGTTAGAGGGGAACAGGGGGAAACGCTTGAAGGGGGGGGGGAATGCAAAACTTGTGTTGGGGGGTCTATTTCTCTTAGAAACACCCCCCTTCTATCAAGAGAGAGTAGAAAGTTCGTACGCAACCAAAGACTTGGTCGGAAAAAAAACCAAACTCTATGAACAGAAAAAGCTAAACAATGCCATGCGTCATACTGGGGATTTAGGGCTACCGCTGAGATAACTCGTAGACCTAAAAAATGGAAAAAGCCAAGTGTGAGGCACGGCTCGAAGAAAACATCTGATGCGGCCGGAATGCCACAGACACAACAACGGTAAAAAACTCGAGGGGAAAGGACCCCACGGGGGTCAAGGGAGAAAGTCATAGGCCCGCGTTATCACGCTGATGGGTAGTAACTTTGTAATCCGGCATCCGGAAGGATAAGGGGTGCCGAGGAGAACAGCGCAAGAGTGGGGAAGACAGCGCGGAATCAATGTTACATAGCTGACACTAAAAGGAGCTTGGGGTCTCGGAAGGGAGTCCTATTGGCCCATGAGAGGGAAAACTGATAAAAGCGGAAGGAGGAACGCTAGACGCAGGTCGGTACCGGGTGGCGGAGAAGGGGGGGCTGGAGAGCATCCATTTCTGACCCCCATTCTGTAGGAGCGAAAGTTAACCAAAACGGCGGACGCGGGGCAAAACTCGTCCCTTGTTATCAAGGATAAAGCTACGGTTCACCTATAAGAAAAAGGGGACAACGCCACTCTGTGCTTGACTAAAACGTAACTGGAAGAAAAAGCAACTGGTACTTATTACCCTGCGGGACGTTGCCCTTGAAAAAGAACAAAACCCCAAATGAGGGCAGATAAGGGGGGGGCGAGAAAGGTTATGTCAGGGGCCTCAAAAACAAGTGTTCAGAAAAGGCAAGTATGGTAAAAACTGTAAACTTTCGCAATTAAATGGAGTCAAAAAGAAAAGAGTGAGGATGGTCAACTAAGCTCCGGGAGTTAATTGTGCGCAGGAGCCAGCATTCAAAGATGTCAAAAGTACAAAGTGGGGGAAACTCTGGCTCCCGTGACGCAAGGCAAAATAGCAAAGAAAAGAGGGTCCAACGACAGAATGACGAGGGAGTCCCGGTGGACATCGAAACTTAACATCCGCAACAAACAGAAAAAGAATAGCACAAAATACAGGCGCAGTATTGTGCGAACCCCGATTACATGGGGGGGGGCTACTATATTGGGGTCCGAATAACTGCAAGGTATTTGTTAAGATTCTCTTCAGCGGGGAAGAATAAGGCCAGGGTTTGAAGGGGGGAGAGGTACAAGAGGTCAAAAAATCGTTCGCTTTGACGTGGACAAACCGGAGGAAAAAAGGATTAAAGGGTCAAATAAAAGGGGGCCAGGATGGAGATTTTAAAAAAATGTTTAGAACGGAGTGCAAAGATCGAAACTGGGATCATGATTGGCTAGGATATGTAATCTTGGGTTCGTGATGCCGTGGGTTAAACAAGTATTGGAAGGGATGGGGTACTGGGAAGATTAATTCCTTTTGGGAAAGACCTTATATAACGAGCAAAAGGGCGAAGACGTAGACTACTTTGATTGCCTATTATAAGTTTATGGCGTTAACCAACATCAGAAGTGAGGAAAAAAGGTATTGCCACGAAAAAGAAGAGAGGCCGGGTGCGTGGAACACAGAAGGAAGTGAGGGATTTAGATACGGGATGAGGAGCTTGAGTGACCTAGAAAAAAAAGCACAAAACAAACGGGAGAAGAGAGAGAACACGTCCCATCTCAAAAGGGAAGGTTGACATAAGAAAAGGAATCATAACAACAATCATTAAGATTCACTATAAAAAGAACCCAGCATTTATGGGGGACAGGCATAAAAAGGGTAGAGCTAGCACGGTCTGGAATTTGGATGGGGGGGATATAAGTGGTTAAACTTATAAGGATGCTTAGATGGGCATTATAAAGGGTAATGGGATGGGCATCTCTGGGGATTGAAATCTCAAAATGCGCAGGAAAGTCGCACAACCAGCTGAGGCAGCACGTGGGGTCAAACCTCAAAAGGCAGGCGAAAAAAAATTCCGGACACTCTACGAAACTACCCGTAAAAGAACGGCCCGAATCTAGGGGGAACGAGTCCGAAAAAATGATCTACCGGTTACGACATGAAAAAGGCTGTCTTTAATAAGCTTTTCCTCAAGATGAACGGGCTGGCAGTGAGAAAACGAGAAGACGGGGTGGGGCAGGATCAAAACCCATCCAGGGAAAAAAATCTCTCGTTGGCCGAGAAGGACGGAACAAGGCGAAAAGTATAGTTGAAGTTTCCCACGGAGGACATGTATCTCAACGGTGAAACTACAAACACCGTCGCAACGGGCAAGAAAATGGCGGAAAAGAATCGTTGGGAAGGTGGTATTCACTAAGTGGGGCGCAGGCGAGAACAACCGGAGGAAGTTTAGGGGAGTTCTAATGCGAAAAGATTTAAAAAAAGTGAAGGCTGGTCAACGTTTATACTACCCCGGGAAAAGGCGTATTTTAATCAGAGTAGAGAACACGAGGGGAAACGAAGTACCGATGATGAGAAAATAGAAAAGAAGGGAGAAGCGAAAACGGGACGCAGGTGGAAAAGCAGGAGTTTACACAAGGGTGAAAGGAATTAAGGAGAAAGGGGGTGCGGAGGAAGACTCGGGGGGAATAGACTAGCTCGCCACAATCTCACTCTGGGGGGGGGGCTGGTAAAGGGGACTAACGACCCGGGTCAAGAAAACGTGGTGGGAGGAGCGGTAGGTAGGATGACGGCATGCAGGAAGAACCAAACAGAGGGGGGCCAAGTTTCGTGGAAATCATAGAACGGAGCGTAAGTAAGGATACGCAGAAAAAACATCCGACGCTCCAGAAGGGGAACCGTTCCTGGTCACCGGGAGGCCGAAACGGGCGGCGATGCCAAAAACCGAAAGGAAGAACAATGGGAAATCTAGGGGAGGGATGCGCGAGCTGTTCAAGGTGTGCCGTAGAAAAGGGGGGGGGAAAAACCTGGGACTCCAAAAACGTCTTAAAAAAGTTGCATTGGAGAAATCGCATCACCATTCGGGGAAAGACACAACGCTACTGGCGTGGCGAACAGTCTCTGACAGCTAAAGCAAAAACGGAAAAAAATCTGTCTCGGACGGAGTGCAGCATGGGATAGAACTACCTGAACGAACAGATGGCCGGAAGAAACGAATCAAGGACGACTCCCCTTTCTTGGGCGGGGGTTGCACTCGCAAGGGGAAGACAACGTGGGGGGGTCGGTAATTCGGACGAGGTAAATGGGGTTGCCGGAGAGAGACTGGCTCCAGCGGGGTGAACCAGGTCAGGGTGGTGCTCACCAATAGGGGAGGAAAAGGGCAAAAATAATAAGGGACGGAAATGGAAGGGTTGGGGGGCCGTCAGAGGAGGGGGCGGGATGGGGGAACGGGTGGGTGCTCTGCGAAAATGACGGGATGTTTGGAGATGGTCGTGAGGAAAAACTAGCTCTCAAAAAAAAAAAAACTTTCTTTCTTCAAAAGAGTGGTAGTGTCTTCGAACGCAAATCCGCGTGGATAGGGAAGAAAACAAAACGTACCCGCTAAAAGTGCCACTGCATCGTACTCCTGAGGATTGATACGTATGTACGTCAGGACTAGTAAAAGAAAGAAAATGGGAAAGCCGGGAAAAAACCCCCTTAACCGAACAGTGGGAGACAGCCCGAAAAAACGGTCAGGTGAAGAAAGGCAAACCAGTAAACCCCAAAGAGAATCTCGAGGAAGAACCTCCACAAGGGTGGGGTCTCTCACTTGATCATCGGAGGAAGAGATGGGAATAAGAGCACTCTTGCTCCGCCACAAAAAAGAGAATTTGGGGGGAAAGGGAGCCTCTAATTCCGGAGCAGTATCCACGGGGTACGGAGCTGAGAGAGGACAATGCGGGGGGGGGGGGCCAGGGAAGGCTCCAAAACTCGCTACCAGACCCACAGGGGTCCTTCAATGCCCACGGACATCCGAGACAGGGGTACGCGAGGCGCATCCTCCCTGGTTTGGGATCTGTGCGGGATCGCAGAACAGTGTAGGCAAGGAAGGGTAGAATGGGGAAACATGAAAAAAGTAGCAATATGATCTTAGACAGACGTCGACGGACTGCTGGGATCAAAAAGATCGTTACAAAACGCGCACAAAAGGTTCGAAGTATGGAACCGAAGATCCGCACAAAAAATCTCTGGGGGACCGCATCAGAAGGAGAAAAGAAAAACGGGAGTCCGCCACCTTGGGGAAGTAAGAAGTGAAAAGGGTCCAAGAGGGAGTAAGCGCACAAAAAAGTCTGGGGCTAGGGCGAGACGAAAGCATAGTAAACTGAGGAGGCAAAAGATCCGTCGGAGGAAGTTGTAACACTGAGACTAAATGGGAGGAAACCGAGTCACGGACATGATAGTGAAATGGGGGCAACTAATCTGCCGGGGTGTTGACACTCCAGATCGTGAGAAGAGTGGTCAATGAGGGCGAATTTAAAGGAAATCTGGGAGATATCATGACCAACGCAAGGGGGCGGGGAGATACGAGGCGAGTTGCGACACCATAACAGACAGACTGTGTTTGCGAAAGGACTAAACGCAAATGTTCCGGGGTCCAAAATAAAACAAAAAAAAGGGCAAGGACCCATCGAGCGGCGCGGGGGAGGGGTAGTCGAACCCGAGAGTCAGGCTGAGGGGGGGGGTCCACTCAGTAGGTTGAAAAAAGAAGTTTTTGTAAATACAATAGCTTGGACAATGAAAGAGAGAAAGGGCGAAGTGAGCTTTCATATCAAGGAATTCAAAGAAAATCGTGTTCTCGGGGAGGGGGGCCACCACAGAGGGAATGGATGAGAAAAAAGGTAAATAGGAACACTGACTTCATTTGGGGGTTTTACCGGATATAATTTCTCTCCGAGAGGGACTGGGGAGCAAGATGCGACGGGGGGAGGGGGGCTGGTTAATATAGTTGGGGAGCATTCCTGGTTTATCTTATGTTGGGCAGATTCTGTGGGGGAGCTTAAGCAAATTCCGTGTTCCAAAACCTCAAAGAAGACTAAAGGGGTAGGAACTCGATCAGCCCAACGAAGAGTCATCATTCAGTGGGGGGAGTCCAATGAATAAAAAAACAATCAATTAAGGCCGGGAGAAAAAATTGAACATTAGGGAAAAACCATAGAATGTTGGGCCAGGGTAGAAAAATCGGCAGAAGGGGGGGCCGCTAGGTAAGGGGGAAGGAAATCAGCCGTGAGAGAACAACTCCTCAAAGACAACACACTTCTTTGAAAAGAGAGAAGCAAAGGGAGAGGTCATCTCAACGTAAGACTGCAACTTATCTAAGTAAAAGCCAAAGGGGGCATGGGGATGCAGGGAGGAAAGCTACAAAGGGAAGATTTTTTGCCAGGAACTATCAAAGAAGGGTAAGACACGGGTAGGGGAAGTTAATGGTTATAGAGAATTAAACGTAGACGGGAGGAAAGGCTGGCCCTTAAAAAGGTTTCGTCTGAAGGGAGAAAAACTTTGGCATGGATAAGGAGCACATTGAAAAAGGGGTTTACAGAGAACACAAGACGGAGGAATGGGACAAGATTGGGCGAAAAACCTCGACCAGAAGAGACTTGGGAATCTGAGAAACTAGTCCATATAGTCCGAAGTGGGGGGACAAATGCTCTAAAGGGAAATCCGAAGGGAAATCCTTTTACTGGAAAAAGAAGGGGGACAGCCAGGAAATACTGGTTTAGTTCCTGGCACGAGATAAGGAGTGTGGGGGAGGGGGGAGAGGCCCGGGGAAACTAACTCCCCGGTATTCTAGTTGCCGGAAGGGGAAGCTGCCTTGAAAAACTAGAGCCAGGAGTAGGGATTGGACCCATTGGTGTAGTCTATAACTAAGAACACGCCCGTAGTCAGATGTGGGACAAAGTGGACTGGTTGGGGGTGAAGGTAGGGAGAAGTCCTAATGGCGTCATGGCCTCAAAAAGGGACTCAATCCACGTAGATGGTGGGGGGGGGGATTAGAACCGTGAGGAGAATTACAATGGCGTTGGACAGAGAACAAGGGAGGGAAATTCGAGAGTTGGAAACTAGCTGCGCTAAACCCTAGAAAAACTACGTATTATTAGTTGCCACTCACGTGAAGAGGAGGACCGTTCAAGCAGTTTCCTCCCGTGAACCGGTTTTACCATAACGTCCGTATGGAACCAATGGTTCGGTCCGGACTAGGAATGTCCTTGAGGGGAGTCGCTCACCCATTAATACGCACTAATTGTGTGTAAATTGGGAAAGCGAAAAGGGCAAACAAAAGGGGGATAAATCGAACAGGTAGGGCGCCTAGTAGTTCGGTATGGGCAAAGCAACACGCGATTTTTTGGGGGGGTGGCGGAACGGTCAGGGGGGTACAAGAAATAGGAAGACCCGCGTTCCCTCGAGGATAAACCGGGATATCCGCGGCATAAGCACAGAATTGCCTTGCTCAACAAAAAACAGCGGAGGGAAAAGGGCTCTCTAAACCCCAATAAATTAACGACCGGTTCTCGAGAAGAGGAAGCTGGATCCGTGGGCAGTCGGGACGTACCCTGGCAAAAAAGGAAGAGTACGAAGGACCCACTCAGGGGGGCAGGGGGGAGGGAAAGAACTCATCACAGCTAATATACAACTGTGCATGTCGCGACTCGGCTCAAAACACATGCGCGAGCAGACTCGTTCCACACTTATAAGGAGTTCCTACGGAGTAAAGAAAGTAGATACTACCACGTGAGGGAACTGGAGGGTTATTATCCAGTTTAGAAAACAAGGGAGTCATTGGTGGACTAAGATAAACGGGCCGCCTTTTGTCGGTGCATAAGGATCAGTAGTCAAGGGGGTTTTGTAGTCGTCCTCGCTGGGAACAAAGTGGCTTGTCAATGGGGCCTGGTTGTCAAAAGGTCGAAACAGCGGAAATACTTCGTTCTCATTGGACCCCTCATACACTGGGGGACCCTTGTGGGTAAGACCCCTACAGAAGGGTAACGGGGTGTTGGGACGCCAACCCAAAGGAAATGTGAGAAGGGGGGAGGTCTCGCTCTACAAAACCACCGGAGGAAGGGATCCCGGAGAGAGAACTTAGCACAAAGAACGGCGTGCGTGGTATCGAAAACACCCAACGTTAAACGGACTTGGGCACGGAAGGTAAGAACCAATGTGGAACGGTCGGATCAGGTTATCTTCGGAAAGGGGAGCAGGGGCACTCTCTAGTGGGAACCTGTATCACCCACTGTGACCTGGGCAACTGGTGGAAAGGGAAGATCTCACGCCCTGGCCTCAGTCGCCTAAGGCACCGACAAAACGTTGGGCAGACCGGAGCTATTCAAAAACGCCATACTCATTCGGGGGAACGGGTACTCCAGGGCCCGCAGGGAGCCATCTCTTTGATCTTCTGTGAATCAGGGGGCACAGCGGAGCAGCTAATTGGGCAAGGGATCTAAAAAAAGAGCACACCGGGCATGGGGAAGTCTCATTAAAGAAATGTCATAGAGGCGATGGGGATGAAAGGAAATAAAATTCGGGGAGAGGCTAAGGGAAAAGGGTTTCCTCCCCATAGTGAGACGTCAACGGAGAAATCTCTTACAAGTACGCCAGATTCAATGGGAAAGATCAGAGGGGTTTGATTGCGGGTTGGAAAGCAGCCCATTGCCTTGTCAAGGGTAATGCCTTCTAACTAAAGAAGAAAAAATACGCTGAGGAGAAGCAAATGGCTCAATGATGTTTCAAATACGTCGATCAGTGAGTGAAGCTTACCTAACCGGCAGAAAATTGGATGACATCAGGAAAGAATTAACAATATGGGGCGGCTCAACAAGAACTGAAACGCACGGATCGGACGAGGAGGAATAAAACCCCAATTCGGCTTGTTCGAGACGAAGCTCTGAAATAAAAAGAATCCGAACAAGGAATGAAAGGCGGGAGAGGAGGGTCCCGGGCGTAGCACTCCATGGCTTCCTCACGAGGAAGGATATCGGTATGGACCACTCCTCAAGGTACCTGTAGGGGTCACAAAGCTCCCGCTACAGATGCAGGTCCCACGGAAGCCTGCCAAGACTTCGGTTAGACTCACGCCTTGGTGACCCGGCCTTTGGGGAGTCATCGAAGCAAGGAAAAAAACAAAAAACATAAAAGCAGGTTTCGACGAAAAAAAAAAAAAAAAAAAAAAAATGCGAACTGGGAGGATTGTGTGTCGCAGCGGGGTTAAGGGCAGGAGGCCTCAGAAAAAAACAGCCCAGGGGAAGTAAAACCAAGACGAAAAACGTTCTAGGAGTTTCAAGGTTATTACATGGAGAATATACTTGGGGGGGGGGGTTCAACGGGAGTGTGAGGAGGATGTTTTATATACCCCCAGAAAGGTACTACTTGAGAGGTAGAGATGTGGGAACTATCAAGAAAAGACGGATGAATCGGGTGTCGCACCCCCCGGGAGGCAAGGGGAAAAATCTATTAAAATTATTGCCAACGTTCGGAAGGGTAAAGGGGGGAATAGGGGACGGAATTGTTTGGTTCGAGTTGTAACTAGGGGGGAGAGTACTTAGAAGCTATATGAGGGGTGGGCGCAGAGGGGGTCCTGTCTGGAAAGAGTTCGTGAGACTGGGGAGGAGGGAAGGAGGAATTTCCTGAAGGGAAATATTAATCTAGGGCACAAATGTCTTACCCCTAAGACATAACCTGTCCACGTAGAAAGACCTCCGGGAAGTTGTAACCACGGCATAGATCAAGTAAAGAACCGTGAGGAAAAATTAGGGGAAAGTGAATGGAAGCAATCCTGGAATAGGGGACGGGGGGTTAAAAGTGTATAGGAATAGAAGCCTACAGGGGGGGGCTTGATTCGTGAGATATGAGAGTCAAAGCGCCGGGGGGGACCTAG
>Ga0179591_1235022_pt1 | contig 13401 bp, 16 predicted proteins | sample CZOMad2_1_08_16f_FD_182891 | JGI IMG/M metagenome (GOLD analysis project Ga0179591, IMG submission 182891) | Vadose zone soil fungal communities from Angelo Coast Range Reserve, California, USA - CZOMad2_1_08_16fungal (PacBio error correction) | ecosystem: Environmental > Terrestrial > Soil >...
GAGGGACAGCGAGGAGGGCCAAAGAAACTCTAAAAACGAAAAGAAGAAACCTCCAAGAAGGCAAAAAAAAGGGAGGGAAAGGTTGCGCTCAAAAAAGGAACTATGTAATGTACGACAAAAATGAAAAAAATCCACTACTCCTGGGGAGGCACCAATAAGTAAGGAATGCTAGACTAGATAGGCTAGGTTGAAGGGAAGGGGGGGGAGTATCGGGAGGTTGACTCGTTCGTCACAGGGTAAGAGCCAAGAAGGATTTAAGGGGCTCGAAGGGACACCGACTACAAGGCTCCATGCTCTCAGCATAGAAGGAAAGGAAGGGGAGATGAGGGAAAAGACTGCCTGAAAAAAAAGTAAGAGTCTGGGGGTCGTATAATGCATAATGCACCTTAACAGGGGGAGAAAAGAGGAAATTTAACGATGGCCAGGCAGCTCAGGGGAAGGGTACGCTGTCTACAGAAATCTCCAAGCCAAAGAAAAAATCTGAAAGCCCAGTCAGGCAAACATTGCGAGCGTGGGGACGTAGAACGAAGGCAGTAACAACTAATTCCAGGAGATAAACGAACGACCAAAAGCAAGCTCTCAGCAACGCAACCAAATCACATACAGAATAAAAAGAGCCCGGACCCACCAAGCTAGTAACCGATGACAGCGACAAAAAGTGACAAAAGAACGATCTGTACGGCAGAAAAGGCATACGAAAAAAGACAGGAACATGCGGCGACAAGTCAAAAAAAAAGGGTTCGCATGGCAGCTCGAGACGGTCCCAAAACTTAGCAGCAATTGGAGGGAAACTTATCCAGGTGAGAAAAGAAGCTAGAGGCACTCGGAAACAAAACAAGAGACCAAAAACAAAAAAAAACAAAAAAAAAAAAACAAAAAAAACAGCCAACAACCCAGCAAAAAACCAGGGAAACGCACGGGCGACCCCAACAATCGGAAAGAGGTGGCAAGCCTGAAACAAAGCGAGGCAAGAGGGCGGGAGACAGACCATCGACGAACATACCCTTTCACCACACGACGAAAACGCACGATTCGAGAGCAGTGAAAAAAGAAGGACAAGGGGGGGGCCGGACAAAGAGCCTGTGACCAGGTGAAACGGGGAGACATGCAGCTCTTCAGCGCAAAAGGAGAGGAATTGCCAAGAAAAAGGAGGGCAACAAACGCCAAAGTGGAGTGAGGGAGAGAGAAAGGCAAGGAAGGCAATCGATGCTTAGAATACGAGCATCACAAAAAGGGAGAACGGGAGAAATGGAAGAGCCCATCGCAATGGTGTCAGACGAAAAGGGAGGGAAAAAATTTTACGCAGCGACAGAAGGATCTGGAAAGGGGGAGAAAATAGGTACGAGCACTAGAAGGGATCGGCACAGAAAACTGGGGCAAAAAATGAAAACAATTCCCCTAACAAAAGTTAAGGCACAAACAAGAAAAGTGTAAGCCAAAAATGGGAAGGGGGGAAAAAAAAAAAAAGGGAAAAAAAGCGAAAAGGAAGATGACCCGAGGAGGGAAGTCCGGGGGAAAGCGCAAGTAAGGCGAGGTGAGCGTAGGGGGGCCTCAAGGGCCAAAAAAAACAGAAAGAAGGAAAAGTAAAAACAAAAAGATATGAAAAAATAGCGGGGCGATGTGATAGCCCGCCTTCAAGGGCAAAAACGGTTCCCACGACGAAGGGAATCTCCTTTACAAACAGCCTCGACTGACGAATTCCCAGATCTACCAAGACTGTGGGTAAAAAAAAAAACGATCAAACAGAAAACTGGGATACATAGGAAAAGACTAAAGCGGTTCTGCAAAGAAAGAAAAAAGTCAAACACGAGCTGGCTGGGGGCGACTTCCGAATCCCAAGTCGGACTGTCGGAATAGCAGCCCTGAGAGGGGGAAGAGGAGGAAAAAAAAGGGGGCGCGGGATACCGAGGCAATTGGTGGAACGATCTCACCAGCATCTACTACGGAAAGGGGGACAAAAAAGTCACATCACATGCAAAATATGAAGAACTTGGAAGGAAATTGTGAAAAGGACTGCAGAGAGTAAGTGAAGGGACGAGAAAGGCCGGGAAGACCAAAAGAAAAAAAAAGGGAAAACGCAATCACAGGAGTGCTCATGAAATTACTGCTCTGGACTGAACTATATGAAGGCTGTCGAAGCGGGGGCGGGGGGAACTATCAGCCGATTTCAAAAGGAAGAGGCATTGAAAAGGGTTAGAAACAATTCGGACGAGAAGATCTTAAAGGAAAAGACGAAAAATTTAGCACCAAAATGGGAAGACAGTTCACGACCAGGAAATGGAAAAAAAGAGAAAGCGGAACGGGTGACGCACAAATAAAATACCCAAAAAAAGCTCAAGAGAAATCACAGCCGGAATAGGAAGAAGGCCTCGATAGGAAGAAAAGAAAAAATATCGAAGGTTCCAGCGCACAATCACTAGCGCAGCACATCACTGTCAGACACAAAAAATCGCTATCAAAATAGGGTAGGGGTAAAGAAGCGACACAAACTATCGCCAGAGCCATTTAAGGAAAAAAAACATGAAAAGAGGGAAAAGGCGGGGGGAGCATATAGGCTCAATAAAGCAGAGCAGACTTCTAGCGCTCCTATGGAAGAAAACGACAAAGCGGGGAAGACAACAAGGGAAAAAAACGGCGACAGCAAAAAGGGGCACATGCTTGTAAGATACTGTTGCCCTCGAGCCCAAGAGGCACCCATCCGACTAAAATGTTGAAAAACAACGTGGGGTAGAGAGGCAACGCCACCATTCCAAAAGATGAGGAAAAAGTGGGAAGCGAGGCCTGGCTTGAAGGAACCGTCACAACCGGGACAGGAATTTCTGCGTGAAATGGAAGTAAGAACAAAGAAAGAAAAAAAAAACAACAAAAATGCCATCATAACTTTTTCTCCATAACAAAAAGGGGCTGCGAAAGTGGTCTTGCTGAAAACGAGACAAATACAGGTATTGTGAACGGGCTTTGAACAAGCTCTTAAACGGACGGTTTGCAAGCGGATAGACGCGGCAAAAGAAGAAATAATCCAGGCAGGAAGAGACTCCAATTGGAGCAGGGGGGGGAAGGAGGCGAAGAGCTGATTCCGGTTTTATTTGTTTTTTTGCAACAACGTTAGGGGAGCGATCAAAGATCGGAAGGGGTTGAATGTTGAATGAGTGGAGGGCGGAAGTACCTGTCATAAACCAACAGATGCTTTAAAAGGGCGTTTACTCTCAGTGCGTGTTCCGTGGCTGGAATCAGTTTACGAAGGGCTAATTCCTGCGGAAAAAAGAACATAAAAAGCTGCGCAACAGGAAAAGAGGGAAGGTGGGAGGTCTGCGTACCTCCTAGCAAGCAGCCAGAAAGGCATGAGGGGTCCACTCAGTGTTTATTAGGGAGAAAAGTGGGAAAGAACACTTTACTGGTCGGCAAAACTTGCAATTGCATCGAATCACGTTCCACAGCGAAAGGACCTAGCATATGTAATCCAAGAAAAAGCGCACTTCTTCAGTGGTGCATCTGGAGGGGGAAAAGAGGAAAAAAAGAAGCAGACATAGCAGTTCGCCGAAAAGAGAAAAAAAAAAACAAATGAGACCATATCAAGAAAAAGGGGAGGACCTCCTTCAGGACTATGAAAAACCCAGAGGGGACGAAAAGTCATCAGTCACAGCATGAATGGTTCGTTTTGAGTTAGGAAGAGGACGAAACGGAGAAATATTGGCAGTCTGCGACCAAGGGCTAACATCTGGGGGGGAGAGAAGAAAACATGGGGTGATTCGCACAGACCTATGAATGACCAAAAAGGAAAAATTGCGAGAGAAAAAGACAACTGAAAGAGGGGAGGGACAGGAGAACAGTCTAGCAAATACGCGCTGGGAAAAAAAAGGAGAAAGATCGTTAACAGCAGTCGCAGCCCAAACACGAACACAGGGAGGAGGACGGAGTCTCGGCCAAGTGGAGAATGGCTGCCTGGGAGAGGAACACGGGGGGATGCGGCAGAAGAAGACTTGGGGGAAACTCCCACACACAACTTCGATCAGTGACGGACCTCATTTGCGGGAAAACAGAAAAAAGGCGCAAAAACTTCAGACTATCATAATCAAGGATGGAGGTCAAAGAGAGAAAACTTCTATTGCAACTTTGAACTCAAGGATGTAAGGGGGATGGGGGGGGGGGGGGGGGAAGGGATAAATCTACTGATGAAATGCCCTAGAAAAAAAAAATACAACAGAGGTGGCGGAAATTTGGATCTCCACAAAGACCAAGAACCTAACAAAGGGTCACTAAAGCTAATAGGAAGTCGTTTGAATCAATCAAGAAAAAAAGGCGATCAGAGATACGATTCTCGAATGGGGGGGGGGGCTCAATCGCGTGGGACGTCAGAGAGAAATCGGATTAGCTGGGACCGGAAGGGAAAAAAAGAAATGGCCGCGGGGCAGTAGAATACCCAAGAATCTAAAGCAAGCCGAACGTTGCTACGGGAGTAATCGCTTAAAGGCATAAATCAAAACGCGGAAAGGCGAGAACTGTGAGCTTGCATTGAAGGAATTCGCAGCGGGAAGGGAAAAATTATTCAGGAAATATCGACATCTGCTCTGGAAAAAGTGGGGGGGAGAATGGTCAGATTAGCGGGGGGACTAAGGTATGAAAAGGGGAGAAAGGCGAAACAGCCACTGTCAATTCCATCACATCCTGAGAGCGAGAACATCGAAGGAAAAAAGGGCCTAGTCTCTAAAAACTGAGGGGGGAAAAAAAAAAAAAGGTCTTCGCCTCGAGCGTCGATGAATTTAGTCATGCCGAGGGAGGAAGGGGAGGGGTAACGTTCTATACGAGAGGACGGGGTAAGGAAGGGGACAAAAGTTGGTCTAACTCTGATCACACCAAGCAAAAAAAGGGAAGGGAGCAAGATGCTATGAAGAAAAGGGGGTTAGGGTCAAATCCAGTGAAGCGAGAAAGGTAAAAAAGCATTCATGCGAGGTATCGCGTGGACTACAGCTATCCTAGACAGTAAAGACAGAAAGAAAGAAGGAAATAGGGGATTTTTGAATTGTATGGTTGGAAGGGCGGGTGGGGAATGATCAGCCGCGAGCACATTGCACTCACGCAGCGTTAGCTGTTCGGATCTGAACTGGGCAATAGGGAAAAAGGGGGGATTCAAGAAGAAAGGGTAAATCGAGCGGCAAGAAAAAACAGGTACCAGGGAAGACAAAGCGGAGCGAGCATAAACTAAGTTGTGGGTTCGGCGGGCAGCGGGGGGGAGGAAAGCCATTCGCAAGCCTGCGTCAGCACGGGGCGTCACGGCCCTGGTAGGCCAAATGGGCAAGGGGGAGATCTGCGAGATTAGTGAAACACCAAATCTTCAGTAAGAAATTCTACTCAGCTAAAAGAAAGTCGTCACGTGAAAAATTTAAAAGGGGCTTCATCAAGGGGGGGGCAAGGTGAGGGGTGCCGACAAAGAAAAAAAGGGGGGAGAGAAGAAGGGGGGGGGGGCGGGGTGCCTGTCAAACGCGAAGAACTTAGTGTGCTCCGAATCCCATCTCAGGAGGGAAGAGCAGGTTAAAGAAAAGGCTGGTTACCATCGGTGCTGACGGAGCCGTCACCCGGCCAGATTGGCGGGACGAGCAACCGATATGCAACAATTCTTGGAAGGGGGAAGGTTTCGAACAACATGGACAGTAGAAAAGGATACTGGGCGCAGGACACGATAGAAGAAGGGCGAAAAGAAAGTCCAACGAGGAAAGAGCGGCTTGAAGAACAACGAACGAGTCGTTACGACGCATGAGAAAGAAAAAACAAAAGGGCAATGAACGAGAGAGGGGTCCACAGAGGGGCACTCTTGGTGTTGGGACTCGACTCCCGTACAGGGGGACAAGGGAAAAGGAAAAAATCGTCGAAGCGAGACTCAACGGTAGCACGGTATGGGCGCGGAAAGGTCAGTATGGGGAAAAAAAAAAAGTGGACAGCTCATTTAACTGAGGTAATGGGCGCACAGGTGTCTGAAAAAAGAAGAGAAAAACACTTGCCATAATCTCTAGCTTCTGGATAGGAAAGGTGGGGACTACCCAGAGAGATGAGGAGAAGTCAATACAGTAATAATCGGTGAGATTCGCTGACACAAAAGGAAGCAAATTTAGAAATTCATCCTATGCAAGACGGCGACAAATGTAGAATTGCAGCGCAATTAAACGGAGACATACAGGTAGGCGGAACGTGGAGACTCGCACCTGAACGGACCACGATCGGCGCAAGGGGGGAAAAAAACGAGAAAAGGCGGCTGTCCGCCGGGGGAAAATATGGGACTCTAGGGGTCATAGCTAGAGTCAGAAAAGAACAGGAGCAACTAAGTTAGAGTCGAACTGCTGAGCTTCTTTGCAGGAAGACTAACATCAAGGGCAGGGGAAAGGGAGTATGACGCGGGGGGACTGCGCACGCCATGCAGGGGGGAAACGAGACAGCAAGTGAACGGGCTACTGCTAACTGGGGAAGGTTAAGGACAAAATGGGCGGGAGGCAACGATTTGCAAACGAACGAAAAAAAAGGGAATCACTGTGCGCAACGAGTACACAACGGGTGCGCAAATTCGGTCGATTAAACCGTGAAACATAGAGCAGTGGAAGGCAAAAAAAATAGATCCAGAAAAATAAAAAAAAAACAAAGCGAACAGAATTCATTGAGGGAGTAAAAAAAGAGCTTACGAAAGATGACGGGATTCTAAAAGAAGAGGCTAACGAGGAGAGTCCAGGAGATGTGGTGGGGTTTGGGGGGGGGGCGTGGCGAACGATAGAAGAAAACACGAGGGAACAAGGAGCCCAGTACAAAGCTATTCGACGAAAAAAATGGGGGCTGGTAAAAGTCTTAAGGGGTGCTCAAATAACGACCTACTAAAAAAAAACGCAAGATACATGCGTCGTCTAAAAAAAACCAGGCAAGGCTGAAAACGAATCGTGAAAGGAAAATACTATGGGGGAGACATCACTCGGGGGGGGGGGGGGGGGGGGGGGGTGGGGGGAGGGTGGGGGGGGGGGGGGGGGGGGGGGTTAGGGGGGTGGTGGGGGGGGGGGTGGGGGGTTGGGGGGGCACAAATAAAACAACCAGCCAGAAGACACTGGGTGAGTTCTCAGTAGCAGGGGAATATGAGTAAAAAAAACGCTACGACAACTTAAAAAAGTGGGTGCACCAGAGGACGCATTGCAGCTGAAAATGCTCGCGTGAAACAGACAATCAGCTACAACATGGTACGGTGTGGAACGAAAAAAACAAGTAGGAAAGTCGGGTTCATGAGGTGACACTAAAAGAATCAGTTCGAGCTGCAGAAAAACCGGGGTGTGTGGCCACGACGGCGCAAAAATTACTGGGTCTGATGGAGTACGGGAAGGGCCTTGGGGGTGACCTCGCGTCAGAATAAGAATAGGGGGGGAATGATGAACGGGAGGAACGGCAAGTGGAAAGCACGCTGCGTTCCAACAGGAAAGTAAAAAAAAAAAAGGTCATAGGGCCCAATTGACAAGGAACAACGTAGGCCCACCCCGCAGGTTTTTCTAAAGGCCAGTGAACAGCACTGCCATTGCACACACAATGGAACAGTCTCACTCTGCCTCTAACTAGGAAAGGGACTTGGGCCCTCCCAAGCCCCTCGTCCCCTCCTAGTGTCAGCTGGGGGAATGAGAAACCCGCAGCAATGAAAAATTCTTTGGGGGGCAAAACGAAACCGGCAGAAAAGAAAGGGAAGAAAACAGCAGACAGGCTTGAGCATCGGACGTAATTAGTGGCCCCAGTACGGTAAAAGAGGGAGGGTTACGAAGAGGGGCGGAAGACGCATCGGGGGAATTTATGTACAGGGGGGTCCCAAGAGGATGATCTAGGGGTTAAGTGGTGCACGGTTAGGAAGTTGTGGGGCGGGCGGGTAATGTGGAAAAAGTGTGGCCTTCCGATTTCAAACCGGGGGGTGACACAGTAAAAAAAGGGGGGGGGCAACTCGGGGAATGAAAAGCAGCGACAACTCTGTCAATCGGGGGGGGACACACAAAGGGGGAAACCTAATAACTCAAAAGAAAGTAGGGGAATGCTACGAAAGTGGCAATCGTCGAAGAAGGGGGGGGGCAGCTAAGTGGTGGGGGAGGAAAAAAGGACGCGGAGTCTATGTTTCACGGGCATTGCGCAGGGATCGCGATCTGGGAGTCGAAGGGGGTAAGTGGCAGGGAATGGCGCAACTGCTTCTTTTCGGAAAGGGGGGAATCACCTCAAGAGAAAAAAGGAGGATCGACCACGTCAAGAGGACTTAAGGGGGAGCTGTAAAACCGAAGGGAAAAAAAAAGATGAGAAGAGTCGCTGAAGATGAGGGGGGTCCTTGGAACGTGTTCAAATAAAAGCCTACCCGGCGGCCTGGTCCAGGGAAAAAAGGAGCAAAAGTAGTTTTGCCCGGTGCGACCTGAAGGGGAGATGGAAACTAGGGTGGGGGGGGGGGGGGATTGGGGGGGGGGGGGAACGCGGGGGGGGGGGGGGGGGGGGGGGGGGGGGGGGGGGGGGGGGGGGGGGGGGGGGGGGGGGGGAGGGGAGGGGGGGGGGGGGGGGGGGGGGGGAAGGGGGGGGGGGGGGGGGGGGGGGGGAGAGGGGGGGGGGGAGGGGAAAAAAGAAGGGGGAAAGAGGGGAGGGGCGGGGGGGGGGGGGGGGGGGGGGGGGGAAGGGGGGGGGGGGGGTGGGGGGGGGAGAGGGAAGGGGGGAAAGAAAGGAAGATGGGAGGGTTATGAAGTCAATGCGGCGATCGAGCGCGGTAGAAAATCAAAAACAAAAACAAAGCATACGTGGTAGCAGAAGGTAAACCGAAAACCGGAGCAACAACAACCAAAAAAATGGAAGAATCATCAAATCGCCTGCTGCCACCGTAGAGAAGTGTCTGAAAAAGAGAGGGTAGCGGCTCGGGCGATGTGGGACAAAAGCTCCGCCCCGGGGGAAAATGAGGGGAGGAAAAGCGGGGAAAAAAAGATGTGCCAAACATAAACAGGAGAAAGAAAGAATAAGTGACGCATACAGGATAGTGGGCTACGTGATCAAGCTAATGATAAACAAGGTGGGAAAACCGAAATGAAAAAAGAGATAATAAAACGTCAGATTTCAAAAAAAGAGAAACTGGGGTACACATGTTGCAGAAAGGTTGCCTTGGGACAACAAGTATGGCTCCGCTCCACGTTAACAGAAAAGAGGGCACAAAAAAGGGATTGGTGGATGAACTTCAGGTAGGAACATTTAACATCTTAGAAAACCGTGGGAACGAAGGCGGGGTAAAAATGCAAAAGGGGGGAAAGAAAAAAGAGGAAAACGGATCTTTTCAGAAGATTGTGTAAACAGAGAAAAGCTTTGTGATAGCACGTCCTGTTTGGGGATAGGGGTCTGTACCGGAGAAGAAGAAATGGAAGGAAGAGGACAGAAATGGTGCGAGGACGTCGACGAGGAAGAAAAATGGGGAAGAAGCAAACGGGGACAAGGATGAACGGAAGGGGACAAAGGCGAACATGTCACGGAAAAAGGAAGAAAACAGCGCAGAAAAAGGTGGAAGACAGCGTAAAAGCGACAGAAAAGGTCGGGGATGGGGATTAAAGGGTGGGCAACAAATGTGACTTGTGTTGGCAGTGTACTGACGAAAAAATAAATAATGAAGTAAAATGGTTAAAATAAAGGACGTGTCCCATACGATGGGAAGAGGCAATAAATTCAAGTGGGGAGGAGAGAAAAAGAGAGTGTAGTATAATGCTACAAGCCAATCACGAAGAGTAAATTAGGGTGGGCATGGGGCGAGGGGTGTAGCGGGGGACGTGTGGGGGGTGCAAAGATATGAACCAAAATTGGCAACCGAATACAGTTGAAAATGACAGAGGCCTAAGGGGGCAAGCTCGGACATGAAGAACTGGAAGGACGAGGAAAAGGTTACGCCAAACGGGAGAAAGATAATGTGACTGGGCACATGCCACGGTGGGGAAACGGTATTGTCAAGACGTGAAAGGTGATAAGGTGGATACTGGTGAGGAGGGGAGGTGTAGGGGAGGGGATATCTAAGTGTAAAGAGAAGTTGGGAATGCGGGCGTATGAAGTCAGGCGACGAGGTTGGGCAATGGCTCGTGATATGAGTTTGTATATACAAGCTTATCGGTATCCTTTAGAGTTGGTGGCCAGTGAACCTTCCTGAGAAAAAAAAGGTGCAAAAAACAAAAGGAGAAGAGTGTTATGTGCATAGAATCAGGAAGTAAAGGCGCAAAAAAGATCAAAGAATATTGCACCAAAAAGCAAAGCCTTACCCCATATTCTGTAGGACCAAGAAAAAAAAAAGAACAGGTGGAAAAATTAGAATAAAAAGTAGTCATATGAAGAGAAAAAGGGTGGGGAAAGAAAAGGGAGGAAAAGTCAGAGCATGAAGGAGGTCGGAACGGTGCACAGGGAAAAAAAGCAGAAGAAGAAAACGAGGAAAAAAAAAAAGCAGTTGAACATACAATGGGGAACAGAGGTCAAAGATGACAGGAGGAAAACAAAAGCGGGATTCGCGTGTTGGTGTACAAGCGGAAGGGTACAAAGTGGTCTATCTGAGAAGAGGGCATTGGGAGGGGGAATATAATAGTACGGGGAGACTCGTTTGAAGGAAAAACACGGAGGGGGAAGAGGGGTGGAGGAGAAGCAGTAGGGCGAAGACGAGGATGGAGGGCGGCCCAGGGACGGTTGAGACGCGGGGGAAATCTGGTGTAAGTATGGGAGTTGTGTATGCATTGCATAGCGCAAGAAGAAAATCAAGGGAATTTCAGGAAAAATGAGGAGGAGAGGCTTAGGCGGAAAACCGGAAAGAATGGGGGGCATAGAAAGAAGTTAAGAAAGGGGACATCGAAGCGGTAAACGAGAAAAAATCGCCAGGATCAAAGAGAGGGACGGGGTCCGGAGTACTATAGGAAAAAAATGCGGGGGGAAAAGAGGGGGGAGCTACCCTGGGGGAGGGAGGTACTATTAGTTTAACAGCAAACAGTAAGGGGAAAAAAAAAAACAGTGCGAATGGGGGGGTCGATAAGAAAGAAAGAATTGACGAGAAAAAGAAAAAGGACAAGTAGAGGGGTGGTTGATAGGGGTCGCAAAAATCAACTATGGGAAGGGGACGTTGGCCAAGCGCATTTCAAGAAACACGTCCGGCAAAAGGACGAAATAACTCGTTACTCAGTTAGTGCCCGGAAAAGAGAAAATTGTTCTCACCAGGTCCAATGCACCGAGTCGCAACCACACTCGTGAGAGAAGAGGCGGTGATACCAGTGACAGGGTAGATGAACGCAGGATTCTAATCATTTAACGAAAAAATGGTGCTGCAAGGAGAACTGCAAGAATTCGACTGAGATTTCGGCGATATTGGTACCAAAATAACGGTAGCGTTACATCTCCCCCGCTGGGAGAACAGATGGAAAAAGTGACGTACACTCGGGGGGATGTGGGGAGAAGAGGAAAGGGAGGAAAGAAGAACTTGGATTGAAATATGACCCAGAAGACTCCATTGTTGCCATAAAAAAAGGAAGGGGGGGAAAACCGCACGATAGGGGCATTATTTGTGAAACCGGGATAGGAGCAGAATTGGGGAGGGGAGTAGTAAAGGGAAAACTGCAGGGGTAAAAATCACTCTAATAAGTAGAGGTTCAAACACGCTCCCCCGGGGGGTCCAGAAAGTATAAACTGGCTTTGTGAACTGGCGCTGCTGCTCGCGTAGAAGACTGGCTAGGGATCACAAAACGCCCCGCAGAAAATAGAACATCTAAAAAAAGAAAGAAAAAAAATAAAAAAAAATAAAGCAAAAAACAAAAAAAGAAGAAGAAAAAAAAAAAAGAAAGAGGAAACCTAAATGATGCCGGCCTTTCGGAGGTCTGGTTTGCTCTGGGGGTTGCACATAGTGGGGTGGTCTTAAGTGGAGAATTGGTGCGACCCGTGTTGGATGAGGGGGAATTAGAAGACCTCTCTTATGGGGCCGTAAAGGAGCTGGTGAGGTACAATCTCGTATGCCGACAAGAGGGAATTAGGAATCTCCGGTGGTGAATCGGGAAAGAAGTGGTGCGCAACAATTTTTTGGGGAGAAATATTGGGGAGTAACGGCTCTAAACACTTTTGAACTCGTTGGATGGTGAGGTAACTCTTTTAGTGTCCTGTCGCGGATTTAACCGTCTGAGGTACACTACTTGGTGGAGGGGAAGGGAAGTGAGAGTTTCATCGCAGACATGAGGGTGAGCCTTGTTCGTGGAATAATTCCACAGAACGGGAGTCTTTACACTAAATGAAAAAAACTTGTCCTCTGACGTCGTGGAGAGAGGGAATGCCTTGGCTGCTTCGGGGCGGGGGGAAAAGGGTGGGGTGCGGGGATGAATGGGTGCTCCTGTGAGGGTTGGATTTGTGTCGGTTCCTGAGAGAGAAGAGGGATCTCAGAAGGGGGCGGTACCTGAAAGGCTCGTCAGGTTGTGCAGGTGGGAGCGGCAAGGGGGAGGAGGGTGCATCTCCAGACTGGGAAACAAAAAGAGAAAACCGGAAACTACGTGCGCGCAAGGGAGCGTTGAAGCGGATCTCAACAAAAACAACTTGCGAGGATGACAAGAGAACCAATCTAGCTCGACTCTTTGGGCAAACGGGTTTCCCAAACGAGAGAACCGCGTCCACCCGCCCCTATGAAGAAACAGAACAAACTGTCGTAAAAACCGGCTCAAATGCAAGTAAAGAATGGAAGACTGTAATAAGACTCAGGAACCGGAAACCCAAATCACCTACAGGCAGAAAAAAATCACGCAAAACACAAACCCCGAAGAAGAAGCAAAATAAAGAAAAGGCCTGGCGAAAAAACATCCATTCTTAAAAGTTCCTGCCAGGTTAATAGGAAAGAATGGCTTTCGAAGGTGAGAAAAAAATACAAAGCGCCTAAATTCTATGCCAAACTAGCCCAGAAGGGGAAAAGTAGTGAACTCGAAGTACAAACAAAAGAGGAAAAAGAACTCACGAGGCCAAAATCAAAAACCATCTAAAACAGGTGTCTGAAATAACAGAAAACAAACAATGAACAACAATGGGTGTTTGTCAGAAAATAGGGAGATGTTGTCAGATCAACACCGGCTAGGAACCAAGAGCCGGGTTCGTCAGAATTAGAATTATGAAAGAAAAAAAGAGAAGTACATAGGCTGTGAAGATTCAACAAAGAAAACTAAAAACCAAAAAAACGTGAAAAAAAAAATTCGCCAGCACCTGGAAGACCAAAAAAAGGGAAAAAAAAAAAAAACGCACCTACAGCAAGGCATAAAAATGGGAAAGCTTTATGCCAAAGATGAAAGGATTACGCCACGGGAAGAAGAAAAGCAATTCCAAAGCCAGTACCATGGAAAAGAAGAAATGAGAAAATCATCAAGGCTTCCCAGATAGAGGGGGGGCAAGAAACGT
>Ga0179591_1316278_pt1 | contig 13401 bp, 12 predicted proteins | sample CZOMad2_1_08_16f_FD_182891 | JGI IMG/M metagenome (GOLD analysis project Ga0179591, IMG submission 182891) | Vadose zone soil fungal communities from Angelo Coast Range Reserve, California, USA - CZOMad2_1_08_16fungal (PacBio error correction) | ecosystem: Environmental > Terrestrial > Soil >...
CACAGAGGGATCAATACGGAACGCGTGTACCATCAAAAAAAAAAAAGTGTTGAGAGGGAACGATCACTCATCGCGAAGTGGGGGAAATTTGAACGCAGAAAAACCGAATTCAACACGACTCCCTCAAGAGGGGGAAACGACAAAAAGCGCGGCAAAACAGGGGGGGTTTCCCACCGGCGCTACCGGGTGGGAAAAAAAAAAACAAAAAAGGGAAAAAAAAAAAAAAAAAAAAAAAAAAAAAAAAAAAAAGATTTCTGTGACGGTGGGCATAGACAGGCGGAAGAACCCCCAAGAGAAGGTATATTCTCCATGTTCGATCTGCTCGAGAAAAAAAGGAGGGAGGAAAAAAAAAACTCCAAAGAGGGCGGTGCCATCACGAAAAAGCGCCAAAATAGACAACATCTTCCTAACGCCTACGAGGGAGAAAGGGAAGTATCGACCAGCGTCCCGGGAGGAGGCGTGTTAGGGAAGCCCGGACGTCTTGGCAAAAATGTCTGGGACTGGGTCCGCCGGAAAAAGAAAAAAAGCGCGGATATCTGGAGTGAACTGGGAAAAGGGAAAAATTTTTCACGGGGAAAGAAGGCGCTCGGGAGGGAGGGAACTCGGAAGAAAGCAACCGTGGGGCTCAAGTCCGAGAGATAAGGATCCCGAGAGAAGCCGGGCGGCAATGCAGGAAGGAAGAAAGGGGTTTGAAAAAACGTCCCTGCCTTGGGGAAACGTTGGCACCCCGAACGTCTCCTGCTGTCTTCAAGCAAAGCATATCGAAAACGAGTCAGCAACGTCATTTTGTATCCTTTCCTGAGGGCCCCTACAAAAGAAGAGTTTCAGCACAGAGGTCAAGACGCGAATTGCCTTTTGGGGGATCCTATAGGGAAAAGCTACATTTAATCTAACAAACAGTGGCTGAGAGGAAGAGCTCGAAGGGAATACAACGGAAAGCCGACGGGGAGGAAAATCGGTCCTCCCGATCATAGGGGGGGGGAGACGACAAGAAAAAGGAAATAGTGATACTCACCATAAAGAAAAGTTTCAAACAGAAAAGGAAGGAGTACAACAGCCTCGATCATTTGAAAAAGTACAAAGAACAGACATATAAAAGAAAAGGAGGGGGGGAGGGGAAAATATCGGTGAGGGAGGGAAAGCAGCCTTTTTTCTACAGATCGAGGCAGAGAGAAAAACTCGGAGCCTGGCCCTCGGGGAAAGATGCTCATAGGAAAGGGATGGTGTCGACGAGAAGAGAAGAGAAGGGGAAAGGTTGGGCTGGTGAGACTGCCATGGTGGCCGAAAAGAAAAGGAAACGGGGCCCCTGAAAGAATGCTTGTGTGTAAACCATTAAACCTAACAGAAGAAAAACTCGCGTCAGAGGGTTTGTGGGTGGGTTTACCATCGTCGAAAAAAAATCAAAGGTAGGCGTGAAAGAAGGAAAAAAAGAGCCTGGTGGGAAAAGAAAGGCAACGCCGTTCCACCCTTACTGAAAGACCATCTTTCCCTGAGAAGAAAGAGTCTCCTCGTACAACGTTTCGAAAAGGACGCCTGTCACTCTAGGACAGAAGGGAGGGAAAAGCTACGTCACGAGGGCGAAAAAGAGTCCAACAACGTTACTATCTCCTTTCCCACGTAAGGATAAAGAAAGAGTTAAAACGTTTACAGAAGCAAAATCATGCGACAAGATCTCTGAAGAGGGGGGAAAACTCCTGCAACCAAAGTCGATTGGTTAGCCCTTTCCACACTGTAGAAAAAGAGATGATTCCCCCACCTAGGTGGAGGTGCGTTATTCTAAGAGTAACCCAACAGTGGAGGTCTTAACGTAACAAAACAGAGAGTCCAATCTATCGGCATCTGTCCAGCCTGGAGGGGTAGTCGAACTACAAACAAACATGCAGAAAAAAAAGGAAAATTAATCGATCGAAGAGTCCGAAAATTTGACATTACCTTCTCTGTGAAAAATCGACTCGGAATACTCTAAGTCTTGGGGAAGCTGGGGAAGGGGTTTGGGGAGACTCCCCCACTCCCTATGCGCTGAAATAAGCCCTCTTGAAAAGTGTAAATCAGGAAAAGGAGGAAATAATGTCTTTGTACCCAGAAGGACCAGGGCCAAGTCCTAGGGATTCCCACACGCAAGCGCAGGGGGAAACCGGCGAACTTGCTGGAACTTGTGAGAAAGGATCGGAGGAAAAAGCGTATATCTTCGAGCAAAAAAAGAAAAAAAAAAATTCTCAAATACTTGTCACTGGGGAGCCTCTCCGGATCACAAGGAAGGAGGACAAACGGCAGTTGCTCCATTCCGGAAGGGGGGGAGAGAGGAGAGAAAGAAAAGCTACGGCAATATCGAAAAAAAAGAAGGGGAATACTCTCTATTCGAAGTGATGAAAGAGAGAGTGGTTGACAGAATCGAGGAAAGGAAGTAGGAGCACGTTTTCCTGATCGGGAACACAAGATTTCCAGGAAAAAAGGGAAGACAGAGGAGGGAAACTTCCGTTTGTAATTGAAGGGGGGAGCCTCTCGAGTCTTCAGTCCATAGAACTTCTTTGCGATCGGAATCGAAAAAAAGAGCTGAAGAGAAAGCTTTCAGGAGGAAGAACAGAAGAAAGAAAAAAAATAGCCGTGTGTCCCATGGCGCGAAAGGGGTGCATCCCTTTCTTCATTACAGGGAAACCTCCTATTACCAGTTTCTCAGGGAGGCAACGTGACGCTGAAATTCAAACTGAAGATTTCTCATCCGTCCGTCGGGGAGAAGGAAGGACACATCATTATACCAGAAAGACCCAAGGGAAGGAGAAAGGAGAGGATCGAATAGGGGGGGGGTGCCATTTTCCTTTGAAATTTATACTACTGAAGGGGGGGGGGGGGGTTTTTCGGAAAGTGGAGAACAACCCAAGAAGAAAAAGCTCTTTTACTATCAGGTTGTAAGGGAAAGATAATCTCCGTGAACTAAGGTAGGAGAAAGGAGAGGAAAAAACAGGAAGGTTTAGGCTGCAAAAATCAGAAAGACGCAGAGAGAAGAGCCAGACGGTTATTCGAACAGAAAAAATGTTGTCCTGTGATTGGTCACGAAGATCAGCAGCTAGAGGTGGTTCATTTGAAGGGGGAAAGGGAACGTTACCGTTTCCGATATCAGTGGCAAGTTTATCGAAAATAAAGGGGTTGAGCTGGGGGTCAGGAGAATTCGTGCCGTCGAGGGAAAGGAAGATTCAAAAGTTCAGATCGATTCTTACCCGTCTCCTGGCGTCGTCGACAGAAAGAGAAGCCGAAGTTAGCGGAGAAGGTAACCAAGGGTCGGGGGCTTGACCGATGATGTAGGAAAAAAAAGACTTCGCAGTGGACCTTCCTACATGGAAAAGGGGACACCGGGATGCTGGAAGTGCCGGGGGGGGGGGGTTTTCGGACCAAAAAGGGCGGAAAGGGAATTTCGGGCACGGAAGGGGAGGGGAATTTGGGAGCTTTCTTTCAGGGCACCGTGGGGGGGGGGAGGGTTCCGTCACCAAAGAACAGGCCTGAATGAGCCCCCACGGTGGGGGAGGGAGGAAGGGGGTTTATTTCTTAAAGACCCAGATGCGAGTATTCGAAAAGAAAAACGCCGCTCTGACCAAAGGAAGCTACCAGTCTACCCAGGAAGGAGGGACCGAAAGGATCTTCGAAACAAGTGAGGGGGGAAGTTTCGAGGGAAAGGGGTCCAGGACAATGAAAAAGGGGAGTAATGTCCGGTATTGGGGCAAAGGCCTTGCAGGAAAGCTCACTCGTTTCAGCGAGAAAGGAGGGTGTCGCGAGCCCATGAAACTGGCTATGTAAAGGGGAAGTAGAAAAGACTCCGAGGAGGGGAAGTTGTAATTACTATCAAAAGAAAGGAGAATCCTCCTCCGTGGTGGGGGGAGGAGTCCATTAGCAGGTAGATAGGAGTAGCTCCAGCACCCCAAAAGATGGAGGAAAGGCGCGTCAATTTTTATGGAGGGAAAGTTCTGGTTGACGATGGAGCCCAAACTGCCGGGCGGGGAAAAGACTCGAGCTAGCGAAAAACCGCTGCGAAGGGGAGGGAACACGTTTAGAAGAGGAAGTAGGACGGGAGGGCGGAAGGAGGGATCTCTTACCGACCAAAGGAAAGTCGTGAAAAAAAAAAGTATCTCGGAAAGAAAAGGCAACGGTTCGGTATCTTGGGTTTGCCGAGGGTATTCCTCGTTAACTAGAATAAGAGGGGGGAAAAAGGCCAGTGAGAAGCGGCTCCGAGGGGGGAATTCTTCCAGTCACTCAGAAGCGGAAACGTGAAAAGATCGGAAAGTATACAAGGCCCTTTCAGAAAAGGATCTATAAGAAAAGACGCTTTCCCCAAAAAAAGGGGTGATTAGGAAAAATGCGTTTCAGCGGCGGTTGAAATGGGTGGTCGTGAAAAAACATTGCCCGTGATGGTCACCAGAGGGGAAAGAGAGGTTTGAGGGAAACAGCGCGAGGAGCGAGCGAATAAGAAAGGTTACAGTGCTTGGGTTGTAGGAAAAAAGGGGAGCTGGTCCACACAAAGGGAAGGTTCGCGTTTGGTAGCGAGGGGAAAAACGCTTACGAAACCTGGAAGCCGCGGAGGGTTCCATTGAATTTCAAAGGGGGGAGGGAGTCTTTGGGAGAGGCCCGTAGATTGTGACGGGGGTGGCGAAAAAGGGGACGAGGGATATAAATCGAGATGGGATAGGTCCCGAAAGGAAATGGCTTGCTGTTCCGGCCCCGCCGTAAAACTTATATCAGACACCCTGAGAGACCATTCCGGGAAGGTACCGGTATGCAGAGGACCAGAAAACAGACCGGACGAAGAAGATCGGCGAAAGAAAAAGGCGAAGAGAATCTTAGAAAGGGTTCCTTGGGATAAGGGGTGTCATGAGTTATTTATGAAGTCGTAAGGGGTCGTAGGCTTTAAGGGGGAGATTAAGTAAAGTCTCGACGGGGGTCGGAAAATGCAAGAAGGGAAGACGTTAATATATAGGGGAGCTCGACTTCGGAGGAGTACTCGACGCTAAAAAGGTCTGTATCTAAAAAGAACATATATATATCAATACGAAAGAGGAGTCTAACGATCAAGAAATCTCTTACCAGATAAATTCCTCCCCATAAGGAAACGGCCTAAAATAATAAGAAGACTCCCTTCGACCTGGAGATTAAATAAATTAAAAAGCTTCCTTGAGAAACCGAACGGAGGTTCACTCCAAAAAGGGCGTTTGCGAGCTGGAAAGGGGACGGGCCTTCCTGGGAAGAAGGGGGAGGACTCCTCCTGAAGGGGGGATCGCGGTCAGAAGCTCCCCAAAGGCGCCTCTCAATAAGGGGCCTTCTTTGACCATCAAAAGAAGAGGGGAAAGCAGAGACAACGGGGCTATTTCTTCCGAAGGGAGAAGTTTAATCAAGTCCACCACTTCACCGGAACATCAAACCGCAGCAAGAAGGGACCCACTTCCACGGTCTGGGAACGCAGAGAAAGAGAGACAGATGAGGGAAGGAAGGAGGTAGTAGGAGTAAAAAAGGAGTAGGAGAAGTAGAAGGGAGGTGAGGAGTCTGAAGAAAGGGTGAGAGGGAGAGGGGGTGGGGAGAGGAAATGGGGGTGGTAGAGTGGTGGGGGGGAGAAAAATTCGTCAAAAACAAGTTTAGGAAATTGAACAGTCGAAAAGAACCACCTTAAGGGGTGTTTGACGTGGGAGAAACGTACTCACAACAAAAGGGGGAACGTTATATTCTACTTCTATCTGCGAAGGAGGAAACACTGAGTCACGACAATCTTGGCCTTCAAGAACTGGCAAGGTCTACTAACAATAAAAAAAAGCTTCCGTGCCAGCGAGAGAGATCGAAAAGTACCACTGCTACTTAGAGAGCGTCCCGGGTAACGCGACTTGAGTGGGGAAGATCGGAAAGAAGGTGGCGCACGGTATGTATTTCCAGGACGGGCACGGGGGAAATATCTGAGTGACTGGACTCAGAAAGGAGGCTCGGGCAGGGGGGGGTGAAGGGGGGAAGCGGGGGAAGGCGCTCTAGGAGGCTATGGAAAAAAGACCGCGGCAAACCTTGTCATCTCGGAGACGGGCCGTTTGGAGGAAAAATAGTGAATCCCGAACAAGGCATCGGCAGAAAGGTTGACCTGAAAAGGGCCTACAAGCGGCGAAAAAAAGGGTCATCAACCAGGACCGGAGAAGAGGGGGTTTCAGATCGGCGAGAAGGAAATAATGCAACTGCAGGGGGGGGGGGGGGGGTCATCTTCAAGGAAAGAACAACATCAAAAGGACTGAGACATAACAAGGTCACCTCTCAGAATGCAGCGAATTAGAGCTACATGTAATCGAAAAAAAAAAGAGGAGGACTTTCCTTCAGGGGGACAGGAAAAGGGCGCTACAACTGTAGAGGTCCCGATCCTCTTTCGAAAGGAACCTAAAAAAGTCCTAAAGCCGACGGTTGAGGGAGGAAATTTACATATCGCTGAAAGTGGGAGACTACCAATACTTCAATTGCCCACATACCAGGGAAAAAAAAATTTTAACGAGTGAGACCGGGAACGTGGAGGCACATCAAATTTCGAATATCGTTGAGGCGCAGCAGAAGGCGACTACTCCTAGTAGCAAGAGCAGTCAAAAGAAAAAATACTGGACGAGGGAGAAGTCTAATCTCTCCTAGAGGGTTGTCCCGTTTCAGAATCCACCGTTGGGCCTTGGACCAAAAAAGGAAGAAAGGAAGACTGCAGAAGAGCCACGACGGGGGGCCCTGAAAGAAGAAAAAAAAAAACTGCCCTGAGCCTGACGTGAAAAAGGAAATCCCCTACCAGAGGAAACTGGTGGGGACCACGTCGAAAACAGAAGGACAGCAAATCCCTTTGGCTGAAAACTTGGACGTGAGCGAAGGAGGCAGGGTAGACGCGTCACCCTGACGTCGACGAAAAGAAGACGCAGCTTGCACCTACGCAAGGATACTCTTACAACGTGTCCGACGACTTAAAGGAGCCGCGTCACCCACTCTAGATAAAGGGAAGGCGGCGTTCAAGGGGGCACGAATAGGAAGACCAACGATGCCAACAACGAAGCGAGAAGCGGAAAAAGGGGAATACGGATATCGGAATCGGGGGGAAAGATTCTGTATGACCCAAAGGGCGAACTCTCGCGCTGGAGAAGTTAAAAAAGACGCTCCGGGGAAAAAAAGACTGCCCATGGCGAGGGGGCGACTACCAGTTAAAACAACAACGGCTGACTATCACGGAGGATCCCCCTAGTTTCCTTGACTACGATACCAGTCACCGACAGGGAAAGGGTATTGGGCGGAACGTACAACCTGCAGAGAGGAAAAGCGGGGGGGAGGAACTGGCCACACGGCAAAATGGAGTCATGGTGGATGAGAACACCTTCATTCTCACTTTAAAAAAAAAAGGAGGGACCGGAATTCCAGTAACGGAAAAACGCTCCTCGCCTCGCAGAAAAGAAAGGACTGTCTTCCGAGGAAGAATGAGGGAAAGAACGCCGCTGCGCCAAGATAGCTCCAGAAAAGGAAAGACCACAGTTTTCCAGCGGAAGGGAAAAAGAGGATAATCTTGGACAGAGAATGCCAGGGGCAAGGGAAAACCAGTGTAAGAAAAAAAGACCGTTCTTCCTAACGCTGGGAAGGAGGAAAAGAGGAATCCTACGGAAAGAGAAATCGATCCTATCTGCAATACTTCACGCGGGGGGGGGGGGGAGGAAGAAACGCTCGATCACACAAAAAAGTATCAAAAAACGGCCGTGGGAGAAAAGGCTTCTTCTTCGGACCTCGGAGGGAAGGGTATAAAGGCAAGATCGAAACCTTAGAAAGAAAGATTCGGGCATCCATCTCTCTCAACGGGGGAAAGGGAGGAAGAGAATGGTTCCCAGAGGAAGGGAGAAGGGGGAGGGACCAAAAAAAGGGGAATCTTGACCTGTAGCACGGGTCGAGCACAAGTGGGACGTAAAAAAGGAAGAGCTTCAAAAGAGAAAGTTTGTCCTCAGTGTTGGGACGTGTGAGAAAAGGAGGGGGGCGTCAGCCAATCACCAAAAAACGTCTTTGCGATCGATCGAAGGGGTAAAAAGTTTCCGTACGGAAAAAGGAACCCAGATCAAAAAAGACTGTTAACCACATGCTCTTCTTGTTCATCCCGGGCTGGGAAGGTGGGAAACCCCCCCCCCTGCCAACGGGGGGAAAAAAAAAGACCATCTTCACTAAAAAGGCAGCAAAGTGAACTGGCCCCTGGAGGGAGCTAACGCAGCGAACGGCGTCGATGTCGGAGGAAATACATCTGACGACTCAAAAAAAGAAGAGTCTGCGATGGAAAGCGAATCGGGAGGCCTGGACTTCGTCGACGATTAAGGGAGACTTAAGTGGTTCGTGGGGGAGTAGTTCTACTCCACCATGAAAAAAAGTCTTGCCCGGGGAAAAGGAAAAATTCAGAGGGTGCGTTCCTCCCAGAGAAACGGGTCGTGTTAACTGTGTATGAGGAAGAAAACAAAGTCCAACCCGAGGGAAAAGAAGAATCGCCCGCTGATAGCTACTAGCCCGAAAAGTAGTCAAACAATAAATGCTCGGGAAAGGTCACTGTCCATAGAGGGATATTTCTTCTAGCCAGGGGGAAGAAGGTGACAGAATCCACTGTCACTTTAAGAAAGGAAAAAGATCCTTAGCGGTGAAGGTGAGTCCATAAGAAAGAGGTTACAAAGGGGGTCTCTTTTCCGGCGAGGAAGGGGGTGCCTTCCGCTTGGGGAAAAAAATCGATAGTTTCCCGGCAAAGGAGAAAAGAAGAGTCTACAAGGGGCTACAAGAAAAAGGGTCACTCTTGTCCGAGCGTGGGGAGGAAGGGGGGACTTGCGAGAAGGACCACCATTTGGTATTCCCACCAAAAGAAAGAAAGTACTCGACAATTGGTTTACCAGGACTTTCCGTTTTTTTTGGAGGGGGGGGGGGGACCCACAGTGAGGGCGAGGTCCGTGATAGTCGGGCGAGAGACTTTCAGGGCGGGGGAGGCTCAGCTCTTCTTTCGAATTTTCCGGCACCATTTGAGTCCTTCATGAAAGGGGGGGAAAACGGTGGATGGAGGGAGGGAAAAAAGTCTAAAAACATAAAAATCAAAGGCGATAGGAAACGCCGCCGAGAAAGAGAGTGTCGAGAAAGATCGAGAGATAGGCGTAGTGAGAAGAGGAGTGCGCCGAACACAGATTTAGAACAGGAAATTGGGGGGGGGATATGTCCCGTTTCAGGGGGAAACGTCAATCGTTCCAATGCTAAGGGGAAAGGGGGTCCGGGGGACCTTGAGGGCCGTGCTTAAAGGAAGAAATCGTTTCAGCGATCTTGGGGGGGGACATTCAAGAAAGTCGGATGGGGATTCCTCTGTAGGACCTAGGGAAAGGGGGGAGGGGGGGGGAACTTTTACCAGGGGTGAGAAAAAAAAAAAGTCGCGAGAAATCCGTTAATCCGATTGTGGGCGTGTTAGGAAAATTAGCCTTTTAAAAGGGGGAAAAAAAGAAGTATCCGGCTTCAAAGCCATGTCCATTCGGAAAGAGGGGGGGGACCCAGATGTTACAGGGGATTTTTGTAGTGAAGGCTGGGTGACGAATTATGGCGAAAATGCTGATGTCCAATCTGCGCGCCAAAAGAAGACCAACGGCGAAAGTTGCGGGAAAAGAACACTGTGGAAAGGAGGACTGGCTGGTGAAGAGGCGCCTGATGCCCGCCCGGATGACGTGGAAAAAAGGGGGCAAGGAGAAGAGAAAACAAAGGTAGGAAGGGGGGGGGAGGAGTTTTCCGCTGTATTCAGCGTGGGAATAGAGAATCTAGAGGAAGGAAACCCCTCGGCCAGTGACCTTAGAAAGGGGGTAAGGGCGTCAAAGTATATCCGCAAAGGGGACGGAAGAAGCGGAAAAAACATCCGGAACGGAAGGAAGAGCGCTGCCTCTTACTTCTATTCCCCGGAAATATGAAGAAACGGGGGACGATAGCAACGATCAGGGTTGAACCGGACGGAGAGGGCGCGTCGGAAAGGGCCCGTAATGGTCACAAATGTTCCAGGAAAAAGCCATTGGGGGGAGTGAAAAACGGAAGAAATCTACTGTCGAGAGACAAAAAATTACCTGTGGAAGGGGGGGGGGGTCGCGTCAGGAAAAGAACCGACTCGGGGGTTCCAGGTGTAGAGCCGGGGGACCTTTTTTGCCAAAAAAGGAGGCCGATACCGTCATTGAATTTTCACGAGTGAAGAGGGTCTTCTTGGGAAGAAGGTGAGCTAGAGGGGGGGGGAAAAGGAGGAACCCGACTGGAGTATGAAAGGAGGGAGTGTCGTGAACTCAAAAAAAAAGGGGGAATGTGAGGTTTCCCCGCCTGGGGGAACGTATTGAGAGGAATGTGGGCCGCAAAAAGGGGGGCCCAAGTCAAAACATCTCTCGTCAGGAAATCCGCCCAGGGGCCCGTAAAGACTCCGGTAGAAAATAACTGGAAAATCGGAGGGAATTCGGGGGGTTCATTGTTTTAGGGGTCTGACGCAGGGGGAGTCAGAGTTCAGAAATGCATTATGTCGGAAACCGGGGTCAGGGAACCCTACTTGGGAAAAGGAAAGAAGATCGAGCTCGGAAAGGAGAAGAACCTGCCTGGAGCTCTCAACAACAACAACAAGGGAGAAGAGATCACGACGGCAGAAATAAGATCAAGAAAACCGGCCGAGATATCTACCGGGGGACATTACTGGAACTCCCCGCTACTAAAAAGTCCAGAAACCGACCAGAGGGATTAACGCCTGAAAAGAAAAAGATCAACCCTCATTAAACAATTAACGCCTCTCGAAAAAAGGTAAAGTGTCTCAAGAAAAAGAGGGATCTTGAACTACTCTAGGAGGGGGAGTGCCGGCCCGGGGAGAATATTCCGGAAAAAAAAAATTTCAACGAAGGGACTTGGAGGAAAACATCTCAATACAAAAATGCGGTGAACATAACGTTTTCGGCGAGAAAGCGATACGGGGGGGGATAGAAGAAGGACGTAAAAGGGAGCAAAGGAAAAAAGCAACCCTACTCCCGCAAGCAACTGAAGAACAAACGTCCACGGTCTCAAAAGAAGGATCACAAGGTGGCGGGGAGCGAACCAACGTCGGAGATTCTGTTACGTTGGGCACCGGGAACCACGACTACACAAAAAAGGATATTCGACGTCAGGAAGAGAAAAGGCTCACGGGAGGAAGTCAAACCATCAGAGTTTCCTGAATAACTTGCAATGGAAAAGAGCCGACAACACGTCGGGGAAAAAGCGCGAAAAAATTTCCTAGAAGACTTCGATAGAGAATTCCCGGGGATCCTTGCATTTTTGAGGAGGGTCACAACGTCACGGCGTCAATGGGGGGGGGGGATTGGTAGGGTTTATTTGGGATTCGTGGGAAAGGCAAGAGGACTTTCTTCTTAATGTCAGGGAACGAAATCGCGGATATCGGAGTGAGAGACAGACGTAAAAAAAAAAAGAAAAAAAAAAAAAAAAAAACAAAAAAAAAAAAAAAAAAAAAAAAAAAAAAAAAAAACGGTTCAATGTGAAAACTGGCCGAGGGGGGGAGGAGAAAAATGTATTCGATGGGGAAAAGGGTCGAGGTGGAAAAAAAGTCAGCGACTGCAGCCGACGTTGCGGGAAGGCCTTGATCCGCAAGAAAAAGTGGCGGCAATTCAAAAAAGGAAAGACCTTATGGACGAGACAGTCCTCACTTTAGAGAGTCGACACAGGGGGGGAAAACACCCCCCACTGCTCAAAGGAGGAAAAAAGGCATATCGTCGAGGATGAATCACGAAGGGTCGCCAGAAAAGCTTCAAAAAGACGGAACCTACAACATAGGTCCCGACTGGGAAAAAAAAGAGGTGGTGTAACATTCCTGGATCGAAGAAAGGGGAACGAACCGAGAAAGGGAAAAGACAACCATCTTATTCTTCTGAAAGTCTCGAGGAGGGGGAGAGTAATAAAATAAAAGGACTTCTGTCGAGGTCCTCTCCTCGGGAAAGTACACGCTCTTCCGAGAGAATTTGTCAGAGGGAAAAGGGACAACGCTGACGGAGTGAGACGAACAATAAAACATCACTTTCCCACATCCAGGAGAAACTCCAGAGAAGAGGGCGGTATACCAAACTGGGAAAAAGTTTATCGGGGTGGGGGATATGGGGGGCGGAACTTGTCGACTACGAAAGAAATGGGGGGGAAGGGGCCTCTCAAAAGAGACCGAGGTTCTCAGGCTGTCGCATGAAAGGAGAGGGGATATGGGGAAGGGGAGAACATACAACGCCATCCAAAGAACTTTTCCTGAAGGTCCTACTCCAGAGAAAGGGAAAGGGGACAGAAAAAGACACAACGCACTGCCCGTGAGAAAAAGAAGGAACGACCTCGGGGCACAACAGACAACAGGGGACATCGTCAGAAAAAAACATCCCGGTGTCGTTCAAGAGAGGGAGCCACGGCAGGGGGGGGAATCTATCTGGCCAGCGCGGCAAAAGGGAAGCGGGACCTAGCTTGCAAAGAAACAAAGAGAAGGCGGCTCCTCGGAAAAGGAGGGGGATACACTCCTTGCACTACTCGATCTTAAGGGAAGAAGAAGGACTTCCCTAATGGGAGAAGAGAGGCCAACACCTGATCTTATATTAAAGGGAAAACGGGGAATCTTTAACGGGAGGAAGAGAAATCATCCAGGGAGGAATTCTCGGCTCTTTAGCAAGGACGAACTCCTGAAAACCTAAGGTCGGTCTACTACCCGTTCATAGAATCGTCTCTATCTCGGGAGGAAAAGGGCGGCAGCCCTCCAGCCTCGGGAGAGACCTCATACACATTGTCACAAAGAAAAGGGCTGGCCAGGAATATTCCGGAGACAAGCCTATCATTTCGAACGGGCAAAGAAGGGGGAGCAATGGTTGTAGGAAAGAAGAAAAACAACATCACGCCCCCAGAGGAAGAAATTTCCAGGAAGAGAAGACGCGTCCCTTGAAAGGAGGATCGATCGCTCCTCGAGGCAAGACCCTCAGAAAAGAAATTGCGCTGTCTTCCGCGGGGAGGGGAGAAACTCTACGCCTCTGCAGGAAAGGGGAGATAGAGAAATCAGCCCTCGTTAGCGAAAGCCGGTTTTTAAAGGGAGGGAAAAAGGCTATGAAGGAGGGGGGGAAAAAAGAGGCACCCAGGGCCAAGTCCTGAAGAAAGACAAGAGGAGCATTTTACACAAGAGAAGGGAGGGGCCAAACCTTGGAGGAGAGTGCGGAGGGGGAGCATTAATCTCTGAGATCTTCTGAAAAAAGTTCACTGATTTTGAGGGGGGGAAAACTAAGCGGATCACATCCACACTGATTACAACGGAAAAAGAAGGGGAATTTAAGCTGATGGGAGGAGGATAGGGGAAAGAGAGGTTTCTGAAGAGACCTTCAAGATCGAAAAAGGGAAAAAGGAGGCCCC
>Ga0179591_1315979_pt1 | contig 13398 bp, 21 predicted proteins | sample CZOMad2_1_08_16f_FD_182891 | JGI IMG/M metagenome (GOLD analysis project Ga0179591, IMG submission 182891) | Vadose zone soil fungal communities from Angelo Coast Range Reserve, California, USA - CZOMad2_1_08_16fungal (PacBio error correction) | ecosystem: Environmental > Terrestrial > Soil >...
GGGACCCCCCAAGGGGCAGTGGGTCTGAAGAGAGGGAAGGCTCTCGGGAGAACTTTAAAACTCCAGCGGTAGGGGGGAACAAATGGGAAACCTCCTAGACTGAGAAAAAGGAGATGACAGGTTTACAAGAAAAAAAAAATTTACGAAGGGGGGGAAAAGTCCGCAAGAAAGGAACTATCAGCCGAATATGTGGGAAAAAGGGAGGGAATGTGCTCCGAAGACAAGTGGGGGGGGGTGCACCAGGTGGAGGTCGAGGTGCACGCAGGGATGGGGGGAAGGCCCATCATAAATGAGAATCATCTGTGGGTATCGAAAAAAAAACAGGGGGGGGGGGGGATGTCGTCCTAAATGGTACGTTGTGGTTTTTGGGTTTCAGGGGAAATGGAGAAATTTTAATAAGAAAAAACGGTCAGAGTATTAAGGGAAAATGATTAAGGAAAAGAGGGCACGCGAACGCTTTGGGGGGGGCACAAAACCAAAAGGTTCAAGATGGTGGGGAGAAAATGTGAAAAAAACGACTACGGGGGTTGCTGGAGAAGGGGTTCAGATCTTTGGGATTAGGATTGGGGAAAGGAGTTTCTCCTGGTTAGGGAGAAACAGGACTGGGCTTCCACGAAAAAGGGGGAACAAAAAATCACGAAAGCTCGACAAAGAGAGAAGAGCGATGAGGGTCCTACTGTTGAATGAAAAGGAACGAAAAGAAACTTCAGAAAGTGGATGCACGCTGAATCCTTGGCTTCCCTGATAAAAGGGAGGTAGTCGGGGCCATGGCCCCAAATTCGGAAGGAGTGGATCAAAAATAGAATAAGGTAAAAGGGGGCTTTAGGGGGTAAAGATGGAGGTGAAACTGTCCCAAAAAAATCGACCAATCCCTGGAAAAAAATAAATTGGCCGTGAAAAGGGAGGTCTTGCCTCCACATGATTCAGAAACATAAAAGGGGGAAAAAGGCCGTGGAAAAACAATTCCGCGGGGGGGGGGGGGGAGGCCGATCCAGAGAGTCAAAAAAAAAGAAAGACTGGAAGTTTTCGGACAGGGTCAACGGATTGCAAAGAGGGTAGCCCGGGCAAAGTTGCGGGAAACTAGGAAAAAGGTCTTGGGGGATCGCAAATGAAGGACGGCAAAAACGTGAGGGTTGCATGTCCCCCAAAAACGTAGTCAAAAAAGGGGGAGACCTCCGCCGACTAGAAAAAAAGGGGGACTGAAAACGGGCCCATGAAACCTGACCTACGGAAGGGGGGGTTTGAAAGTCAGTCCAGGGAAAGAGAGCTCAAAGAAACCGGGACCCAGAAGCCATACACATAAGTGAACTGCTACCAGGGGCATAACGGGCCGGGGATATCTAAAAACAAATCCGGGGTAAAAAACAGGAAAATTGTGCGCCGGAGAAGAAAAATCATGACCTAAAACGAACCAAGGGGGGAAAGGGAAAAAAAAGGTCCCGTAAAGCCACCGAGGGGAATTAACACTGAAAAAAGAAAATGGTGAGGAGAGAGCAAGACAAGGGAGACTCGGGGGGGGAAAAGGAGCCTTGCAAAACGAAAAGGCTGTCGAGGATGGAAGACTGCGAGTGGAAAAAAGGGGCCTCGGACCATCCCTCAAGACTTCGGAAAAAGGAAAAGATCTGTTGGTCTCGGACCAGAAGAGTCGGACCGAAGAACGTTAAATAAGAGGAAGCCTCTGAACGATAACTACCGAAAGCGGAGTCAGGGAGATGAGAAGAGGAAATACAAATGTCCGGTCTTCCCCGAAATGGGGTAAATTTGGGGAATCTAGTAGTTTAAAGAGAAGGCTTTTTGAAAAAATTTGGGATTGGAGGAAAACTACGTAAGTCCCGTTGCGACTTTGAGGAGTTGCCAGAGCCCGATATTTGTCATTGGAAACTGTAAGGAGTATATAGCATTGGGGTTGTTTCAAAAACCGATCAAAAGAAAAAAAGTAAAGGGGGGGAAATTGAACAAAAACCACCTTAAAAAAATCTCAAGAAGAATCAAGATACTACAGACCAGGAAAGAACCTCTGAAAGGGCCTCAAAAAAGGGATCTGGAAACGATGGAAAGGTCAAAAAAGGGAAAAAAGATACCGCCGTCAGAGAATTAACGACGGGACATTTCACAACCGGGCAGCACATTAACGGGTTGGGACAGGAAGAGTCTTATTAGAGGGGCCAAAAACCGGCGAAAGCGGTAAAGAATCAGGGCAGTAAGGGACTGACAGGGTCTGGAACCAACTGAAAAGAGGGTACTCGTAAAAAGGGAAAGGGGGGGTTCCCCTTTCCGCAGAAAAAAGTTCGCATCGAAACTAAGGGTTTCGAAAAGAGAACAATACGGAACGGTTCAAAAAAAAGGGGGGGGCAACCGGAAAAAATGAAGGGGGCTCTAAGACCAACAAAAAAGGGCCCCAAAAAAAGGTGAACGGGGGAGGGGTTTTAGGGGGGGAAAGAAATCGAAGAAAAAAAATCCGTTGGGGCCGAAGGTTCCGAATCGGGAAAAGAGGAGGGCAAGCATCCCGGCAGTATGTGAAAAAAAAAAAGCCTGAGGGAGAAGGGGGAACGGAAAGTGCGGGTGAAAAATGTCGAGCAGAGAAGTGAAAAAAGAACCCGTGCATGGGGGGGGAAACGCCCCCCTTCAGGAAAACAACGGACAAAAGTCGCGATGTGAAGGAACGAAAGGGGGGATCATCATGGGGGGGAAAAAAAAGACCGAGGCTCGCGGATCACATGGAAAAAAAATTGAGAAATTGCCAAAATAAGGAAATGCAAGAATGTGTTAACCTTCACCACGCCGGAAAGTTGGACAGCCCCCGAGATCGTCTGGGATATCGAAAAAAAGGGAGGGGAGAATATGGTTGGGGGAGGGAAGGCCACCGACATCCAGTTATGAGGCGGGGAAAAAAGAAGAAACCAAGGGAAAAACGTGGAGGGGGAGGTCTGTGGGTTGGTATACTGGGTCTACAACGCCCAAAGGGGAGTAAAATTGCACAAATGCAAGGTCAAGAGAAAAAAGATCCGAGGAACGGGAAAAAAGTGATTCATGGTCACTTCATCCAGACCGGAAAGGGATCAATCCAAGACCGAGAAAGTATGTAGGGAACACATGACAAGGGGGTGAATGCCATTCTGGAAGAAAACCCCCTGAGAATCCAGACAGGGAAGTTGTCGCGGCCTCGAAAAGGATTCAAGGGAGGGAAGTCGGAATACGAAGGCGAGGACATCAGCCACGTCACAAAAGGAGAAATTGACGGGAAAGGGGAAAGTCGTGGGGATCCCATGAGGTCACTAAACACATCGATCTGAAAAAAGAAGGGTGTTGTGGGGGGGGAGTTTAAAGGGTACGAAGAAAAAAAGCTCACAATTTAAGGGGGGGAGTTGTTGGAGGAGGGGCCAAAAACGGAAACCTAAAAAAAACTTTCAGTGAAAAAAGGAGGTTCTTGACAATAAAGCGGACAACACCTGGTTGAGACTCAGGTAACGCGGAAACACTAGAATTGGATTGGGGGGGGAAAGACCCCGCGCGCGCCGATCGCAAAAAGGAAGGGTTCAGGGGCGAAAAAACAAAAAAGGGAAAAAAGGTTTGCGAAAAAAAGGAGGAAGAAATCAGCAGGGACCCATATCGCGGAGGATGCGGAAGGGGGGAGGGGACAAAAGTCCTCAACGGATAGGTGGCTTCGGGGGGCCGACAGTCAAAAGGATTGGCTATTGTGGAAAAAAAAAGAGGGGACCCAGGAGCAAGATCGTTCATTGGGGGACCATAGGGAAAAGGTCCGGAAGCTTTACCGAATCGAAGGCACAACCAACCAACTTGAGGAGGGAAAAAAAGAGAAGAATGAGTAAAGACAAAAATAACCCGAAACCAGGGTCCCTATGTACGAATGATGGCTTAGATGTTCCTCCACACGCAACCTCCTAAACGGCCCCGACTGAAGACCAAAGAAGACGTAAGTCCCCAAATTTGAAAAAGCAAATAAGTTCCGCATCAAGCTCGTGAGAAAGCTAATAAGTTGGAAGCGGTCCGCAAGAAGAACATCTCGGGGGGGGGCGTCTGGGAAACTCAGGAAGAGGCGTTAGAAGGAATTGTAAAGAAGAAAGGGGAATGGGCCTTATAAATGGAAAAAAACGCGTTAAAGAATAGAAATGGCTGCGAGTTTTTTTGGGGTTTTTGGGGGGGGGGGGGGTTTTTGGGGGGGTTGGTTGTGTGAAGAGCATTTAAAAGGCCCCGAAAAAAAAGCCGAAACGAGGGGGGCTAGCGATACTGAAAAAAAAAAATGCATTGGGAACGCTCGGATCAAAAGTAAGCCGGAAAGCAGCCTAAGCCGCCAAAAATTCCAACCAGAGGGGTGGCATGAAAACTCCCATAAAACTAAGGAAAAAAGGAAATCTTGTATAGGGTCCGTCTCGGTGATTTTTACCAAGCTTAGGGAAAAAAGGGGGGGTAGTGCTTGAAAAAAGGGGTGGGTTCGGCATTTCCTGCCGGGGAAGACAGTCAAAAAAAAATCGCTCAGCGGCTACAACATTAAAGGATTTTTGTAGGGGGAAATTGCAGAAGGGAATAAGGAACCCATGGGGGTGTGGGAAGGTCCCTAAGCAGAGGTCGAAGGGATTAGAGGGGGAAAGGGGGAAAGAAAGGGTTACTAGACGTCAGGGGGGAAAGAGTTCAGGTGCCAACTCAACAGGGTGAAGCCCCAAAACGAAGAAGGGGAGCTTTAGGCAGCAGTGAGGGGAGAAAGCTTAAAGGGGGACATGGGAAAAGGATTGCTGGAAGGGAAATCGTTCGAAAAAAAGACAACCTCTCGACCCGAAACTAAAAGAAAAAGGGATCAGGGGGAAAGTAAAAACCCTTGACAAGAAGTTCAAGCGAGACCATAAAAAAGGGGGGTCGTTGGAAGGGGGGGTTTTGTGCACCGGAAGCATCGAAGAGAGCGGGAGTCAATCCCCAGAGGAATCGGGGAGGTGCGACCAACCCGACAGGACACGACTTGAAAAGAAGAAAATCTCGCGGGACGGCCCGAAAGTGGGGAGCCTTAGGGGAAAGGACACGAGTAGACTACAGGGGTGGGTAAGAGGGGGAATCATCCAAAAAGGGTGTCCTTCAACACAGGCATGAAGGGAAACCCAAAAATAGAAAGACTCAGGAAGTTGAATTGACGGTTCCAGGGGGTTTGACACAACAACGGGGGTAAAAGCCCAAGGCGGGCTCAGGGAAAAAAACCGGTAGGAGGCGGAAACTGTCAATACACATGAAGGGGGAGGGGGACAAGATTTGTGAAGAGGGAAAAAGGGTAACTCCTCGAAGAAAAGCTACATCAAAGAAATTCTAAAGGAAAACTAAACGCTTAGGTAGTAGAAAGAGTGAAACCGAAAACCAAAAGCCTCTTTTGGGTGAATATAGCAAAAAGGGCGATCGCAAGTATTGGGGAATATCTGGAAAGGTGGCTCTAAGTTTAACGAGGTCATTGAAAATTCACTTGGGAAAAAACGGGATCGGACGAGGGGAAGTCGGCGGTAAATGAGCATCCCCATTCCAAGGAGAAGGGCCCTACCGAAAGAACATCCGATCACGGGGTCGAAAACCATGGAGTAGAATTCCTTGACAACGCATACCTTCATTCAAAAAAAAAAAAAAGAAATCCGTGGGGGAGTCCAATTAGAGGAAAGAAACCATAAGAAGAGGGAGGTAATGTACTCTAAAAAGAGAAATCAAAAGGTCTAAAAAGGGGAGGTGTGTGGTGATGAAACAACTGGGGGAAAGGAGGTGGTCGTAAAAAACGGAAAAAGTGGGTGAAAAAAAGGACCTGGTGGGGGGTGCGACAAGGGAAGCCCGAATGAGGGGGGGGGGGGGCAGCCCCTAAAAGATAGATTGGGGAATGCGGAAGCAAAAGAGGCGGAAACAGGGCTTGAAATGACTGCGAGCATCGGTTGGTTTGAAGTAAGGGGCAAGCTCTCTGCCCAACCCAACAACGGTCCAAAAAAGAGAGGAGGAAAAGAGCACCCCCAAACAACAGTTTGGGATCTAAGGGAAATCCAAAAGCAATCCAACTTCAATGAATCTGGCAGGGGGAAAAAGTTGAAAAATGATCGGAAAGCTAGGTGTGAGGGAAGAAACTGTGGAATAAGAGAACATAGGGAAAATGCCAAAGAACTGTTCCACCGCGATGCTGTGAGAATGATCTCAAGAATTTCAAAAGCGAGAATTCAAGGGGAAAGCTGGTCGACGGAGGGAATATTGGGGAACGTTCGACGGGAAAACGGAGGTGGGGAGAGTGATCCAAATGTCCTTATGAAACGATGAGAGAACTTCCCAGACAACTGAGGGGGTCGTGAAAAGGTATCAGGGAGGATCAAAGGCTCATTCGGGGGGGAAGGAACTTGGGGGAGGAACTTAAAGAGAGAAAAACGGTTCGGGGGCCGAGAGCCTTTTAAGCCAAGGTGGACAACAGAATCCATAAATTCGACAGATGGGGTCTCAGACGAAAACCAAAAGTCTGATTTTGGGAAAGACAAAGAGTTGTTGCGGGGGGGGGGAAAACATGCAAGGGGAAAGGGAAAAAAGTTCGTACGTTTTTGGGTTGGGGTTTTTTTTAAGTGCCGGATGTAGGGTTGGGTTATGAGAAAGGAGGGGGGGACCTAATGCAAGGACCCCGCCAAGAAGGAAAAATATTTTGGAAGAGAGTGGACCTTATTGGGTGAAATTAACCATACATTAAAAACTTTGTGAAACCTGGAAGGGGAAACTTAAAGGGAAGCCCCAAAGAAGCTTGCATTAAATTCTTCGGAAAGGAAAAAAAAACCGGGGGGGTCGAACGAAAGAACTTGCGTAACTTCGTGGAGGGGGACATGTAAGAAAAGACCGTCTACTGAAAGCTTTGGGAGCAAAAAAAATTATCGGAGGAACACTGCCGAAGGGGGCTCCAGGAAGAGTATGTCAAAGGTGGCCGAAAACAATGGGGAAAGAACGGGGTTTTACATCAAAAAAAGAAAAAGAAAGCCCTCGAGGGGAAAGGACTAACGCGTTGGGGTCGACACAGCCTGGTGGCCCGCTGAAAACAATTGACAGGAAGGAATTCACGGCAAAAAGGAAAGGGGACCGGTTGGACGGCCAGTTCGGCAAGTGGGGGGGGGGGCGGGAGGTGAAAAAAAAAAGGGAGCCAACAAAAATGACCGGAGTAAAAATGATTCGAGACCAGATTCTTCGAAAAGATAAGGCACCAGGTGGGGGCAAAAAACAAACGGAGAAAGGGGCCCTTTACTGAAGGGATTGGGAAAAACCATTAGACGTCCGGGGGGCAAGACTGAAAATAGGGGAAAGAGGCCACCCAAAGGGGGTTATTCAAGGTAAAGGGCCCAAAGAGCCAGGAAAGGGTTAGCGGGGGAAGACGACAGAAAGATAATTGGAAACTGCGGAGCGAAAAAAAGGGCTCGAAAAAGCCGACAGATCAAAAAAGAGAAAAAAAAATGCCGAAAAAGGGAAAGAAAAGAGCCAGTGAGATTTGTTCCGGAGGTCTGTGGGGGAAGTGAAGTCCGAAAAAAAGGCGGGGATCTCAAAAGGGGGCCTGGTTGGTATCTTGGGTTCAATTGTCGCTGAAGGCGCGGAACGGGACGCTAGCGAAAAAAATTTGGTGGTGGGAGGGGTCAAGCTTAGGTGGGGCCTGAAAGGAAAGGAGGTGAGAAAATGCGGGAAAAGGCAAAAAAAAAAAGGTTACCTAAAAAAGAGAAAAAGTTTGTAGCCGAAGAAGGTAAAACCAAAAACTCATTCACGAAAGTTCTCATGGGAGGGCCAGAAACTCGCAAGACGGGGGAAGAAAAGGAAAGAAAGGACAGTGGGGGAATGGCGAAAAAAAGGTACGCACAACGGGGTTTTCGAATGGGAGCGAAAAATGCGACAGAGTCGAGAAGTACGAGGATGGTTTGGGGGAGAAGAACTAAAAAAAGGACCGGAAAAATCCACGTTTTTGCTCGGTGTGGAGGTAGGAGGCAAAAGGGATTTGGGGGACGGAAAAAACGATCCAGAAAAAAAGGACGCAGGGTAAATCTATTGAGGAAAAATGGCAAAAAGTTAGTAAAGGAAAAGGGGAAAAAGATCGGGATACCCTAATCTCTCAAAAAGAAAGGGGGGAATGGAGAGGGGAGGAGAAAGGAAAGACCGTGCTCCCCGGCCCCATTGCAAAAAGGGAAGAAAAGATGTAATGGAAGTTTATGCTCGCTGGGGGAAAAAAAAAAAGTTTCAAAACGGCGGACCCCGACATAAAGCCCAACAACAGCCAGGGGGGAAAAAGGGGGGAAGCGGCGTGAAAATGTCGAGTGAGGTCCCCGCAAGATCTCGGGAAGTTCCGATGTATGACAAAAAAAATTCACGAAAAAAGAAAAAAGAAGGAAGAAGGTGGAAGAGGTTGGCAAAGCTGGGGGAAGGGGCTGGTGGAAGGGCGTTGCACGCGAAAAAATTAACCAAGGGGTCCTAGTGCAAAAGGGAACATAAGAGAGACAGTGGGTGGGGCGTGGAGGGTTTGGGGGGGTGGTTGTGCAGAAAACAGGACGGGAAGGAGGAAACCGTCCAAAGGAACTCCAACAAAGGATCACTTAACGGAAGCTCGGAAAAGGGAACCCCGTGAAGAATACAAACCAGAAAGGAACAAAAAGTTTGTAGGGGGGGGGACAAGAACCCGAAAAAAAGACTAAAAGAAACTCAATTCTGGCCGGGATTTCAACGAGCTACTGATTGGGTCGGTCTTTGGGAGTGGGGGAGAAGAAGGGACAAGGAGGATGAAAACCTGAAGGAAGAAGAGAGCGTACCAGCAAATCCGAGAACCTATGAAAAAGGGGTGGGTGAGGGTATGGCAGAAGAAAAGGGCAATGTGTCAGAGACGTGGCAGAAATCCACGGGGGACATAATGGGGGGGAATTAAGAGGAATGAAAAGGAATACGGGGGAGAAACCCTCAAGGGGGATCGCGGGGGGGGGAAAGACAAAGCAAGGAAATGTGGAAAATTCAGATAAGATGAAAAAGGGCTAATGATCTGCCGGAATACAAAGAAAAGACGGCCCGGAAAAAAGAATAATTTCCGGTTACTCCCCCAAAAGAAAAATTCAGAGCAGGGGCGGGTATTGGGAGGGGGAGCAACCGGGAACCATATACCCGAAAAAAAAAAAAAAATCCTGTAGGGGAAAGGAAAAAGTTTAAAAAGGGGTGATGAACCAACAAGTGGGTGAGAAGCTCACTTTGACTCGGTGGGAAAAAATCTAAGGGCAAAAAGGTCCTTAGCCGGGAAGTCAAGGGAAGACGAATCAAATTCTGGGGATCTGATTTGTAAGGCCCTGAGGGGGGGGAAGGATGCGGGGGGACATCAAAAGGGGCCCACATATCTGGAAAGAGCGACTTGACTCCTGAATGAAAATTCATGAAGGCTTTCGGGAAAGGACGGGGATTGCCCCCTGAAATCTCAAATAACGTAAAACATTAGGTGGCAAACAGGAGGCCAAACCCCCCCCCAAAAAAAACAACCCCCCAAAAAAAACCAATTCAGGTCACAGGTCAAGAGATGGTGGAATCAAAAGGCGTAAATCCGAGAATAGGGGACTCGGGGAAAAAAGTCTTGGGGGATGCACCCGCCACATCGAAAAAGGAAAAAAGACTGGAAGCCCACCTTCCCCCCGATGTGGTCGTGCAGAAAAGAAAAGGGGTAAGGTCTGCTTGCGGATCTCAAACCTTACAAATAGGGGAAAAAATAAAGGGAACGTAGAAAAAAACAAAGTGGCAGAGGGCCGCAGGGGATCGAAAGTTCAAAGACGAAGGGGGTCCTAAGGAGCTACTGAAGGGGAGGTCGGGGGGGAGGGAAGGCTATGGAAGGGGGGGTCCTTGAAAGAAAAGGGTTCGCTGGGGGCGGGGAGGAGAGGGGAAAGGGGGGGCGGAGAGGGCCACGATTGGGCAACTTCGCGGTGAGAGGGAGGCCAGGGCTCGCGTTTTGGGTTCCGGAGAAGAAGATGAGGCAGGTGCCATGTGAGATTTAAGCCCTGGTATGGTGTCGGAGGGAAAGGAGTGTCACCAGTGGGGGTCAGGTGGTCAGGTTCCGTTCCTTCACATGAGGGTGGAGGATAGGCGGCTATGGGAGGCAGGAGGAGCGGGGGGGGGGAGGCGCCTCCGTATCTTCACTTGTCCGAGGGACAGATGAAGAGAGAAAGGGTATGGGAATCCAGGTTGTGGGAAAGTGTCCTTCTGCAGGGGGGGGGGGCGGCAAAGAGTCGTCGCGTATCGAATAGCTATGCACGGGCACATCCTCGGGGGAGATCCCCCTTCCTTGGATCGGGTAACGGAACGGATTGAGGAAAAAATACCTTTCACTCTGGTAGAGGATTCGGGGAGAGGGAGGAAAGTCGGAGGGGGATTGTGGGGGAACGACTTAGGCCGAAGGAAGTCAATGTATGTCACAAAGGAATAGTCATTGGGAAAGGTCTATTCGTCGGAGAAGAGGGGGGAAGATCATCGGATGAAAAAGAGAGTAATTTGTTGGGGGGGGTTGGGGTCGGCCTGTGGTTCATAAAAAAAGGCAACCAAAGGCGGAAGGGAGAAGAAAGATAGAAGAAGGTCAAGAGAAAACCCAACGCGGGGTGTGAAAAGTAAAAGTGCCGGACCAAGGGGAGAGGCCCGAAGGGAAAAACTTGCAAGGACCAGGTAAGTGGCGCAAAAAAAGAAAAAAAGATCTCTGTGAAGAAAATTTACACAGGGAACCTCACTGAGGGAAGGGAAAGTGAACATTCCTCAGGACCTAAAAGGGAGAAATTGAAGAGCCCATCGAAGGGTTGAAAAGGGAGATGACCGCTTACACTTCGGAATCCTTATTGATCGGAAAATGATGGGGGCCCGGGGAGTTCTGAGAGAGTTCCTTAGGACTGATGGGGGAAAATGCAAGGAAAAGCATCTACAAAATTTGTAGAAAAGAATTACAAAAGGGAGGATATTCTCATTAAATAATTTGCTGTTGGAGGTCGGAAAAAAAAGAAGGTAACCCAGTTCGAGCAATACGCGTCACGTGAAAAAAAAGAAAAAAGTGTGTGAGACATCATATTGAACGAAATCATGCGAAGTTATATCAAGGAAAAACGGCCAGATGGAAAAAAGCAGAAAAAGGGGGGAACTTTGGGAGGCCTTTTCGGGGGGGGAACGATCTTCGGGGGGGGGGGGTTTCCGAGGTAGAGAAATCGTCGAAAGTGAGACAACCATCAAATAGTGCTAACGAACAAAGGGAATTCCAAGGAAGAAAAAATGTCAACGTGGGTCTTAACATTGGAAAAGAAGCGAGCCAGCTTACCGGAAAGGGGAAAGATCACTAAAAACGTTTAACATGAGGGGATTTCAAAAGAGGGGGAGTGGTGCTCTAAGGGACTTAAAAGGGGAAGGAGATCCTGGGCTTTTTAAAATGCAAAAAAATCATGAAGAACTCAAGGGGGAAACTTGGAAGAAACAATCAGAAGGAATTTAAAAGAAAGAATTTCCGGCCAAAAACTTCAAGAAGAATGCACGAAAAAGTAAAGCCCAGGGGGGCCGGCAACAGCCAGAAAGTGGAAAAATCAGAGTCAAGTTCAAAAGCAGCGGAATCCTACACGAGCGATCAGAAGAATACAAAGAGGAGTATTAGGGGGTTTCTACCGGAAAAAAAAAAATGTTGGGAGGAGGAATTGCGGGTTCGGACGAGTCGCCAGGATTAGGGCGTGGTAAAAGTTCGGCAGGAAAAAAAAAGGGGGTGTCGGGGGTTTTGTCGAAAAAAGACTGCAAGGACCAAAACACAGGCGTGGTGCCGAAGATGCGAAAAAGAGGGGATCCCAAAAAGAGGACCCTTAGACGGGGGGAAAGGCCCCTGGGGAATTCCCATTGGGTCCACAAAAAAAGGGAAAAAAAGTGGAAATAAAAGAGAAAAAGGAAAAAGGGGAAAAGAGGAAAAGGAGGGAGGAAAAACATAGAAAGTTGGAAGGCAGGAAAAATCGAGGGAGGCAGATGAAAAAAAAAAAAGGCTGCCTTGGGTTTGAGGGGGAAAAACGAAAAAAGGGGAAGAAAAGACGAAAGAACTCAGAAAAGAATCGAAGACCAGCAAGGAAAAGGAAATCGCACTTGAACGATTGGCGGTCTTTTTGACCGGAAAAACGAACCAAATCTCCGGAGAAAAAAATAATTTGGGAGGAAGCAATGGGGAAGGTTCTAAGGAAAGAAAAAAATCTCAAACTGGGGGAAAGGAGAAAGTACCTTGGGTGGGCGTGTAAAAAAAACGGGTCCGAGGAAAAAAAAAAGGACAATTTGAGACTTTCACGAACGTAAATCGGAAACAAAAACACCTGGGGGGAAAAGCCTTGCGAATTCAAGAAGGCACTTAGAATTGAACTAGGTGGTCCAAAAAGAAAAAAGGCTTGCCAAAAATCAAGAACCCTCCAAAAAGTTCAGGGCGAGGGCCAAAGGACGCAAAAGCTTGGTGGGAAGAGTCGGACGATCACCTCCCATAAATATCTCGATAAGAGGTTGAGAAAAAAAGTTTTTGATCAAGGGGAAAAACTGGGTCCCGGGGCAAAAAAAGCTATGGGGGGGGGAGGAAAAAAAGTAGGATTTGGCACGAAAAAACCCGTTGTTGGAGAGTCAAACGGCAAAGCAGATGGGGGAAAAAAAAGGCTATCAAGAGACCTTCCGGAAGGAGCATCGGACGGGGGGAATCTCAGAGAAAAAGAAACCAAAAAGGGGAATTAAGAGAAAAATGATGAAATTCCCAAAGCCTCATGAAAGGGAATTGTAGGATCTGCGAGCAGAAAGATCCTCCTTGGTGAAAAAAAGGAAAAAGCTTCCCTTGGTGAAGGGGGGACACTCCAGAAGGAAGCCAAAAAAACCATAGCCAAAAAGTCCAAGGGGTCCAACTGACAAATTCTCATCCTCAAAAGGCCTATCAGGAAAATAGGAGGAAATGGGACCCAAGAAAAAGGGCCCATCTTTGGAGAGGGGGGGTTGGAGGGGTTTGCCGAAACAAAAAAACCATGTCAAAAGGGTTGAAAGAGAGAGGGGAAACGCCGCCGGGGGGGGAAAAACATGAAAAGGAGTCTTTAAAATAATGAGCCAGAAGAATATAAACAGGTGGAAAAAACGAATGAAGGGGGGGTTTTTGGTGGGGGGTTTGAAACCAAGAACGCGGGGGGTGAAGGGAACCGGCAAACCAGGGGGGGGAGATTAGATACCAACAAAAACTTGAGAAAGACGGACTTAACCCACCGTGAGGCGAGCAGCGGAGAAAAGGGACAAAGCACCAAGGGAAATCCCACCACCCAAGACCTTGAAAGGGACACCGATGGGACCTCACAAAAAAATCAGAAAAAGACTTAACTGAGTAAAAAAGGGTCTGTATAGTTTAGACACACTTGAGGCTTTTCGGGTCGGGGG